>Ga0114978_10000486_pt1 | contig 33876 bp, 23 predicted proteins | sample S_140212_EF_Meta_FD_87027 | JGI IMG/M metagenome (GOLD analysis project Ga0114978, IMG submission 87027) | Freshwater microbial communities from Lake Simoncouche, Canada to study carbon cycling - S_140212_EF_MetaG | ecosystem: Environmental > Aquatic > Freshwater > Lake | place: Lake...
CCTGAACCACAACCTCCTGGGAGGCCACCGGAATGAAACTGCCCGGCATTCGGTTCGACAAAGAAGCGATCATCGGTTTTTTAATCAATCACGGCGAGAAGATCGTCGGGGGAAGCGTTGGCATGATCGCTTGCTTCCTCGTGTATGGAGGCATCGATGCCATTCGGAGCCAGAGCGTCGCGAAGGAGCAACAACCCGCATCCATTGAGGCAAAGTCCACGAGCACAGCGGCGTACATCGAAAGCGTGAAGAAGCCGCCGGCAAACGTGCTAGCCAAGAACGTCAGTCTGAAAAAATCGATCGATTCGTGGCGGGAACCAAAAATCACCCCGATGCCCGAGGTTTCTCTTCTGAACAAGCCGCTCTTTGAAGAGCGGTCCAAGCGAACGCAGCCTGCGGTGCTGCCAATCGAGAATCTGCGTGCCGTGGCGGGCGTTGTCGTTCTGGCGGCAAAGGACAAGGACGTTGCCCCGCCACAGCCAGATCGAAACGCCGATCGGGATGTCGAGCCTAGCCCCACGGGGAAACCTCCACGCCCTCGCAGCGGCCGTGGGCGAGCCGAAAAAGAGGAGGCCTTTCCGCCATTTGGTTTGCCGCCGGGCGGCGATCCCATGGGCCAAAACAATGCCATGCGGGGCCGCATCGCTGGCTACGTGATCGTGACAGGACTGATTCCGATGGCCAAGCAAAATGGCGAATACAGGCAGCGGTTTGAATCGGCTGGCTTCCAAGACCCCAAACGAGATGTGCCGCTCTGGAGCGACTATCTCGTGGAGCGTTCGGAGACCGCAGCGGGCGAGCCCGACGCGTGGAAAAAAATGGACCTCAAGCAGATTGCCAAGCAGTCGCAGGACGAGTGGGCCGGCACACAGGAGAATCCTCCAACGAGATTTTTGCTTCCAGACTCTACCGCAGCAGCTCAAACTCCAGCCGCTGGCAGCCCATCGACTCTTGGAAATACTGGGAGCAGCTACTGTGCGCCGCTGCCGCAGTTGATTGCCGGAGAAGCTTGGGGAACCAAGGCGATGCATCCGTGGTTTATCTCCTATCTCAAGCAAAAAAAGACGGCCTCGCAGGATGCTCTCGGTGCAGCCCCACCTGAACCACCGCAGGGATCTTCCCCGACAAATGAGAGGATCGAATACAGCCTGTTTCGGTTTGTAGACATGAATGTCGAGCCGGGCAAAAGCTATCGCTACCGGGTGAGGCTGTCTGTTTGGAATCCCAACTACAACCTGGCAGCACAACATCTTTCAGAGTCAACGCTTGCAAAAGCTGCCAAGCTGGTTTCCGCGCCGAGCAATGTGAGCCTGCCAGTCGTGGTACCAGAGACCACCTCTATGCTGGTGCGTTCATTGCGCAAGGAAGCCATGAAGCGGCTCAAACCTGGCATGATCGAACTGCTCGTGCTGGCCCCCAATAGGCAAACGGGAAACTACTCGCTGCGGAGCCTCGTAACGGAAGTCGGTGGCTTGGCCAACATCGATCAATCCCTTAACAAACCTGGCGACAGCCGAGTACGAGGCGAAGACATCGCTACCAACCGCGTGCTGGTTGACATGCGGGGCCGGCAAGACGATCGCACGGACACCCGAACGAAAGCATCGCCAGCCCCGCCGGAACCGTTTGAGATGCTTTTCCTCCGGGCAGACGGTTCGTTTGAAAAAGCCACTGCAGCCGATTCACAGGTTCGCATCAACCAATACATCGGCACGCTGCCTCCCGCCGAAGAAACCACGAAGGGTTCATCTCGGGATCGTTCAGGCCAGCCAGAGATGCCTCAAGAGAACCTTAACCCGTTTCAACCCCGATAATCCACCGAACGCCCGCTCCGTGCGTCCAGCCGTCTGGCCATCACTTCTATGAACACTCCTTCTAGTTTGTCTGTTGGGCCAACCCACGTACGGCGTGGCTTTTGGGTCCTGCTGCCGAGCCTGTCAGCGATTGCTTACAACACCCGCCTGCTCGTTGGCTGCCTCATGACTGCAGCCTGCGTAGCACTTGGCTCGTTTGGCAACGCGGCTTTTGCACAAAACGCCGCGGCGAAATACTCGACGTGGTCCAAGGTCGAAGCGGCGCCAGAGACGCGAGCCTACAAAGAACAACTGCGAGAAGGCGGTGGCCTCGACGCCATCCTGCGGGCATTGCTGGAACAGACAGCCCTGCCGCAACTCGCTCTGACAAGTAACCGTTCGACCATCGAACGCACCCGGCGGCGAATGCGGGAACTACTGCTCACAGAGATCGCTGACGAGAAGGCGTTTGAGGATGCCAGTCGTGTCTTTCTTGTGTTTTTTGAAAAACTCTCTCGCGATGAAGATGCCGACATGCTCGTGCGTATCAACGCATTGCTCTTGATCGGAGAGCTCAGGGCAAAGGATGGAAAGCCTTGGCCCCCGACTGCCGTCGCACTGGCCGCGGCCGCACGCGACACAAAGCTTCCGTCAGCGATCCGCGTTGCTGCCACTGCTGGCCTGGCCCGGCACATCGAAGCGGCTCGGGCCGCAGGGGAGGATGCTCCCGCGGCGCTAGCCGCTGACGCGTTGCCAGCAATTGTTGCCATCCTCCAAGAGCCCATCGAAAAAGACACCGGCGTTGAGTTTGATTGGCTTGTTTCACGATCGCTTTCGATGCTGCCCTCGCTCAGCCGTTCCGCCTCGAAAGAAATGGCCGCCACACTTCCAAAGCTGCTGGTGAAGTTGCTTGAAGACCCGTTACGATCGCTGGACGTGCGCGTGCGTGCAGCAGCAGCGTTGGGGGCAACGGTCGTGCCGGCCTCCGGAGTGAATGGACCGCAGGTGATTGCCGCGATTGGCTCGCTGGCACTCAGCGGACTCGAAGGCGACGATGTGGCTGCGGCAAGCCGCCGCCTCGAACAGGAGTACCTCGTTCTGGCTGGGGCAACCCCAGCCAGCGCGGTGGCCCAGCCCGTTTTGGTACCTGGCCTTGGTCAGGCCGGAACACCGGATGCAGTCGCCATTGCAGAGCAAGTCTGCCGCCGCGCCGCCTGGCGATTGGTGACGCTGGCCGACGCGATCGCGCCCTTGGATGGAAAGAGCGGGCTGGCATTACTCTCCACCAACACAGGCACCGCAGCGGTTGATCTCGCAAAAACCTTGCGCGATTTCGGGATGAATCTGGACAAGATTCCCGACGAACAATCGCTCGCCGATGCGATTGCCGCGATCCAAGCACCAGCCACTGGAGCACCGCGGCCCCAAGCTCCTGAGCGAAAACCCAAGCCAGAAGAACCCGCTGCTGAAGAACCGGCCACTGACCCGGCTGCCTCGCCGTTTGACAGTCCATTTGGATCCTAGCGTTGAATTCGAAGGATCGCTGCATTCGATCTCACACGAGGCTCTATCGCTTGATCAGATCTTTTACGGTGCCACCCGATGGGATCATTGGCAGCACGTGCTCTTGGTATGGCACTTGCACATCCAAGATGGCCGGACCAGGCGCATCAATCAGGCGTTGCAGCGCCGACTCCAAATCGCTCTTCTTCGCAACGGTTTCGGCCTGCCAGCCAAAGCCCTTCGCGATTGAGACAAAATCGGGGTAGCGATTGTTGGGCGAGATGCCGTCACCCTGGCCGCGGGCCTCGGGGTGATCCACTGGACCCAAGTAGGTATGCGCCCGATTACCCTTAAAGAATCGATCCTCCCACTGCACCACCATGCCAAGGTGCTGGTTATTGAGGAGCAACACTTTGACGGGAATATTTTCGCAGTTGCACGTTGCGAATTCCTGGATGTTCATCAGGATGCTCCCGTCACCGTCGATGTCCACCACGAGCGACTCCGGGTGAGCCACCTTTGCGCCCATGGCCGCTGGCAATCCGAAGCCCATCGTGCCCAACCCGCTTGAGGAAAGCCATGTACGGGGGTGGCGAAACTTGTAAAACTGCGCCGCCCACATCTGGTGCTGGCCTACGCCCACAGTGATGATCGTGTCGCGGTCGGCAGTGAGGCGAGATAATTCCGCAATCGCCTCTTGCGCCAAAATGCCCTTGTAAGTCGTATCGAAGGAAAACGGGTCCTCCCGTTTCCATTCGGCAATTTGCGAGTGCCAATCGGCGAGGCTCGACGAGGGTGGTTCGACGATCTTATTGAGTTGGGCAAGCGCATCTTTCACATCGGCCACAATCGGGACGTGAACAACCTTGTTCTTGTTGATTTCGGACGGGTCGATGTCGATGTGCACGATGAAGCCGTGCTCGGCAAACTCCGCCACTTTGCCTGTCACTCGATCGTCAAACCGCACGCCAATAGCCAGCAGCAAATCGGCCTGATCCACGGCATAGTTGGCATACACACTGCCGTGCATGCCGAGCATATCCAGACAGAGTGGCTCGTCGGCCGAAAAAGCGCCCAACCCCATTAACGTCATGGTGACTGGGATGCCTGTGCGTCGGACTAATTCTCGTAACTCACCAGATGCCTCTCCTGCGATCACGCCACCGCCGGCATAGATCACTGGCCGCTTGGCCCGTTTGATCGCTGCAGCCACCTGCGCAATCTGCTCGGGATGCGCCTGGCGAACCTCTGGGTGATAGCCAGGCAGGTTCATCGGGGCATCGAAGTCGGGCACAATTTGGGTCACCTGAATGTTCTTCGGCAGGTCGACGAGTACGGGGCCAGGACGGCCTGTAGTGGCAATGTGAAACGCCTCTCGCATCACGCGGGCGATGTCGTTGGCATCGGTCACAAGATAGTGGTGTTTGGTGATGCCACGACAAACTTCAACGATCGGCGTCTCCTGAAACGCATCGGTGCCGATCACGCTGGTGCCGACTTGGCCCGTAATCGCAATCATGGGCACGCTGTCCATCCTCGCGTCAGCGATCGCCGTCACGAGGTTGAGTGCGCCAGGGCCGCTGGTAGCCATGCACACGCCCGGCTTCCCTGTTGTGCGGGCGTAGCCTTGGGCGGCAAAGCCTCCTCCCTGCTCGTGCCGAGGCAGAATCGTGCGAAGCCTATCGGCATAGCGAGTGAGGGCCTGATGCAACGGCATGCTGGCCCCGCCTGGATAGGCGAATATCACATCCACTCCGTGCCGAATCAACGACTCAATCACGACATCGGCCCCGTTGAGAGACGTTTCAGAGGTTCGGGGGCGGGAGACTGTGGCCATGGGTGGGCTCCTGGGAGGGAGTCGTGAAAGGAAAAACTATCCCTCAAAAATACACGAAAAACGCGACTGTGCGCCAGAGGGTGAATTTCCCCGCGAATTCCCCCTGTTCTCTCTATACTATCTGCCCGTGGCACCACCCTCCGCTGAACGGTCGGCCGGGCGATTGCTCGGACTGGCCAAAACGCTGCGCACTCACAGCGGGTTCGTCGAGGTCGTAGCCAGTCTCCGCGAGGGACATGGCGGCACGATCGGCGGAACCTGGGGGTCGAGCTCTGCGCTGACTGCGGCGGCTCTCTCAGAATCCCTGGTGGCCACGCTGCCCACATCCCCCGGCATGCTTGTGGTTGTTTTGCCACACGCAGCCGATGCCGATTCGTTTGCCGACGATCTCCCGCTCTTCACGTCGAGCCCCATCGCCTTGCTGCCGGCCCTCGAGAGCTTGAACGATGATCGAACGGCCAACGACCCAGCCGCATCCGCCAGACTCTCGCTCGTCAAGCGTCTAACGATGCCGTCTGGCGACCCTTCAATGCCTGCCGCGCCTGCGATCATCGTCACAAGTATTCAGGCGCTTCTGGCACCGCTGGCTGATCCCCGAGAGATCGAGGCCAGCACGCGGCGACTAGAGGTAGACGGCCGGCTCGACCCCGCTGAACTTGCGGATTGGCTCGTCGCCAGAGGCTGGCAGGCCACCGGCGCCATCGACACACCAGGTACGTTCGCACGTCGCGGTGGAATCATCGATCTGTTTGCAATCGACTGGGATCGCCCGGTGCGGGTGGAACTTATTGGCGACGAGATCGAATCGCTCCGCACTTTCGACACCGTTTCGCAGCGCAGCGTTGCCGAACTCAAGAGCATCGACCTCACGGCCCTAGCCGTCGGACCGGCAGCAAGACGCACGCAGTTAGCCGACATTGTGCCCACGGGATCGTGGTGGGTGCTGGTTGAACCGGGAGAACTTGCCGAGGAAGCGAAACGCACGTTCGAGCGTCTGGGGGCCGCAGCGGAACTGTCGGCTCCAGAGGATATTTTCGCGCGCATCTACCGATTTCCATCGGTGACCCTTGCGGCATTGGCCCAGTCGAGCCTCGAGGCCACAGCGGCTCTTTCGATTGAAAGTGTCGAACGATTCACCGGCGTGCTCGACCGCGTGCGGGATGAACTGGAGACCGTCGGTCGTGATCAGGATGTGTGGGTTGTCGCGCCCACAGACGCCGAAGAAAAACGTTTACGAGAACTGCTCGACCACAGTGCCCCGGCAAGGTCTGGTCGGCTTCACTTCGCCCGCGGCCATCTCTCCAGCGGCTTTCGGCTCGTGCCTGAAAAGCTCGTGCTGGTAAGCAGTGCTGAACTGTTTCGCCGAGAGGATATCACGGCCCGTGCGCCGCGGCACCGACTGTCACGAGCGATCGACACGTTTCTCGATCTGCACGAGGGCGACCACGTCGTGCACGTCGCTCACGGAATCGGGCGCTACCGAGGACTCAAGCTGCTCGAGAAACAGGATCGCACGGAGGAATTTCTGCAGATTGAGTTTGCCGAATCAACGACGGTGTATGTGCCCGCATCCTGCATCGAACTGGTCCAGAAATATATCGGTGGCTCAAAGGTGTCGCCGAAACTGGCAAAGATTGGCGGCACGCTCTGGGCAAAGCAGAAGTTAGCCGTACAAAAAGCAGTCGCCGACATGGCTGCCGAAATGATTCAACTGCAGGCCAAACGCGAAAGCCGACCAGGCATTGCCTTCCCACCCGATACGCCATGGCAACGGACGTTTGAGGAATCATTTCCGTTTGATGAGACGCCCGATCAAGTCACGGCAATCGAGGCGATTCGCTGCGACATGCAGCAAGTTCGTCCCATGGATAGGCTCCTGTGCGGCGACGTTGGCTTTGGCAAAACAGAACTCGCGATGCGGGCCGCATTCAAGGCCGTGGAGTCGGGACATCAGGTGGCTGTGCTCGTGCCCACCACCGTTCTAGCCGAGCAACACAGGCGCAGCTTCGCTGCAAGATTTTCCGAGTTTCCTTTCACGATCCGCGCGCTTTCGCGATTCTCGAGTGCGCGAGAAGAACGAGAAATTCTCGAAGGCTTGGCCAGCGGCTCAGTTGATATCGTTATCGGCACGCACAGGCTTGCGCAAGCCGACATTCACTTCGCAAACCTCGGCCTGCTCGTGGTGGACGAGGAACAGCGATTTGGAGTTGATGTGAAGGAGCGGCTCAAGTCGCTCCGCACGAGCGTCGACGTGCTTACGATGACAGCCACGCCCATTCCCCGCACGCTTCACATGTCGATGCTTGGCATCCGCGACATCTCGAGCCTTGCCACGCCGCCCGCCAATCGACTGGCGGTCGAAACCCGCGTGTCTCGATGGGATGAGTCACTCATTCGCCACGCAATCGACCGGGAGTTGGCCCGTGGTGGGCAGGTTTTTTTTGTACACAACCGGATTCACGATATCCACACCGTCGCGCACAGATTGTCGCAGATCGTTCCCGAAGCAACGATTGCCATCGGCCACGGGCGGCTGTCTGAATCGGAACTCGAGGATGTGATGCTCGCGTTCGTCGCGGGCACAACTGACATTCTGCTGGCCACGACAATCATCGAGAGCGGCCTCGACATACCGAATGCCAACACCATCTTCATTGATGAGTCCGATACCTATGGCCTAGCCGACCTTCACCAACTCCGAGGCCGCGTGGGCCGGTCGCACCACCGCGCATATTGCTACATGCTCGTCGACGAGACGGCGCACCTCACGAGTACCGCCGCCCGAAGGCTCCGCGCAATCCAAGAATTTTCAAGCATGGGGGCCGGGTTTTCCTTGGCGATGCGCGATTTAGAAATTCGCGGCGCGGGAAACCTGCTGGGCACGCAGCAAAGTGGGCACATTGCCACGGTGGGCTACGAACTTTACTGCCGCTTGCTGGAACAGTCGGTGCGGGGGCTCAAGAGTATGCCGCCAGCAGAGCCACCGCAGGTGACGATCGATCTGCCAGGCGAGGCATGGCTGCCTCGCGATTTCATTCCCGATTTTCGGACAAAAATCGACATCTACCGACGGCTATCCCGAGCGATGGACGACACGCAGATCGACGACTTGGCAGCAGAACTTTTGGACCGCTTTGGCCCACTGCCTGCCGAAAGCCAACGCTTACTCGAATTTGCCAGGCTGCGAGTGGCCGCAGCGGTTCTTGGCATTGATTCTGTCACTCGCGAAGCAGGTATGCTGGCCCTGCGTTATCACGACCGCTCGGCGATGGAGTCGCTCAAGGCCACAGGCCCAGCCGCCGCCAAACTGCTTCGGATCGTAGACCATCGGACGGCGTATCTCCCTGTCGAAAACGCTGTTTTGAACGATTCTGAGCGGCTTCTTCAAGCAGTCAGGACGCTCTTGCGGCCCGCTCGTGCGCGTCCCTATAGTCCTCGCCCTCCCACCGACCGCGCCAGGCGCACAGGCAAGGATGCCCGTCCATGATCGATACCGGCCACCCAAACGGCCCTGCAACCGACCGCCATTGTTGCGCGCTGCTAGTCGCGGCGGAGATCGCTCTGTGCGCCATCGCGATCCTTGTGCTGTCGATCTGTATTCCAGCCCGCGAGGCAGCAGCCCAAAGAATTGCAAACCAGTTCAACGATGGTGCCGCCGGCGCGACACAGGGCCCGGCCACCGCAACTCAGATGGGGCCAGGCGGCACAGCCACGACTAATCTTGTGCCTCACATTCCAAAGACAATCTCGCGGCCCGAAGGCTGGCCTGGCGTCAAAAACTCTGCGAAACAAAATGACTTCAAGAGTATCGACAACCATGTGCTCTCCAGCATCCGCGCCCAACCTGGCAGCCCATTCACGCCCCTTGCCAAGACACACGACGCCAGCGGCAAAGCTGAGCCCGTTGCCGATGGCGTCGTTCAGGCGCAGTTCACGGAACCGTTGGCCGCGGCTAGCGGGCCTCATGAAATCCCCGGTGCGCAGTCGCTTGAGACAGCGATGATCGTGGCCCGCGTCGGATCCGAGGTGGTCTTGGAGGGCGATCTGCTCACGCCCAGCGCCCTAGCATGGCTGGCAAAGGTTTCTCCCGGACTCAAGCCCGAACAGGTGCGAGAACTCAAAGTACAGATCTGCAAGCAGGTACTTCCGCAGCACGTCGAATCGCTCATCGTCTACGTCGATGCCTGCCGCACGATCCCGGTAGATCGGCTACCGGAAATCGAAAAAAAGGTCAACGAAGCTTTCGATCAGCAGCAGTTGCCACGCCTCGTCAAAGATGCCGGCGTGGCCACTGCCGCAGAGTACGAACAACTCCTGCGGTCGCGAGGCCAGTCGCTCGACCACATTCGCAAGACCTACTTCGAGCGGGCGCTGGCCCAGCAGTGGATTCAACAAAAGGTAACCAGCGACGAGGAGATCCCCCATGCCGAGATGATCGCTTCCTATCAGAATCGTCTGGCAGAGTATGACTTTCCGGCAAAAGTGCGGTTTGAGCAACTCACCATCCGCATCACGCCTACGCGTTCGCGGGAACAGGCCTGGCAGTTCTTGGCCACACTTGGCAACGACGTGCTTGAAGGCAAGCCCTTTGGGGATATTGCCCGCACGCGATCCGAGGGGCCAACGGCCTCCCTTGGGGGAACCTACGATTGGACAACGCAGGGCAGCCTCGTTTCGAAGGTGATCGATGAGGCTGTTTTCACGCTGCCGATCGGCGAACTCAGCGCCATTTTAGACGACGGCCAGGCCGTGCATATCGTGCGCGTCAGCGAGCGTACCGCTGCCGGGCGAACACCTTTTATCGAGGCCCAGGTGGGTATCAAAGAAGCCTTAATACTGGAACGTCGCAAGCGAGAGATGGATGCCTACCTTGCAAAACTGAAGGATCGCACGCCAGTCTGGACAATCTTCGATAACGGCCCCGATGCCGACTCCCCTAGCGATGATCGCTCTACCGCGACCGCCCGCAACGACCCCCAAGACCGCCTGTCTCGCTGAGGCGCAGGCGGCGAACGGGCCGGCTAGTGGCGCGCGTTTGCCGACCGCTCTCTTGCGGGATAGACTGCGACCCGGAATCTTTTTTTCAGAAGATCCGTTATTCTTGAGACGCGATGTGTGCCGTCTCCAGACAGCACACGAGGAGGACGAACCATGAGCGTCACAACCGAACGAACTGCTGCGGCCAGCCCTTTCCCTGGCACAACGCAGGCAGGTGTAGCCCGGCTGGAAATCGACGGCCGCACGGTCGAACTGCCCATCATCGTGGGTACGGAGCAGGAACGCGCCATCGACATCTCCAAACTGCGAGCCCAAGCCGGTGCCATCACACTCGACGAGGGCTACGTCAACACAGGCTCAACGACCAGTTCGATCACGTTCCTGGATGGCGAGAAGGGGATCCTACGGTACCGCGGCTACCCCATCGAGGTGCTGGCTGAGAAGTGCGATTTTGTGGAGGTGAGCTACCTCTTGATCTATGGCAAGCTCCCGACCCTCGATGAACTCAACGGCTTTCGCAAATCGCTCTCGCACCACACGATGATCCACGAGGACATGCGCAGCTTCTACGGCGGCTTCCCTCGCGATGCCCACCCAATGGCCACGCTGGGCAGTGTTGTCGGTGCACTTTCGACCTTTTATCAAGATTCGCTCGAGGTGCGCGACCCGCGGCAGGTAGAAGTGAGCGTTCACAGGCTCATGGCAAAACTGCCCACCATTGCGGCTTATAGCTACAAGAAATCGATCGGCCAGCCGCTCATCTATCCACGAAACGATCTCTCGTATTGCGAAAACTTCCTGCAAATGATGTTCGCGGTGCCCTGCGAGGAATATCGCATTGATCCCGACTTTGCCGAGGCACTCGACATGCTCCTGATCGTGCACGCCGACCATGAACAAAACTGTTCGACATCGACGGTACGGATGGTAGGGTCCAGCGATGCCAACCTGTTTGCGAGTATTTCCGCAGGCATCTGCGCACTGTGGGGGCCGCTGCACGGCGGTGCCAATCAGGCCTGCGTGGAGATGCTCGAAAAAATCGGCGCCGATGGCGGCAATGTGAAAAAGTATGTCGAGCTGGCAAAGAAAAAAGACTCCGGCCACAGGCTCATGGGCTTTGGTCACCGCGTCTATAAAAACTACGATCCCCGCGCCCGCCTCATTAAAGCAACCTGCGACAAACTGCTGGCCAAGATTGCCCGGCACGACCCGATTTTCGATATTGCCCAGCAACTAGAGGAAGTAGCGCTCGCCGATGATTACTTTATCGAACGCAAGCTCTATCCCAACGTCGATTTCTACTCTGGCGTGATCTATCGTGCGATGGGTATTCCGGTGCAGATGTTCACCGTGCTTTTCGCCATGGGTCGCCTGCCCGGCTGGATTGCCCATTGGATCGAGATGCATCACTCCCAAACCCAGAAAATCTGCCGTCCACGGCAGGTCTACACTGGCGAAACGCTCCGCAACTTTGAGCCGATGAGAGATCGCAGCTAGCTGCCCGTGGATAACGTTATCCATGACCTTTATCCACTTAGTCGCCGCTTCGTGCAGCGGCAGACTTGCTCCACAGCCTGCTCCGCCAGCAACTGCTCTTCTACTTGCGATTCTCGTTGCGCTTTTCGCGGAAGAACTCGCTCAAGATCCGGCCGCATTCGTCGGCCATGACATGGCCTGTGTGTTCAACGCGGTGATTGAGACGAGGGTCATCGAAAAGACGGTAGAGCGTTTCGACGGCGCCTGCCTTGGGATCCGCCGCGCCCCACACGACCACCGGCACGCGAGCCTGCAGGATCGCCCCGGCGCACATTGGGCAAGGCTCAAGCGTGACGTAGAGCGTACAGCCCTCCAGTCGCCACGAACCCAAAGCAGCAGCGGCCTGCGTAATCGCGATCATCTCGGCGTGGGCCGTGGGGTCTGAGAGTTGCTCCCGTTGGTTATGGGCGGTGGCCACAATGCGGCCAGCAGCGACGATGATTGCCCCTACAGGCACCTCGTCTTCAGCGGCAGCAGCACGGGCCTCGTCGATTGCCATCCGCATCCAGCGGTCGTGCAACTGCTCGCCTGGCAGTTCAAATAATTCAATTCCATCCACGATCTATGCTTCCGTTCTTGGAAGCCTCCTTAATTGTCTTGCTAACCAATTGTCTGATACTCCGCAGTCCTACCGCGAGCGAGCCACACCCAAAGGGCACGTGGCACCGTGAAAACACGCCGTTCAAACGAGCGACTTGGGCCGCTCTCTGGAGTCGGTTAGTATTGTGACTGCCCGACCGCATTTCCACGGAACGCAAAGGATATTCTATGCCCATGGATTATTACGCACTTGTTCTTCGCTGGGCCCATGTGCTGGCTGCCATCGTCGCCGTCGGCGGGCTGTTCTTCGCTCGATTTGGCTTACTGCCCGCCCTGCAGACTTTTGACGAAGCCACTCGCAACCGCATCCACGACGCCATCCGAAGCAAGTGGCTGCCGTGGGTGATCGGGGCAATCTCGATGCTGCTCGTGACTGGTCTCCTGAATTTCTTTCTCTTCAATGCTCGCGTCAAACTCGAGGGCTGGAATGATGGTTTCTGGATGAAAGACACCGCCTACCACGCACTGTTTGGCGTGAAATTCCTGCTAGCGATGGCCGTCTTTTACTTTGCAAGCGCGCTGGTTGGTCGCGGTGAAAGCACGCAGTGGATTCGAAATAACCGAGCCAAGTGGCTCTCCATAACACTCACCATGGCGGTCACCGCCGTGCTCCTTTCCGGATGGATGCGGCAACTCCACACGGGCCCTAACTCCCCGCAAGAACACTCTAGCGGGGTGCAAATCGAGGATATCGAAACAATCGAAAATGACAACCGCTACAAGGGCGACGAGGCTGGGTCTTCATTTCGCGAAGATGAAAAAGCATCGCCAAAGCCAGAGTGACAAAGCCTGGAGTTCTGCCGTGGATAAAAAACAGAAGAAGCGAATGGAAGTACTGCACCAAAGGGTCGCCAAATTGCAGCAGCAATTAGTGGGGGCCAAACAGCAACCCGACGACCCTGCCGACGTGCCGCGGCTGGAGCAAGAACTGGCCGCCACCCATGCAGAGCTCGTCGCCCTTAAAAATGTCTGACCAATGGGGGTTTACCAATCACCGGCCGCGTTGTTGCCTCCGCGTACTGACTGCCAATGACCCAACTCTGATGGCAGCCTTGTGCATGACGGTGGTGGAAGACATTGATACGCAGCAAGACAATCACAAGGTTTTATGACCAATGGCTTTCGCAGAATTTCTGACCCGGTTGCTCGGCGGCCCTCCGAAGACTGATTTGTGGCATCGCTACGAGCGGCTGCACGAAAGCATCTCGGGCACGATGTCGAATTTCTACAAGGCCAAAGACAAAAAAACTGGTGCGATCGTCGGCCTCAAAGTACTCGACCCCAAGAAGATTGATCCTATCGAGGGCCGCTACAAGGGACTCGGTAAGCCAGGCGAAGGAGAGATCAGCACAAAAATAATCGGCTCCAATACCGTCACGACATTGGAGTGGGGCACAGCCACAGATGGCAGACCGTTCATCGTGCAAGAATTCATCGAAGGCACGCTGCTCCATGCCCTGCTCTCGGCAAAGAAACCGCTACCCCCACGCCAGCGACTGGATCTGGTGCGGCAGGCAGCCGCTGCAATTGCGACTGTGCATAAGGCCGGCTTTGTCCACCGCGACATTTGCCCTCGCAACTTTATCCTCACGCCCGATGGCCGGCTTATACTCTTTGACTTCGGCCTCACCGTGCCAGACAAGCCTGTGTTTTTGCAGCCTGGCAACCGAATCGGCACTCCCAACTACATGGCACCAGAGGTGGTGCGTAGGCGGCAGGCAGACAAGCGAATCGACCTCTTCTCGTTTGGCATAACTGCCTACGAAATCTGCACGCTGGATCTTCCGTGGCCCCGAGGCTCAACCGGCAAGGCCGCATTGGCCCACGATACACCGCCGTCGGACATCCGCGAGCATTGGCCGGAGATTCCAGAGCCGCTCGCCGCAGCTGTGATGGCCTGTCTCAACGCCGAGCCTTCGAAGCGGCCCGCCTCGATAGAAAACTTCCTCGGACTGATTGGCAAGGTCGCGATCTAGCGAGCCGCACCCCAGAAAACCATTGATTGCAGGCGGGGCTCGGACAGTGCCCTTGAAGCTCCCGCCCGATGCTTTTAGGCTGTTCTTCGGCCGCTCCCGCACCGTGACGGCGATGGCCAGCCTCGTGACCTTTCTGTGTGACCTTTCTTTTCCAAGGATTCTCTCCGATGACCATGGACAAAAGCCTCCGAGTGCGCAAGGGTTCTGCAAGCACCCGTGGAGTCCTCACCCGCGCCGAACGCATCACCAAACTCAAAGAGCAGGAACGCTGGCAAGATGGCCGCAGCCCACTGGGCCTGCCGAAGGTGCGCGTTTTCAAGATGGCGATGAAGAAAAAGAAAAAGGCCAAGGAAGATGGCGCGGATGCTGCTGCAACGCCTGCTGCTTCTGGCAAGGCTGCTGCAACCGCTGCTAAAAAGAAATAGGGCGAGTGGTTCACGTTCCCTGCGGGCCTTTTGCTTTTGACAAAAACTCCTAGGCTATGCCTTCGGAGCGTGGCTTAACTGCGGCCGTCGCCACCACATTCAAGGCTCGCCGCAGCTGCTTGACCCGACGCAATCACCTGTGGAATTCCCACGCCCTCGTAGGCTGCTCCAGCCAGAGTTAGACCGCGAACGAACGACAGACGCTCATGAATTTGGGCAATGCGATGCCGATGCCCTATGTGGTATTGGGGCATCGCATGGCTCCAGCGATCGATCTGCACCAGCCTTGGATCGCCTCGCACACCCAACATGTCTGCAAGCTCCCTGATCACCATCGATGTCAGTTGCGCATCGTCGAGTTGTGCTGCCTCTGGGTCTAATGCGCCCCCCACAAACACTCGCAGAAGCACAAAGCCCGGTGGTGCCCGACCCGGAAATTTTTCGCTTAAAAAACTCACTGCGAGAATCCTGCGGTGCTCTCCACGTGGCACCACCATCCCTGCTGCATCCAGCGGGTGAGCAACATCGCTGCGTGCAAACCCCAGCGAGACAATCGCCGATCCGGCATATTCAATGCCTGCCAACGCATCGGCCAGTGGCTTATCCACAGTGGTCAAAAGCGTCGCGGCCGCAGCGGCAGACACAGCCAGCACCACCCCATCGGCCTGCACTACTGGCCCACCCGATCCGTGCGATGGCGGCAATGCCGACGTCGGCTCAAGAGACACATCCCACCCTCCGTCAATGCGACGGGCCAGACGCGTAGCGGAGGCCGTGATCCGACACACGCCAGCCTGATCGAGGTGTTCGCCGAGGCGAAGCGGAAGGGTTTCCATGCCCGAAGCCAACGTCACAAACTGGCCGTAGCGAGCGCCTGTGGCCTGCTGATCAGCCTTTGTTCCGCGCAGTCGCACGCGTTCGCCTGCCCACAGACTGCCACAATGTTGCTCCATCTCCAGAAACTCTGGGCAGGCTGCCGCCATGCTCAATCGCGCAGGATCGGCAGTCCAGATGCCAGCTACGAGCGGTTGCACAAGCCGCTCAAAAACTTGGCGTCCAAGGCGGCGCACCGCGAAGTGCTCGAGCGTTTCATCGTCGTACGCATCGCTCACGGCCTGCCTGATCGGCACAAAACGCTCTGCCAGCATGCGGAGTTTTGCCAGCGGCGAGAGCAGCGATGTCGAAAGGATGCTGCCGATTTGCCCAGGCGCCAGCAGTCGAAAGCCTGCGGGCACGGGGATCGCACGGCCGGCGTGGTAAATCAGCGCCCGCCGCACTCGTGGATCCACGCCGACCAGTTCGCTTGAGAGGCCCAGTCGCTGGACCATCGCAATCCCTTCGGGCCGCGCCGCCAGAAAGCTGTCGGCCGATCGCTCCACCAGCCAGCCACCACAACGCACCGTCGCCACCATGCCTCCCAAACGGCCCGATGGCTCGATCAACGTGACTGACGCATGGCGAACCAACGATTCCGCAGCAGCCAGCCCGGCTAATCCACCACCAACGACCACAAAGTGCTTCGATCGCGAGGCTTTCATGGAGCTTCTCAGAAATCAAATGTGGAAAAGGGGCAAGCTAGGAAAGCGACTGCGGGACTTGTCATTCCGCCAATATGGCCTAGACGCGGAAAGGAGGGAAGCCTACGTTCCCGCCCGGTCCTTGGCCGGTCGACTGACAGGCCAGACCAATTCTATAGAAGGAGAACCTCTCGTGGCCATGCTTCGATGCTCGTCTGCTTCTGTTCTGAGACCATCTCTCCAATCCGTGTCTTTGCTCACTGCAGGGATCGTGGGGTTTTCGCTCTTGTGCCTCTGTCCGCTCCGTGTAACCGCTGCCGAACAGACCGCCGAATCCAAACCAGCAGCGTCGCCTCGCACGCTCATGCGATTGCCTCGCTGGATTGAATCGCTCGGCGAACGAGCCGCCCGCAAGCCTGCACAACAGCCCGCAGCGTCGGATCACAAATCCTTGCAGCAAGGCCCTCTTGCGACCTCGCCGCAGGCCGTTGCCACAAAACCCGTCGCCCCGAAGGCCCCAGCGACGCAGCCTGCCGAAGAAACGCTTTCAGAGCAAATCACAACCGAAGAGACTCTGGAAAACGAACAAGCGAATGAGATCGACATTGCATCGACTCCCGCCTCCTCTTCAGAAGGAAAACCAGGCCGCGCACTCTTGCGTTCTCGAACGGCCGCGGAGCTTGACGCCCACACCACACTTACCAGCGGCTGGGGCGATCTCGTTGGTGAAACTACGGGAATCACTTTAGGGGCTGATCCCGACTCGTTTGACTCCATCGATGAACCCACACCCGCGAAGGCCAACCTTGGCCCGGAAACGAGTGTGCTCAAGCGAGAAGCGCTAGAGCGCATGGCCGCGCAGCCGCAGCCTACCATTGCCTCTACGCCATCTTCTGCTCGTTCATCGGAGTCAACGACCTTTACAAATACCCCAGAGAAAGCCACTCCAAAACAAATCCCTAAAGGAAAAAAGTCTGCTCCCACACTCACCCAACAAACACCCAACATTCCGGTGCAAGCGGACCATGGCTCAGATTCGATTCCACCAGTTGCCGCACCGCCAGAAGAAACGCCCACGCTGGCCATCGATCCAGCGAGCTTCCGCGGCGTCTACCCGGGCAAAACAACTCGCGAGGAACTCGAATCCGAATGGGGCGTCGGCGAACCATTTACCCGCGAAGATGGAACTGGCGGTTTCTTCTGGGAAATTGAACCCTTTGACCGCGTGGAGGTCACACTCGATGGCGATACGGTTGGGTCGATTCGAATCAAACTGGCCGGTCCAGTGGCTGTGTCCGAACTGTCCAAGCAGCTCGAGATCGCCGACCTTCGCACCGTGTCGATTTTAGACGAGGATGGCGTATCGATCGGCGAGGTATTTCCGGAGCGTGGGGTAATCTTTAGCGTGAACCCAGGCACTCAGTCGGCGACGGCCGTCATGCTGGAACCACTCGACCCCGAGTCATTCGTGCTGCGGTCGGAAGGTGAGATCGACGAGAGCGTAGCCTATGCCATAGCAGACTTGCACTATGCGATTGAAATCGATCCACAGCATCTTCGTGCCCATCGGCTTCTCTTGGTGTTGATGTGCGAACAGGGACGATGGAAGCAAGCAAGCCGAATCGCAGCAGCAGCCGAAGCCCTCGACCCGCTCGACATCTGGACGCGGCTCAAGCATGCCGGTGTGCTCATGGCACTCAACCGAATTGAGGATGCCCGAGAAAAAGTGGCGGGAGTGAAGGCCCAAGAAAACATCTCCCCGCTCGTGATGGCACAGGCCGATCGCATGCTCGGCCGGATTGCCTTGGCATCCACCTCGCCCGATTATCAAAAAGCGGTGAGCCACTTCGAAGAGGCGATCCGAAAGGCAACGCCCCTATCGGCTAACCGCTCCACGTCGATCCAGAAGGCCGCCCGCGATGTGCTGCTCGATGCCCATCTGGGCACGGCCCTGGCGATCGCCCGAGGAACATGGCAACAAAAAAGTAGAGTGATTCCGAAATGGATCGCACGCAGCGAAGCTATTCTGAGCGAACTGAAGTCGGACGACACCGACCGAGACATGATGGAATTACAACTCTGCCGTGGGGCCTTGGCCGCATCAGCCGGTTCGGCCGACTCCATCGACGCATTGCCGTGGGTGAAGCGCCTCCTTGAAACACGCGATCGACTGGGCGAACACACAAGCGATCCGTGGCGGCAGAGGCAGATCGACTGGGAAATCGGAGAAGGACTCAGCGATGCCCTCGTTGCCAGCCAGAAGCGAGGCGACGCATCCGACATGCTCGACAATGCCACGCTCACCGCGGCCTATCTGGAACGCGGCGCGACGCTACGGGAACTCACCGATGCAGAGCGGCGAAATGTTGGCGATTTACTGTTTCGAGTCGGCATTCTCCACAGCCTACAAAAGGGCGACCATGCAACTGCAGTCACGTGGTTCGACAAAGCCGTGCCGCTGTGGAACAACAACCCCAGCTTTGCAACCGACGGAGAACTTGGCCGTTTAGGCGAGTCGTTCGTCAGTATGGCCATCTCCTACTGGCAGGTTGAACGGCGAGAAGACGCGCTGACAATAAGCCGCAAGGGCGTCGACTTGATGGTTGAAGCCGTCGATCAAAAGCAACTCGACGAACGTTCGCTTGCCGTCGCCTACGGCAATCTCTCCACGATGTATGCCGAGGAGGGGGACAACGATCAGTCGAAGACGTATGCGGAAATGGCCAGTCGCGCCGAAGCCACGGGCACCAAATTACAGTAGGTTCAACGAGGGCAGGCTCACCACCGGCCCACTTACAGCAAGCTCTCCAAGAGCAGCCGCATCTTTCGCAACTCGGCCACTTGATCGACGCCATCCAGCGGCGGCAGGTGCACGCAGAGCGCTCGCTTGTAACCGACTCGCTCGAGTTGGTTGACAAGTTTTCCATACTCGATACTGCCCTGCCCCACTCGCACCTGAAAGGCATCGGGCTTCGTGTCTCGCAGGTGTACATGGCAGACATACTTGAGAATGGAGTCCCACGACACAGGCTTCTTCTGGCCGAAAATAAAATGGCTGGGGTCGAGCGTTACGCCGAGGCCTGGCACGTTGCGGCAAAGCGATGCGGTCGTTTCGGTATCTTGCGTCATCCGCCCCGCCGTTGTCTTCACCCCCACCAGCACTCCCAAGCTCGACGCAATCGACACCATTTTGCGTAGCCGCTCGATCTCACCGTTAAACGGCGTGCCTAACTCGGAGGAGTCGACCACAATCGTCACGACTCCGAGCGACTTCGCCAGCTTGCAGCAGGCAGTGAAGCGGTCGTAGAGTTCCGGTGTTTCGGGTGCCGAAAAAGAAACGGCGACTGGCCGCAGTCGCTGTAAATCGCTGCACTCGGCGATGGCGAGTTCGGGATTGGCTGCCACCTTGCCTGGAGTGAGATGCTCGCCTTGCTCGTGCACATCGAGTTCAACGGCTGTGAATTCCAGTTCCGCCAACCGCTCCATAGACTTGGACAATGGTAGTTCGGGGAAACATTCTGTGCTAACACATACAATCACGTCGCCACACTCCTCGTTCAGTGAATCATTCGCAAACAAACGGACACGTAGGCTAAAGGTAGCCGCCGGCGTGGAAAACTGCCAACATGTTGGCGCAGCGATTCGCTGAGGGCCGACGCACATTTGGAGAAAGCACCCATGGATATCGATCGCACGCAGCCACCAACAAATCTTCCCATAACAGCCATTCCGATCACGAGGGTCATCCTTGAGCAGGGTGGTCTCTGGGGCCGCTGGGGCACACGGATCGCGTGGTCGATTGCGGGAATGTCGCTGCTGGCCGCACTGGCCAGCGCCGGAGCAAATGCGCAGTACTTCCAGCGCGAAGCCAAGGTCGTTGAAAAATACCATTCTCTCTCCCGCATGGCTGTCGGGAAAGTGGCAATCGTGGATGTTTCCGGCGCGATCATGGGGGGGCAGGGCTTTACTCGCTCGCAACTGGACAGGATCGAGGAAGACGAAAGCGTGAAGGCCATCGTACTGCGAGTCGATTCTCCTGGCGGCACCGTCAGCGGCAGTGATGAGATTCACTATCGACTGACGACCCTGGCAAAAAAACGTGGCCTGCCGGTGGTGGTCAGCATGGGGGGCATTGCGGCCAGCGGCGGCTACTACATCGCAATGGCCAACGGTGGTCGCGAGAATGTGATCTTTGCCGAACCGGCCACGCTGACTGGATCAATCGGCGTGATCATTCCCCACTTTGACCTCTCGAAGTTGATGAAGAAACTCGATGTGGATGACGATTCGATTGCCAGCGGCCCACTCAAGGAAATGCTCAGCCCTACGAAGCAGCGCACTCCCGAACTCGCCGCACGCGAACGAAAGATCCTCCAGAGTCTGGTCGACGAGATGTTTGGACGTTTTAAGGAAATCGTAAAGCAAGGGCGGCCCAAGCTCGACGACACCGAACTTGCAGTGGTCGCCACTGGCCAAATCTTCACCGCCAAGCAGGCGATCGCAGCCGGTCTTGTTGACACGATCGGCTTCCTGGAAGACGCCATCTTGCGTGCTGTTGAATTGGCCGACCTCACTGAATCGACTGCGCGTGTTGTCAAGTATTCCAGACCGAGAGGCATCCTTGACGAAGTGCTCGGCAGCAGTTCCCCCGGGGCTCGTCTCACGCTTGAATCCTTTGCCGAGTGGACCACACCTCGGGCCTGGTATCTGTGCAGTTGGTGGCCGGCCCTCTTGGCAAACAACCCATAGCAACCAGTCGGCAAATGCCACCAACTGAACTCCGTGTGGCTCGTGCGGTTTTCCTTCGGCTCACACCTCGGGCTTTTGGAGCAGAGGATTTGCACGCCCGCCTCGGGCTTCTGGAGCAGAAGAACGGCCGAGCACAATCGACTCGCCCAGCCTCCCAATGGCCGCATGATCTGCCGCAGTGAGCTTCGTGCCACTTGCACGGGATAAGGCTAGGCGACACCAACAGTCGGCGATGGGAATCGCCGAGTCGTCCCCGCGGGCATCTGCATGGTGAGCCACGGCCAGCACGCTGAGTAAATCTCGCATCTCAGCAGAGAGCGCACCGATTTCCAGTTGTCTAGCAGCCAGCCCCCTGCCATGCCGTCGAATGACACCATCCATCCGAATCGCAAGCCGTGCCAACAAACGCCTAGCCTCACGGGCGAACGCCCTGAGGGACTGATCCAAAATTGCATTGTCTTGCCCGACGCCACTCGAGCCCAACCGTCCTGCTCGCCACACAAGCCATCCAACGGCGCGGCTCAAAGCCGACGCGTTAGAGTGTGCAGCCGACAGCGGATGGTGTTTGCAGAGCCCCTTGAACAAGGCAAGCCCTAAGAGGTCGCTCTCTCCCTCGTAAACCGTCACAGCGAGATGATCGTGCAGCGAATCACCCAGCGGATGACCGACGAGAAATGCGCGGCCGCCGTGCACTCCCAGCGCGTCGATGGCCGCTTCGCGAACGCACTGGCTGGCCACGATCTTGGCCGTGATCGCTTCCCACTCGCCAGTCTGACCTAAATCGATACTTCGGGCGGCCCAAGCAGCCAGGCTGTCACAGGCCAGAGCGCTTGCGGCAATCCTAGCCAGCCTGCCCTGTACCAATTGCCGAGAACCGATCGGCGCAGACCACGTGTGTCGCTTGATCGCGTGATCCCTCGCCCCAGCCAGCAGGATGCGGAGCGTACCGGCGGCTTGGGCGGCGAGCGTCACGCGGCCGCGGTTGAGACCATGCCACACAATCTGCATGCCATCAGCAGGAATGCCATTGGCCATCGGCACGAGCAGGTCGGAAGCATGCACCTCAAAGCGATCGAACTCAATCGCTGCATTGTGGGCGTGCTTGAGTGGGTGGAGGGCGTAGCCACGGAGTCGAAACGTGACGGTGTCTTTTTCTGGCAGACGTACAAGCACAACGCTTGGCTGGCCATCTAGCAGTGCCAAGAGCTTGACCGTTCGGCCATATGTGGCCCCGGTAATAAACATCTTCGTGCCCGAGAGAAACAACCGGCCGTCCCGGCGAGCGATAGTCGTGCGAATCCTGCTCAGATCACACCCCGCATCGGGCTCAGTGGCTCCAAAGATTGAGAGCGGGCTGCCCTGGGCCAACCCCGGCAGATAACGCAATTGCTGCTCGACCGATCCAAATGCCACCAGAGCAGAGACCGCACCGATTGAGGAGTGCACCGAGAGCATGCCGGCAGCCGTCGGCGCATTGGCTGCCATCCGAGTGATCGCGTGGACCAATTCCAAAAGAGTGCCGCCGGAGCCGCCAAACGCCTCCGGAACAGCCAATCCCCAGAAGCCTGTTTCGCCCAGCGATTCCTCGGCCAAAACCGAGAACATGCCTTGCTGCAACTGAGGGGCATCGTCCAGCGGTGCACGGGATGCGGTCGACTGCTCGGGCAGCGATTCGTAGAGCCGTCGCGTGGCACGGAGGTGATCGATCTCGCGATCTGCCTGGTCCATCACGCCGAGAATCGCGTCGCGAGGCGTTTCAGCAGCGCGTGCCGCCGCCTCGGCAAATCCACCATCACACACACTGCCTACTCGCCACACACTCGTAACAACCCACCCTGGATGGTCTGTGCGAGTACCGCAGCAAGGAGTCGGTTGCAAGCCGCGTGCGTGTACGTGTTCCGCTGGCAACACTTTCTGCTCGCAAGAGTGCTTGGCACTCGCCGATGCAATCGCCAACTCTGAATCGCTTGGCTTATCCGTACCACAGACCACCGGTGGCATGCCGACGATTGCCATCCACGCTGGGTGCTGCAGCGAGGCTGCAGCATCGGTCACCCAGCGAAAGTGTTCGGCAATGGCGCGGCGTTGGAGCTTCAACGATGCGGTTGCCTCGCCTCGCGAGGTTTCGAAAGGACGCCCAATGAGAACGGCCCGTCGTACACGCCACGCACGAGGAAGATTCTGCTGGGACCGTGCGATGCGCCGTCCCAACCATGCCAGCACGCGTGGGTGGGTCATCGCCTGCCGACGGCCCAAGACCCGCACGCCCATTCGCCGCATCGCAGTTCGCAACACGTGAGGATCTGGCACAACGAGTGCCACTGTCCATGGCAATCCGTCTCCCAAAACGCACACCTGCGCCACAGCGGAATCTTCGGCAATCGCTCGTTCCACTTCGGATGGCGGCAGTTTGACTCCAGAAGCTAACACCAGTGTGTCAACCAACCGGCCGGTGATCCGCACGTGCCCGTGAGTATCGATCTCTGCAAGATCGCCAGTGGCAAGCCAGTCGGTATGTCCGCCGAAGCCACTCGTGGCAGATGAGCAGTCTGCCACAAACGGATCTTCGGCCGCGTCTAGATTCCGCTCGGGGTTGATCACGCCGATGGCACGACTGGGGGTGCGCACAAGTAACTGGCCAAGGGTTTGGGGCCGCGAGTCAATCGAGACTTCCACGCCCGCAAGCGGCGGACCCACGGTGCCTCTTCGCGAGTTCCTCGGGGTCGAAAGCGAGACAACAGGCCCTGCCTCAGCGAGCCCATACCCTTGCACAAGCGGCACGCCCAGAGATTCAAACACGTCGATCGTTCGCTGCCGCAGCGGCGCGCCTCCCGACACGCACACGCGTACGCGACCGCCAATCGCCGCGGCGAGATCTGGAATCGCTCCGGATTGCACGCCCCGCTCCAGACGTTCAAAGAATGCTGGCACGCCCAGAATAACGGTGGGTGACAACGCAGAGCAGGCTTCTCTTATACGCCGCCGGTCTGTCACAACGCTCAAACAAGCGCCTCGCAAGATTGCAGTGGCCAGATCACCGGTATACGAAAGGCTATGGCTCATCGGCAGCCACGACAAACGCACATCGGCAGGGTCGTCCAGAAATAATTCGGCCGCAGCCAAGCTGTTGGCAGCCAAAGCCCGCTGGCAATGCAGCACGCCATGCGGTCGGCCGGTTGTGCCAGACGAGAGAAAAATGACCGCGCAGGCATCGGGGTCGCAGGCGATTGCACGTTGCTGCACATCCGCTCGTAAAGCCTGCCGATCGGCGAGCAACGTGCGCCAGTCGTCGGCCCAGAAGCCATGCTTGGCATCTCTCGGGCGCACGAGCCTATCGACTCGCCGATCTATTTGAATCGTCTCGGCAGGCATATCTCGCAACCGCATGCGTGCACCAACGCCGGTGTACACAATACCCTTGGGCTTGAGCCAAACTAATTGTTCTCGCTGTTCGCCTAGCGTGGCATCTGCGTGCAAGCTCACAGACACAATACCGGACAGGAGACAGGCCAGATGGGTCACAATCCAATCCACCGAGTGCGCTCCCACATGCGCCATTCGCTGGCCTCGCCGGAGCCCTGCTGCTTCGAACTGGCGGGCTTGGGCGACTGATGCTGCGATCACCTCGCCCCACGTCCATTCCCGTGTCGCTCCTAGGCTGGACTGGCTCCCCAGGTTTGACTGGCTCCCCAGGACATCCACCACCGCCCGCTTGCTGAACGAGTCATCCAGCCTCGCTAGCAAAAGATCCACCAACGATCGCACTGCTGGCCGATCATGGTTGGGCAGGCCATCCAGCCGCGCTGCTGCGCGTGCCGAAGCCGTTGTGAGCGTCATGGTTCCACCCGCTCAAAAAGCACGGCAATCCCCTGGCCCAAGCCGATACACATCGTGGCAAGGCCGAGTCTCGCGTGCATGTCTCCCATGGCATGAATGAGCGTTGTGGCAATCCGTGCGCCGCTGGCCCCCAGCGGATGTCCGATCGCCAGCGAACCGCCCCGCACGTTTACCTTCGCCGGATCAACGCCCAACTCCTGGATGCAATAGATCGCCTGTGCGGCAAATGCTTCGTTGATTTCAATCAGATCGATGTCTCCGATCGCAATGCCGGCCCTCTCAAGCAGTTTCCGTGTTGCGGGCACGGGCCCAGTGCCCATCATCGCTGGCGGCACGCCGATCACGGCAGTGGCCACCACGCGTACTAACGGCACAAGCCCTTGCCGCATCGCCTCCGCCTGCGACATCACAACCAATGCCGCAGCCCCATCGCTCAACGGTGCGCTTGTGGCTGCTGTGATCGTGCCAAGTTTCGGCAGAAACACAGGCCCCATCGCCGCCATTACCGCCAGGCTTGCGTCTCGCCGAACCGACTGGTCGTCGATTGCCTCAACGAGGCCGCCCGCCTCATCGTGGCCGATGGTAGAAACGATCTCGTTCTCAAAAAGTCCGTTGTCGGCAGCCTGCGCGGCCTTCCGATGGCTGTCAACCGCATAGCCCTCCTGCGTCTGCCGCGAGATGCCGTGCGTGGCCGCCAGATGCTCCGCTGTCATCCCCATCGAAAGCATGCCGCGACTGGATCTGGCAAATGCCTGGGGATGTATGTCGATCGCAGAATCCATCGGCAGGTGATGCATGTGCTCCACCCCCCCCACCACCTGCACATTTTCCGCGCCTGCGGAAATCGAATGGCATGCCTGCGCCAGCGATTGAAGTCCTGAACCACAGAGCCTGTTGACAGTCGTGCCAGCCACCGACAGCGGCAAGCCCGCGAGCAACGCTACGATTCTGGCCACATTCCCACCCAGTTCGCCTCGCTGCTGAGTCGCCCCAAACACTACGTCCTCGATTGTTTTTGGATCGACTCCACTCCGGTCGACCACGCTTTTTACAACTGCCGCAGCCAGTGCATCGCCTCGCACCAAGCGAAACAGGCCTCGCTCTGGATGCGAGCGGCCGATAGCCGTGCGACAGCAGGCCACAACAACAGGCACTCGCTCGGCAGCCATCTGCAAGGCGGTTTGGACAGACGAGCGACTCGTGGCGTTCATTCGGTAAACCTCGTGCCGCAGCGAGCCATTTCCACCAACTGCGGTGTGGGATGCATCCGTATGCCAAGATCGGCAAGTGGTTCCAGCCGACGCACAATCTCAGCAGCACCGAGCGAATCGGCCCAGGCCAGCACGCCCCCGCGAAACGCAGGAAACCCCAGCCCATGAATTACTGCCAAATCAATGTCGCGGCCATCTCGCACAATGCCCTCGTCGAGCGCGCGAATGGCCTCCAAAACAATTGGCAGAAAGAGACGATTGGTCATTGTTGCATCGCTCATCTGACGGGCCGGCAAAGCATACGGCACGATGAGTGCCGCCACGCCGTTGTCTGGCCGCTCAATCCTTGCCCGCTGGCCTCCTGAGTCGCTGTATTCATAGAAGCCCGCACCGCTCTTGCGGCCAAGCCGGCCAGAACGCACCATCGCCGGAATCACTGGCGACGCATCGAACCGGTCGCCGTAGGCATCGTTCAGTACGAGCCCTGCGTAAAAAGCCGTATCGAGACCGATCATGTCGTAGAGTTCCAGCGGCCCCATCGGCATGCCAAAGGCCCTAGCCACACGATCGATCCGCTTCGCGTCGCCCCCCTCTCGCAACATCTCCACCGACTCGTGGAGATAGGGCATGAGGAGTCGGTTCACCAAAAACCCAGGGCTGTCGTGCACCACAATTGGACACTTCCCGAGCCGCTTGGCATGAGCCACGGCAATCGCGATCGTGCGGTCGCTCGTGGCGGGGCCTCGCACCACTTCCACAAGCGTCATGCGCCGTACCGGATTAAAAAAATGGAGGCCGCAGAACCGGGTGGGGTCTTCGAGGGCTTCTGCGAGTTTCGCGATTGGGTTGGTGGATGTGTTTGTGGCAATTACAGTCTCCGGCCCGACGACTTGCTCGATGCTGGCGAGCACCTGCCGTTTTATGTCTATCCGTTCAAGCACGCTCTCGATCACCAGATCGGCATCGGCCAGCGCCGCTGTCTGCGTGGAGCAACGGAGCTGACCGGCTAGCAACAAGGCCCTGGCAGGATCAGTGCATTTGGTTGCCCGGTTCCAAGCCGCCTCGTCCAGAATCCCCTCCACACTCCGTGTCAGGGATTCAGACTGGACATCCACGAGCGTCACTGCAAACCCCGCACGGAGGTGACTAGCCGCAATGCCTGCCCCCATAATCCCCGCACCCACTACCGCTGGCCTTCTGTCGGCAGGGCTATCGGCAGGCCTTCTGTCGACCGAACTGCCGGGCGTGCCTACTCCCGTATCACGCCGATTCCGCTCGCCCAATCGAAACACACGCACCAGTTGCTGGGCAATTGTTGATTGTGCCAGCTTCGCAAACGCCGCCCCCTCAATCCGCCCTGCCTCATGTGCATTTTTGTCGGCACAGGAAAGAATCGTCTGCAAAATCATTGGCGGCGCTGGGTAATGGCCTCCAGTACGTCCGAGGATCACTGCAGCAGAGGTTGCCTCGAAAAAATCACGTTCGTCCGGGTCGAGGTCAATCTCGCTGGCCTGCCGCTGGCGGCGCTCAAGATACCCACGTGTTGCCAACTGCATTGCAATCATTCGCCGTGCCGACTCCATGGCCTGTGGTGCCGCCACGCACGCATCCACGATGCCGATCTTTGCCGCGGCCGTGCCGTCGATATTTTCGCCCGACGCAATCATCTCCACTGCGGGTCCAATTCCGATCAAACGCGCCAAGCGTACTGTGCCGCCCCATCCGGGCAGCAGCCCAAGTTTCACTTCTGGAAAGCCCAGCATCGTATGAGCCTCGTTTGTGGCGATCCGAAAATCGCACGCCAATGCCAACTCAAGACCGCCACCGAGGCAGACGCCGTCGATCACGGCAACGCTGGGCCATGGCCTAGACGAAAGCCGGCCAAAGAGCCCGCGGCCCGCAGCACAAATCCTTTCGATCTCCGGCCCTGTTGTCCGCTGCAGCATTTCGATCCGGGCCATATCCGCGCCGGCGAAGAATGATCCCTCTCGGGACGATGCCACCACCAACCCCTGCGGTTCCGGACCCGAGTCGATCTCGTCGAGGGCTTCGGTGAGATCTTGAACCACTTCCGTAGTGATGCAGTTCTGCCGCTGATCACCCACAAAAAACGACACCACCACAATGCCGGCGTCAAGCCGCTGGATTGAGAGCGTGCGGGGGGTGCGTCCAATGGCGGGCATGGCAGAGTTTCGGTTTGATTCGGCTGCGGTCTGGCTGGCTTGCTCCAACGGCAAAAACCGGTAGTGTATCGGGAGTCTAGCAAGCTCCATACTCTGAGATCACCACTCGCCATGAAGAATGCCTCAAAGCTGTCCGGATTGCGTTCCTGCAGCGCCGCATCCCTCTGCGGCCTATGGTGTGTGCTTGTGGCCTTGGCCGTGCTGGGACGCTTGTGGCAACCGGGCTGGAACATCACGCCGATGGCAGGCACAGCCCTTGCGGCTGGCGTTCTGTTTGCCAATCCGCTGGTGGCAGCCAGCGTGCCGCTGGTGGCACTGGCCGCGAGCAATCTGGCCCTCCCCGGCTATGGCAGCGTGCTCATGGCCGTTGTTGTCTATGCAGCCACTCTCTGGCCCGTCTTTTTGGGCAGTACCGTAAGAAGCGGTCGTCTGGTAGCCATTATTGGCAGCGCTCTGGCCTGCTCTCTTGTTTTTTATCTTTCTACGAACCTCGCGCATTGGTGGCTCACAACCGATTATCCGCACACGTTTGCTGGCCTCCTCACCTGCTACACTGCGGCATTACCGTTTTATCAATGGATGCCCTTTGGCGATGTGGCGTGGAGCCTCGCCCTTGTTGGCGGCCTCTCAGCAATTGGTGGAATCGTCCAGTCTGCGTCGCAACGTACCGGCTCGACTCCATTTGCTTGCGGTTCGGAATGCCGGTGAGAACCGCTGGCAAGAGCGCTGGAGTCCTGCAATGGATCGTGTGACTTTTATATTTTGGATCGCTGCGGGAATGGCGAAATTGGCAGACGCGCCAGGTTGAGGGCCTGGTGGTAGTAATACCGTGCAGGTTCAAGTCCTGTTTCCCGCATTTTAATTTTCCTGTCCGCCGCAAACGCGACCTTTCCACAATAACCTTTGCGAGCAATCCTCCGAGTACGTCACGATGAGTTCCACCGGATCAGACGATGCTTCCCGCAAACGAATTCCAATCGGCACGCAGCGACCGGGAGTGAAACCACCCGGCATGCCGGCTCGGCACGAGTATGTTGTGGGGCAAGAGTTGGCTGCGGAGGCCCTGCCCACGGCCCCAGTGAATCCGGCCCCCAGCCAGAGCAACGCCACGCCTAGCAGCGACCGTCCCCGCGAGCGGAACCGGGAAAAACGCAGTGGGGGAGGATCAAAATCTTCATTCACCGACGTGCTTCCACAGCAGAAAAGAGTAGCAGTCCCAAGCCTTCGGCAGGCGCTCGAAGAAGATCTTGAATCTGATTTTCAAGCGGCGATCGAGGGCATATCGGTCGATGAACTGCTGCGGGGCAGCGAATCGCTCTCGTCTGAACATTCGATCGAACCGGGTGCTCGGATTGCGGGCACCGTTATCAGCATTGGGGCTGATACTGCATTTTTGGATCTCGGTGGACGCCAGCAAGGGGCACTCAAACTGGCTGGTCTTGAAACGGTTCCCGCTGTCGGCGACATACTTCAACTTTCCGTTGGGGGCCGCAACGAGGACGATAGTCTCTATGAATTGTCGCTCGCCAATCGGGCTGTAAGCGTTGAGAATTGGACACAGCTCGCTGCGGGCATGATCGTAGAAGCTCGCGTAACGGGGGCCAACAAGGGGGGCCTCGAGTGCGAGGTCGCCGGGCTCAGCGGTTTTATGCCGGCTAGCCTTGTCAGCCCGTACCGCATTGAAAACCTCGCGGAACTCGTCGGACAAACACTCGAAAGCCTCGTGACAGAGATTGTACCGGAGGCCCGGAGGCTCGTGCTTTCCCGCCGAGCGGTGGTTGAGCGACAGGCCTCCGACGCTCGTACAAAACTTCTCGAAACGCTGGAAGTGGGTGCGACACTCGAGGGCGTCGTGCGCTCCGTGCGCGACTTCGGTGCGTTTGTGGACATCGGTGAAGGCGTCGATGGCCTTATCCACGTCAGCCAACTCTCGTGGGAACGCGTTGAAAATCCTGCCGATGTCGTGGCCATTGGTCAGCGTATGCGAGTGGTGGTCAAGAAGGTAGATCGCCAGACGGGGAAGATCGCCCTCTCCGCACGCGATCTCATTGAGAGTCCGTGGAAGCATGCTGCGGATAAATACCACACCGGCGCAACCGTGCGTGGCACGATCAGTCGCATCGCACAGTTCGGGGCGTTTGTGAGACTCGAGCCTGGTGTCGAGGGGCTCGTGCATGTCTCGGAGATCGCCGCGAGGCACGTTCGGAGTGTTGCCGATGTCGTAAAAGAAGGTGAAGAAGTCGAGTGCCGCGTGCTGTCGGTCGACCCCGACGAACAACGCATGTCGCTTTCGATCAAGGCGTTGGCTGCCCGTCCCGGCGAACAGTCGGCGTCTGCCAGCGGCTCCGACAAAACCCCAGAGCAAGCCACCCACGAGGCCGAGCCTGCGGTTGCTGCGGTGAAGCGATCCTCTCGGATCCTGAAAGGTGGCTTAGGGGGCGGCTCCAGCAATTCCACAGGCCTGCGATTCGGCCAGTAATTCCGAAGCCATTTCGGCCGCCTGGCTCAAGGCTCTACCACCTGGCTCAAGGCTCTACCGCCTGGCTCAAGGCTCTACCGCCTGGCTCATGGCTCTACCGCCTGGCTCATGGCTCTACCGCCTGGCTCAAGGCTCTACGCGCGGTTCGAGCTTCCGCTTGCCGACCCACGGCACGAGCGCTTCGGGCACCGTGACTGCACCGTCGGAACACTGGTTGTTTTCCAGAATTGCAATGATGGCCCGGCTCATGGCAATGGCTGTGCCGTTGAGCGTATGCACGAATGACGTGCCCTTCTCGCCCGGCGTACGATAGCGTATCGACAGTCGCCTCGACTGGTAGTCGGTGCAGTTGGAGGTACTCGTTACCTCCCCCCATTCTCCCTTCTCGCCACGCCCAGGCATCCACGCCTCCAGATCAAACTTTCTATAGGCTGGCCCCCCAAGATCACCGCTGGCCGTATCGATCACGCGGTAGGGAATCCCTAGCCCATCGAACAGTTTGCACTCGAGTTCGAGCAACTCACCATGCATGGCTTCGCTCTGCTCGGGCAGCGTGAACGCAAACATTTCAACTTTTGTAAATTGATGCACGCGGTAGAGTCCGCGAGTGGCTCGCCCGTGCGCGCCAGCTTCGGTGCGGAAGCAGTGACTGATACCGCATAGCTTCAACGGCAGTTCGCTGGCCTCAAAGATTCGTTCCTGCATCGCCCCACCGAGCGTGATCTCTGCAGTGGCTACTAGGGAGAGATCGCTGCCGGTAATCGAATAGATCTGTGTTTCCGGGCCACGAGGCATAAAGCCCGTGCCCTCGAGGATTGTGTCCCTCGCCACATCTGGCGTCGTCATGACGGTGAAATTCTCTCGCATCAAGAGATCCACCGCATATTTTTGCAAGGCGAGCTCCAGCAGCACTGCATCGTTGATGAGAAAATAAAACCCATGGCCAGCCACGCGGGCCCCGGCGTCAAAGTCGATGAGCTTGAGCCTCGCGCCGATCTCGACGTGATCGACAACTTTGAAATCAAACGTCGGAATCGGTGTGAGACCTCGGCGAATTTCTACCGCAGAGTCTTCGCCGCCAACGGGTGCCGAAGGATGCGTAAGATTTGGGATAGCTCGCAAAATGTCGTCTGACTCCCGCACGGTCTGAGCCAGCCGAGACTCGATCTCTGAAACCTCCTCGCGGAGCCGTCGGCCACTGGCCTTGCTGGCTTCCCGTTCGGCTGGATTGGCAGCCTTGGCGATCGACTTACTGACCAGCCCAGCCTCACAGTTGAGCCGGTCGATATCGGCCTGCATCTGACGGCGAAGCCGGTCAAGATCTGCAAACTTTGCCACATCGGCCGAAGACCCGCGATTCCGGCAGTTGGCGGTCACGAGGTCTACGTTGTCAGCCACAAAACGACGGTCGAGCACAAAAGATCTCCAAGAATTCTGTCGCAGCAAGCCCGCGAATATTTTGAGGGCTGGTCCACCTTATACTACGGCAGAGGCTCAGGAGCATTGCCGCCCCGGGGCTAGGAGTGTGCCAGAATGATACCTGAGTCTGCCAGTGCGACTGTCGCAGAGCCGGTTGCCACCGAGCCAGCCACTGGAATGCCCGCTGCCCTGCCGCGTGCCACTGCAGTCGGCCGCCCAAAGCGGCAACCGCGTCACCATGTCATTCTCTGGAACGACAACGATCACACGTATCAGTATGTGATCGGAATGCTTCTGAAGCTCTTTGGGCATGCGGTCGAAACGGGCTACCTGATGGCTCAGGAGGTCGACCTCAAGGGCCGCGTTGTGGTACTGACCACGACCAAAGAGCACGCCGAACTCAAGCGAGACCAGATTCACGCCTTTGGTGCGGACCAACTCATCGCCCGGTCGAAGGGCTCAATGAGCGCATCGATTGAGGCCGAAACGGGTTCGGCCGACGAATAGAATGGCTCCAGCATTCAGTGGAATTGTGTGACGCAGTACACCAATACCAAACCAAGCGTCGACAGAATGCAGTGAATCTCCTAGTCTTTGAGGCTTCGCGATCAAAGCTGCCGCAAGGAAATAACTGGATGATTTCGTTTCGCTTTAAACACGTGTGCCTTGAGTCATTTGGACTGCACTTTCCTACCACCCAGTTAAGTTCAAACCAGATCGAGGAACAGTTGGCTCCGGTCTACGAGCGGTTGCGTGTACCGACTGGAACACTCGAACGTGTCAGCGGCGTCAAAAATCGCTTCATGTGGGAGACGTCTGTATCGCCAAGTTCTGTGGCAACCATCGCCGCCCGCGAAGCGCTCGAAAAAGCCGGCATGTCCGCCTCTCAACTGGGAGCTGTGATCAATTGTTCGGTGTCTCGGGATTTCTTCGAGCCGGCAACCGCCTGTATCGTGCACCACAACCTTGGCGTGCCAGAACATTCGCTGGCGATGGACATCACCAACGCGTGCATCGGCTTTACTGATGGGCTGATCATGCTGAGCCATCTCATCGAAGCTGGCACGGTGAAAGCCGGGCTCATCTGCTCGGGCGAGAATATTTCGAAGGTCGTTCATACCACCATCGCCGAGATGCTCCGAAATCCCGACATCTCGCGCGACCAGTTGCTCCAGATGTTGCCCACGCTGACTCTCGGTTGCGGTGCCGTGGCGGCTGTGCTCTGCCACGATAGCCTTTCGAAATCTCAGCATCGGATCGTCGGCGGAGTGGCCCGTTCGGCCACCCAGCACCACATGCTGTGCATTGGCAACGGAGATTTTAGCGTCGGACAAGGGGAGGAAATCGCACCCATCATGACCTCCGATGCTTCGGCCCTGATGGCTGCGGCGGCCAAACTCGGCGGCCGTACGTTTGTGGATGCTTCCCACACCCTTGGCTGGACGAAAGACTGCATCGACCACGTCTTTTGTCACCAAGTCGGCCGGCAGGTCAACGAGGGTTTTTATCGCGAGATGGGACTCGATTTTTCCAAGGAATTCACGATCTATCGCGAGTATGGCAATATGGTGTCGGCGTCTCTCCCCGCGGTACTCGCAATCGGCAGTGAGAAAAAGCAGGTGCTCGCAGGTCAGAAGGTGTTTCTGACCGCGTTTGGGAGCGGACTCAACTCCCGGTTTATTGGGCTTGAGTGGTAGCGATTCCTAGGCGGTTCTACGGTGCAGTCAGGCCCCACACTCGAGAAGCTCTTTCCGTTTCGGCGAAACTTCGCGACCGTTGCGGGGTTTCAGATGCACTATGTGGATGAAGGGCC
>Ga0114978_10000487_pt1 | contig 33841 bp, 22 predicted proteins | sample S_140212_EF_Meta_FD_87027 | JGI IMG/M metagenome (GOLD analysis project Ga0114978, IMG submission 87027) | Freshwater microbial communities from Lake Simoncouche, Canada to study carbon cycling - S_140212_EF_MetaG | ecosystem: Environmental > Aquatic > Freshwater > Lake | place: Lake...
ATTGTGATTTCCTGCGTGGGAAAATCCTAACAATCGGACAGCACTTGAATCGTTATGATAACGATCCCAAGTCTGGTTTCCAGTCCGTTCGAAAACTTCTTTTTGTTTGCAAGTCGAGATTGATGCGGCAGAGAATTGCCCAGCGGAATCGAGGATGTGCGAGGAACCTGACAAGCGACGTTCCGCAAGACGAAAAAGGGGCGAAATAAAGGCCCCCGTGCTGCTGAAATCACTCGCGATTGTGTGAACGCTTGATTTTACAGCTTCTTAAAGCGAGTCATCCGAAAGACTGGCTTTCCACGTGCGTCACCTTCCGTCTCGTCCAGGGCCCCTTCAATCCGGACGGCGTTACCGGGTTTCAGGCGTGCGAGCAGCGGGTGGTCGGCGAGTGTCAGATCCCCGCCCAATGGGTCTGCTGCCTGGGGATGATTGTCGTACATCACAAACCAGGTTTTGGTTGCCGCATCAAAATCAACGGTCCCCTGAACCCAGCGAAATTCTGGGTGATGCCCATACAATTTTTCGGTGGGACGGGCGACGGTGTTTGCAAACTGAACCTCACTCAGTTCACCATCGCTCCCGGCAGTCTGACGGACTGCGGGGGGATGAAATTGATCCTCTTCTTCCACGAGATTTTCGACAGGATCGTGACTGGGCTCAGGTAGACGACGTGATTCGGTCTGGTGGAAGGGAGTTTCGTCCTCGGGTTCCGTGGTCGACGGGGTTGTGGCGGATGTTGGGGTCAACTGTGGCCGCTGTGTTCCTCGTTCAAAGCCCGGTTCGTCGCCGGGGAGTGGCACTGTTTTACCCCCGGAAGGTGTTTCCGGATTGAATCCAGGCGAATTCCCGTTCGTTCCGGTGGGAGGTTCGTAAGTCGGATTGGTTCCAGGACTCGTTCCAGGATTGGTTGGCGTATAGATCGGGGTGGGCCCACCATTCGCAGGTGGATTTCCAGGGACATACGTCGGACCACCATTCAGCGGTGCGGAATAAGTCCCGCCAGGCTGATAAAATGGCCCCCCAGGAAATCCCGACGAGGGAGATTGGGGCACGACCGAGGGTCCCGGTCCGTAATAACGATTCGGGTAACCGCCATGAAAAAAGCAGCCCGAAGTGGTCAACACCATAAAAGCCGCAGTGAAAGCAAATCGGAACCGCATACGACCAGTCCTTCCAGAACTGACTCAGAACTGTCGACGCAACCGTCGCCCCCCGGCGTCGGACCGGGCGGGATTGTAAAGATGTCGCCAAACCTGTCCATACCGATTCGGCAGGAATTGCCAGTCTTGATGCTATTCTCAGCAAAAAATGTCGCTTACAATCATCGGTATGAGCCAAGTCACCATCATCAGCGGGTCTTCAGGTGCCGGAAAAACCGGGAAATTGCTCGACATTTACCGAGCTGCTTTGAATCGCGCTCGCTCACAACAGCGGCCGGGAACCACGTTATGGCTGACTCCGAACCGGCGAATTCAACGTACGATCAGCCAGCAAGTCGCAGCCAGATCCCCGGCAGGCTGCTTTTCTCCCAATATCCTGACCTTTGATCTGTTTGCTCAAAAAATCCTCGATGCAGCGGGTCGCCCGGCATCCCTGATTTCTCCCGTGATGAAACGATTGCTGCTGCGTCGAATTGCGGGAACATTGCAGGAACAAGGAGAGCTGCGCTACTTCGAGCCGATTGCGGGAACGGCCGGTTTTCTCGATGTGATTTCCAGTTTTATCAGCGAACTGAAACGGGAAGAGATCTGGCCAGAAACGTTTGTCGAGGTCTGTCAGCAGCGAAGATCCGCTTTCGCACGACGGGATCTCGAAATTGGTCTGATCTATGCCCGTTATCAACAACACCTGACTGAACAGAACTGGTTTGACCATGAAGGTCGATTCTGGTTGGCCCGTACCGCACTCAGCGAAGGAATACGCGGTCCCTTTGCGGGGGTCGAGACGCTGGTGGTCGATGGCTTCGCCGACTTCACCCAAACCCAGTACGAAATTCTGGGGTATCTGGCAAGCGGAATCGAGAAAATCTGGATTTCGCTCTCGCTGGAACAACCACTGATTCGACCCGAACTTTTCTCGAAGCCCCAAATCGCGATCGCCAGAATTCAAGCACACCTACCCGCATCCGCGGTATTTGCGGTCGAGCAACTTTCTGCCCAGCGACTTGCTGCGATCACGAACACGCCTGCGATTTCCACCTTGGCGCTTCAGGCCGGATTCTTCCAATCCGCCGCTGCATCCAGTGCATCGGCTTCCGGATCAACTGCCGCCGACCCGAGTCCCGCCGATCCGACAACGGGTTCGACAATCGGTTCAGACCGAGTCTCTGCCGTGCGGGTCATCGCTGCACGTCTCTTCTCAAACCCACGTTTCCTGCAGCCGTCGGCGGATGCCAGCGGACTTGAGGTGATTGCCACGACCGGGGCCTTTGGGGAGTGGGAAGCGGTGGCCCATCGAATCAAACGGATGTTAAGTACCGGCCTGACGGCAAAATCCTCGCACGCCGGTCACGCGAAAATTCCAACGGCAATCGCTCCTCAAGAGATCGTGATCGGGCTTCGCACGATGGGGGACGAGGGACTGCGTTTGTCTGCCTATTTAAAATCGGCCGGATTGCCCGTCTGGTGCGATGCGGCATTACCATTCACTTCCAGTCCCATCGTCCGGGCCCTCATGCAGTTGATGCAACTCGAACTGGAAGACTGGCCGTTCGAGCGATTGCTGGCGGTGCTCGATTCGAATTTCTTTCAGCCCGCCTGGCCCGAGTGGCAGCAGGGCAAAGGGGTTCGTGCGGCGGCGGCGGCACTGCGCCATCTTCGTCTGAATTCCGACCGTGAGCTCCTGTTGCGCGTAATCGCCCGCCATGCTTCTGAAACCGACAACCCCTCGGAAGGACGACGAGATTCACTCGCAGAATCCGCCCAGCTGGCCGCCCCCTTATTACATCGGCTCTCACGCTCACTCGAACGACTGCGGCGGCCGCAGACACTGGTCGCCTGGGCGAATATCCTCTCGTCGCTGGGTGAAGACCTCGGCTGGGCCAAACAGACCACAGGTCAGCACCCGGAATTGGCCGCACGAGACGCCGAAGACCTCGAACTGTTACAGCGAATCGTCCGAACCGCTGCCGAGGCGGACCAAAAACTGGCAGGGGCTGGCCAGCCCCAAAAATGGACGCTCGCCGAATTTACGGCCGAGCTGCGGGATTTATTCAGTCACGAGTCGTTTCGCGCCGAACCTGAGCCGAGCGGATGTATCCGGATTCTGGGGATCGATCAAATCCGAAATCTGGATGTCCCCCATCTCTTTCTCATGGGACTGACAGAAAACAGCTTTCCGTCGGGCCGCTCAGATGATTGCCTGTTCAGCGAATCCGAGCGTTGCGACTTGATTTCACGCGGTGTGGCGCTCAGTCATCGATCGGGTCATCATGCCGACGAGATGTTCTTATTTTATAGTGTGGTGACCCGAGCACGCCATAGCCTGACCTTAAGCTATCCTGCGGTGAACTCCAAAGGCCAGCCGGTGTTCCCCAGCCCGTACGTCACTGCAGTCACTTCGCTCTTTACACGCGAGGGACTGGTGATCAACCACGAAGGAAAGCTCAGTCCCGTTCCCGCCACCGATCGTGCTTTGACCGCAACCGATTTGCGTCTGGCCGCAATGATCGAAGCGCGTCAAGGCCGCCCCGAATTGTTTCGTGCAGTGCTCGAACTGGAACCGCTCCGCCGCACCGCTTGGAATACACTCGCCGCCTGCCAGGTCACACATCAGCGATTTCATGAGCGGGGTTTCACCCCTTACGAGGGACTGTTAACGCTGCCGCAAAATCTGGACGGACTTCGCCAGCGTTATGGTGCTCAGCATCAGTTCAGTGCTACAGAACTGGAAAACTATGCGCGCTGTCCATTCCAGTTCTGGTTATCGACCGTTTTACGAATCGGAACCGTCGAATCCCCCGAGGAAGAGACCGATCATGCGGGACGCGGAATCCTCTTGCATGAAGTGCTGGCTAGCCTGCTTAAAGAGGGAGTGATCAGCGACACAGAGGGTTTGCGAACTCGATTTGGTGAACTTGTCCAGGCCCAGCTCAATCGACAAGTTCCCGAAACCGAACTGCAGCGGGCGCTGGTTCGCATCGAGCGCATCGTGCTCGATCAATGGGGAGAGGCCTTTGTCAATCAGCAAGAGAAGTATCACCTGGAATATGCCAGCGTGCTGCAACGAACCCATTCGCTCGACCCGGAAATCCCCTTCGGAAAACTTCCCGGTTCAGCCATGGTCAGCGAGGATTATCAACCCCCCATTCAATTCGGTCGTGACGAGACGGCAGTGAATTTGCGTGGCCGCATCGATCGGGTCGACGTGGGAAAATTCGAGGGACATCCCGCATATGTCGTGATCGACTACAAAACCGGAAAGCCCCCGGTTGTGAAACATGCCGAATTAATCACCGGCCGATCCATCCAACTGGTCATTTACTTGTTAGCGATCAAACGATTGGGCCTTGCTGGCCCCAATGCGGTCCCCTTTCAAATGGGTTTCTGGGGTCTGAAAGAAAAAGGATTCGCCATCGGAACCGGTGGCAAAACGTTCGAAGCCCTGGATGCCCCCTATGTTCAAGCTCTCGAAACCATTCTTGACGAGGTCGTGCCGCGACTGGCAGAAGGGATTCGGTCAGGTCGCTTTGTCGTCGAAAATGAAGACGTTCACTGTACCGGGCGGTGTGTTTACCGGACGGTTTGCCGAGTGAATCAGCTGCGTCCTCTGGCTGATCAACTCGGCAAAAAATCGCCACCGCCGATCGACCCGACCCTGGCGATTGGCGCTGACGGACCTTAATCCGGGTTGTCTCACCAAAGCCCAATCAAGAATCGACGACAACAAAAATCAGGACGAACCCCCCCCCGGGAACAAAAACCCAGTGTCACCACCTGACGGTCGCGACACTGGGTTTCACGTTAGGCCGGGGTCGATAAAACGGAATTCGGTAGAAAAGTACTCGATGGAACGGAACTCTTCGCTCGGCGTTCCGAGATTACTCGCCAGTCGCTTCTTTGGCGATTTGGGTATAGATCTCGCGTGCCTGATCGTAAGCCGCTTTGGCAGCAACCCGCTCTGACTCCCGAATCGCTCGTTGCTTCGAATTCCAGCAGACGTCCACCGCTTTCGTACACCACTCGGCACTGGCACGGCTGGCACGAATCGGTTGTCCCGCCACTTCCACAAAAATCGGATTCGTGTGACACGACGGCAGGATCCGCAGCGCCACCCAGCTCGATTGCAACAATTCCACTTCAAAGTCGAGTTTTTGTAGCGATCCGTCGGCAGCAATCAATTTTTTCGCGACCGCTTTTCCATTCACAACCAGTTCCACTGGAACCGTTCGCGTCTCTCCCACCCGGCAACGCTCCAGATGCCAATAAGGTTTCTCGTCGAGTCGCTTGGAGCGGATCGCATTGGTTTCAGGCGTCGGTTGTTCCGCCAGCAGGGCGGTTGCCTCACACGTGAAGCGAACTTTGCCTGGTTTTTTCAGATCCAACTGACTCGGCTGTTGGTTGGGTCCGGTTTCACCCAGTTCAAAACGAAGCTGCGGGGTTCCTGCTCCCTGGGTCTCTGCTGCGGGGGTACAGGCGAAATCGAAGAGGTGGCTGAGTCCATCGCCGCAATAGCTGCGGCCATCCTTCAATCCTTGCACCCAGTCGTCATAATTGAGTGGTTTATCGATGGGCAGTTTCACGTAAATCCGACCGAGTCCCACTTTGTCACCATAAATACAGGGAAAATCGGTCTCGCCACTGATCCGGGTTTTCATGCCGCAATTGAGCGTATGATACCAGATATTCAGTTCCCAGATTGCCGGCGTATCGACAGCCGAAATAAAATCGCACGCACCATGCGCCGTGGTGACGATGAACTCATTGGCACCAATTCCATCAAACCGGGGCATCGCAAAGTCAGGCAGTTTGTCCGCCGCTTTTCCCTGCCAGCCAGGTGCCGATCCGCCCCAGGGTTTGTCGGCAAACTTGCGAGAACCATCGGGCATCTGGTCGGGGAGGGCGAGACCCCAGCCACTATGGCTGTAGCCGACGACACCCCCTTGCGTCTGTCCCCATTGCAGTACCGGTTGTGTCCAGCTGGGCCATTCTTCGAGCAGTGTCGTTCCCGGATAATCATCTTCCATCAATTTGAGCAGACAGAGATGTCCAGCATGCGACGAGGGGAATCCGGAAACTTCCACGTCATATCGCATCAGATAATTGGGGCGGGAAAGTGCCGAGGTCTTCCCTTCAAAGTAGCGTTTCTGGGTATACCAGCAGGGCCCCCAAGAGAGGACACAACCCACATTCAAATCTTCACCAAGGAGATGCCGCAGCATATCCTCGGGAGTCACTCCTTCGGTCGGACTGTCGTAGTGAGCACACCCGGCAGCATGGACATGGTGATCGCCCGAAAACCAGCCCCGCTTGGCCGCATGAATCCAGCGTCGCAGTTTGAGATCCAGTCGCTGGCCCACCCCCTCGGCGGTGACCTGGAACGAGTGTGTGTCGACCTGGTATTCCGGCCCCCGCTGCACAACGGCGGTGTACTGACCCGGCGGCAGTGTCACCGTTTCCCCATCCGCTCGGTAAATCTGTTCGTGAAAGAAGAAATCCGGAGCCAGTCGGCGAGCCGGATTGGGATAAACGCGACCGAACGAATCACGAATAGTGAGTGCCGCGAAGGTAGGGGTTCCATCAAAATCCTGGATCCCTAAACCAACCTCAATCGCAGGAACCGCTTTGAACAGGACCGGGACCGAGTTTCGAAAACCAAGATCTTGTGTCCCCTGTCCCACATGAAATCCAAGTTGTGCTTCGCGTCGCCCCACATCACGGCTGTAAAGCTGGATGATGCGGTATTCCAGTTCAAGGCCGGACAATCCCGGCTTCAGGGGCTGTTTGTCAAACATTTGTGCATCCAGGAATCGATTAGGGAGATCGGCTGGCTGGACCAGTTTTTCATCGGTCATCGGTTTTTCGCGCCCATTTTTCGTCCCCCGTTGAAAAACCGGCAAGAGGTTGGGACTTTCCGGAACCAGCGGTGCTGTGACACCTGCTTCGTTGTGGACCTTGACCAAAAACGTTCGCCATCCCTGCTGGATCAGTTCTTTCTGCGTTGGTCCTTCCATCACCGAAACCCGGCTTTCCGGATTGATACTGATCGCCACCAGACAAAGTGGGTCGAGTAGCTTTTGCACGGCGACGGTCGCATCCGCCTCGTCAGGAAGTTGCAGAGCCTGATCAAGTTTGGTTTTCGAGGCGGGGCTTAACGGCGAACCAACAAATTCGAGTGCTTGTATCAGCCGTTCGGTGGCTGCGGCGAGTGGTTGTCGCTCGACTCGCCCCGCCATCGGCCATTTTCCCTCTGCGGCGGTTAAGGAATTGTCGCCACAAAAATTCGGACACCCTATGAAAAGTATCAGCAGAAAAGAACTCGCCACACCAGGCCGCATGCCCATCAAATCCAACAGGCCCCACGTTCGGACCAGAACCGGCGGTTGGCAGACCGAATTGTGCATGAACGCTCTCCGAAATCGAAAAAAAACGACGCATCAAGCCTTGATCATGGAATGCCGTTGACTCTGAGTCAATCCAGACGCCGGTTTTCAATGTCACGAATAATTCCAGCGATTGCAGAGGCAAATGCCGTCCTCACGGAATTTGGGCGGTCTCGTTTCGTAGGGGCGAGCGTTAAATGGAATCACCAGGACGAGCAAAGATGCGTTAGTCAGAGATCGTCGCTGATCGTCAACAGGAACGAACGGGTGAGTGTCGATCCGCAAAACATCGGTGTAATGGAACTGCCACGCACGCGACCTCTCGCTGCGGTGCAGCCAAAATTCTGTGAACTGGTCGCCGGGATGGTTCCTGGTGAGTAAATCGACTGAACCACCAAAGGTGAAACCCGTTGCCGTAGTCAGTTGCTCACCTCGCCTGAGTTGGCCAAGCCAATCTGGAACGGCAAATGACCGATCTTTTTGGATGGCACCTGACTTGCATCAAGTTGTTCCCTTTTCGATTGCCGTTAACACTTTTCGGTCCTGTCTTCGCTGATTCGCGTAATTCGGGGGATTCGCGGTCAACACTCTGTGTCCGATTTCAAAACCATCACTTCGCGGGCAGCATCTGCTGTTGATGGTGAACAGCGATTTCGGTTCGGGTTGCGGTCTCAGCCGAGAACTTCCCGATACGCATCGGGAGGTTTATGACCCGTTCTACAAAATCATAACGACGACTTCATCGAGAGCGCCTCGCAGATCTGGCCGAACAGGACGAGTACATGAGCATTGAGTTTCCAGAACCGCCAATCGTGGTACGCGACGCCAAACCACGGATTGGACAATGTTTGGAAGCGGATGAAACGTGACCTCATTGTTTACGAGTGATCGAACAACCGGGTTCGATCACTGTTGGCCACTGTATTCCGTTTTCATCGCATTCTTTTGGAATTGGAAAGAGTGTGATTCGCCAATCGACGGCACTCTTCAATCGATTTGCCTGAACGCTGCTGCTGTGAGCAGGTGACCACAAATCCGGTCGAGACCGAACCGTCCGATCTTATGGTTGCCAAGGTAGATGGATCTGGGACCGAAGTCGTTCTGTTTTCTGCAGATTCAAGAATTTGTATCGCGCGTACAGGGTTTGTGGTTGGACCAAAAAAAAGACGGACGAAGAGTTTGCTCTTCATCCGTCGTGATTCCATATCCACCCGGTGATCGATGACGTTTCGACATCATCGGCCTTGGGATTGTCGCTGTCGTAAAAACCCACCAGCAGATCCTGGTTTATTTCTTCCAGGGGCCGACCAGTTCGATCAGATTTCCATCGGGATCGCGATAATTGGCGAGGGCCAGGCCGGCGGGGAATCCTTCGGGAAGAGGAACTGGACATTTGGCAATCGGTTTTCCCCCTGCTTTCGCGGCATTTTCCACGGCGAGATTCAGATTTTTGACGGGGACGGTGAGGTACCGGATCCCGTAAGAAGAATGAATAAACCCATTGTCGACTCGTGCCCCTGGAGCAGATTTGAACTGCATCAGTTTGAGCTTGGTGGCGGTTTCACCCTTCCCCAACAGCAGCACATGGACATCCAGTTCCATTTTATTGGCCAGTCCGGCATCCAAGCCAAATTGGGCTGGGACCTTGAATCCGTCCACTTCCGTCAAACCAATCACTTCCTTGTAGAACTTGAGCGATTTATCGATGTCACTGACAACCATGCCGACATCAATGGTCTGACTCGCAAAATTCGAATCGCTTTCGGTTTTCTGGTTCGCCCAGCTCCCCAGTGTCAACGTCGCAACAGCGACTCCCATGAAGCCTGCGATCCGCAGCCAGTGAATTGATCGTTTCATCAGAATGACTCTCTGTGTTGGTGGTCAAAGTGTTGGTGGTCAAAAAAGAAAACCGCAGCCTGTTACAGTAGTTTGTCCCGCGATTGGCGACAACGCAAACGCGATTAATGTTCGCTGCCGGCTCGATATTGGACCGTCACATTCGTGCGAATTCCCCCTCGTGGTGTGTAGGCGCCGACCAGCGTCATTGAACGTGGACGTGTGACAGCCACCAGATCATCCAGAATCTGATTGGTCACCGCCTCGTAGAAGGCTCCGTGATTTCGGTACTGTTGCAAATACATTTTTAACGACTTGAGCTCGTAACAGAGCTGATCGGGGACGTAGGTGAGTGTTAGCACACCGAAATCGGGCTGGCCGGTTTTTGGGCAGAGCGAGGTGAATTCGGGGCAAATTGTTTCGACGGAATAATCACGCTGTGGAAACGGATTAGGAAATGTTTCGAGGAGGTCACGAAAACTCATGATTCAAACGGGGTCCTGAAGGTAATCAAAAAAGAAAAAACAGTCATTCGGTTGAATGGGCTGCTCGTGGAGGGCTCATTGCACTTCGTCAGATTGTAGTCATCCTGACGGAATTCCCAACGCGCACGGATTCTCAATCCCGGTTTCTCATTCGATGTTTCTCAATCCCGGCTTTTCAATCCCGTAATGGCCGTCAGCGAATTGGCGGAAGCCGCCCTCCCCGTTGAATAAATTTTTCGGAGAGTCCCGCACCACGTATCGGCAGAATCAGAGCACTGCCCTTCATTCCGCCGTAGGAAACCAGATCTCCTGCCTGCTTGCCGGGGACAACGACGAGTCGCACAACGGCCGGACGATGGTTCAGTACGGCGAACGAAACTTGATCCGCAATGATGGCCGAGAGGGTTGCCACATCGGTGTCGCCGGGGATGCAGACCAGGTCGAGACCGTTGGCCCCCGAGTTTGCGGCCATACAAAGCTGGTCAAAGGTCAGTGTTCCCGATTGTGTGGCCGCCGCCAGTGACGCATCTTCGAGGACCGACAGCATGATGCGGGAATAACCTCCTGTGGCACACGAGGCAAATGCGGCTCCGGCTCGGACAGCGCTTTGGATCATCGCCAGGGCGGTTGCCGTTCCGGGGGCCCCAATGCGTTCAATCCCCATCGCCGGCAGGAGATCGACAACGCTGTCTCCGGGGCGTTGAGTCGGTGCCAGTGTCACATCAATGCTGCCAAATTCCGCTCCTAATCGTTCGGCAATCTCACGACCGACCAACTCGGCAGCGCGTGTAGCCTGGAACACGGCGGTCTGAATCACCGAGGCGAGTTCGTCCAGGCGTGCGCGGGGGTTTTCCAGAGACTGTTGTTCGAGTGCATGACGAATAATGGCTGCGGCACCGATGCCCACATGCACCACCAAGTCTCCCCAGCCGTCACCCAGTGCTGTTCCGGTGAGATGGGGATGGCCGGTCGAGTCATTCGCCAGTACAGCCAGTTTTGCGGCGGCGTCCCCCTGGCGATGTGCGGTCGCTTCGGCCGCCTCTTTCAGCATCGCCGCGACCAGTGCGATCGCTTCCATGTTCACCCCATTTTCGGATGAGCCAACGTGGACTGCCGCCCGGACCCGCTCGGTTTGCGTCAGTGCTGCGGGGAGGCTCAGGATTAACTGTTTTGCACTTTGAGACATCCCATGCTGGACATCGGTTGCATAGCCGCCGATCCGGTCCGCATGCACATTGGCAGCGGCCCCGTCGAGTGTTTTGGCGACATTGACAAAATCGTTGGCACTTAAGCCCTGGGCCACACGATCAATCGGAGTGACGCACAAACGCCGCTGGAGCACGGGAACTCCCATCAGCGAGGCGACTTCGCCGCAAACGGCATTCATCCGTCCCGCTTTCGCGATGATCCGCTGATAAATTCCGTCACACAATTTGTGAAAATTCCGGTCGGCACAATCGGCAATATTGATTCCGAGTGTCACTGTCCGTACGTCGAGTGGCAACTGTCGAATCTGCTGCAGGGCAGAGAAAAATCCCTTGTTGGGTACCATGGCTGTTACTCGATGGGGTTGGTCTCGGAAGTCTCGGTCGCGGGGATAAGCTTGGTCGCGGGGCTGAGCAGGCTGAAGCTGTCTGATCAGGGAATCGCAGTGTTAAACCCGACCGGTTCAGGGTGGGCGAGTGCCGCGATCACGCGACGATGTTGCAGTGAAACCGTAATTCCATCGGACTGAAATTCGTGCCGCAGTTCGTCGCAGAGCTGCAGGGCGTCGACACCCCGAGGCACGGCCAGTTCCATGGCGCTCAAAAATGTTTGCGTTGAATCCTGCAGTCGCCCTTGTAAATCGACCAGGTCGATCCCGTCCAGCGCCAGGCGATGGGCGAGGAACCGTAGAATTCCAGGCCGATCCCGACCCGCGAGCGTTAAAACGTAACGCTCTTTGTGCGTCGGTTCGGTGTTCCCTTCCATACCCAGGGCGAGCGTCGGATCGACAACCGTGACATTCGCACCAAAGGCACGGCAAACCGCACCAATATGATCGGCAATGACTTCTGGACTTTGATCGTCTGGAAATTCTGCCGCCATGATCATGGCGAAAAACTGATGAACCACAGCCTGGCTGACATCGCGTAGATTTCCCCCCAGTTCATCCAGGGCATTCGCAAGTGCCGCCAGTATGCCGGTTCGATTCGCCGCTAGCACGGTCATGATGTAAAGTTTTGGCATCGGTTTATCCTCTCGACTTTGGTTCACGAGTCTTGCGAAGCGGGTCTTCAACCACCCAGCAAAATTCGCTGAATCCACTTGATTCCGCGTGTTAAATCCCGCGCGGGGTCGATTCCTTGTGTTCGAATCGCGGTGAGCCAACCCCGGTAGTCCATTTCCCCCAGAAGAGCCAAGACTTCAATCCAATCCACCGTTCCCTGGCCGACGGGCTGCTCTTGAGCTCCGTCATTTCCCGCATGAGCATCGCGCAATTGAACATGCAGGATCCGGTCATGCAGCGTTCGCAACGCCTCGGTGACCGGGCGTCGAGTCATCACAAAGTGGGCGGGGTCAAAATCGACGCCGATGGGGCCAGTATTGACCTCGGTAAAAAGCGTCTGCAGAGTTTCGGCAGAATCATTGGTCGGGGTAATCGCCAACGCGGTTCCAATATGATTGGCGTCGCGAGCGAGATCTTTGAGTGCCTCAACCAGCAATTGACGCTCTTTTGATGTGGCATCGGTCGGGATTTGTCCGACGCGCAGGCACAGGGTTTTGGCCTGCAGGGAATAGGCAAATCGCATCGCGTCTCGAATGGCCGCAACTCGAACATCGATTTTGTCGGGTTCGTACAAAGGGAAATTCAGTGGAAACACCGCACTGGCGACGGTGAGGCCATGTTCTTTGATTTGATGCAACAGATCACGGCGGCCCGTGGAGCTTAATTCACTGGCGCGTAATTCAGTGCGCACATCCAGTTGCTACCCTTTCACGTTCAATTCGGCAGCCGATTGAATGGAGGGGGTGAGCGGTTGGATAAAGCAACGTGAGGCGACAGCGAGCCGAAATTGGTACATGGTCTGCGTACAGTCTTTGAAGAGTCGGCTTTTCAGAGTCAGAAACAATTCATACAGTCTAACAATCTTCCTCGCTTTGCCCATGAAGTTCACAAGGATTGCCTCGACTTTGAATTGAAATGCCGGTCTGACATCAGGATTTTTCTCTCCGGGCAATGATCGGCCAGGACTTTTCCAGGCACCATGAATTTGGACGATGCCACGTCTGACTTGTCTCGAAGCCATCATCTGGTAAGTTGGTTGAGAGAATCCATGGCGAGGATTTGTTTTGAACGCAGATCGTCGTTGGCGGAATAAGCTCGATGCGGTCTGAGTCTCGTTTCTGAGTCTCGTAGTTGTTGTTTCCCTGAGGAGTTTGGCACCATGATGCGAATGTTCACACTTTGGTCTGTAATCGGCTCACTGTTCCTGGCCTCGGCCAACGGACAGGAAAAACCCGTGCTGACGGAAGCCGAAACGACGGCGATTGCGGCAATTCGGAAATCGGGTGGCCAAGTGATGGAATTGGCCCAGAATGACTCGCATTTGGATGTTGCTTTTCATTTGGCGGATGGCAAAATTACCGACGACCAGCTGGCACCGTTGGCCAGTCTGCCTCAGGTCGCCCAGTTGAATCTTCGTGGTCGTGAAATCACAAACGCCGGGTTGGCCCATCTCAAGAATCTCAAAGGACTGGTTCGACTTCACCTGGAAAAAACGAAGATCACGGACGATGGCTTATCGCAGTTGGCAGGCTTGGAAAATCTGGAATACCTGAATCTTTATGGGACCGAAGTGACCGACGCAGGTTTGAAGCCGCTGGAAGGATTAAAGAAGCTGAAAAAGCTGTATCTGTGGCAAACGAAAGTCACGGATGCAGGCGTTACCGGGATGAAAACAGCGCTACCAGAACTGCAAATCATTCGCGGTGTGGAACTTGCCAAACCTGCCGAAGAAAAGAAGCCCGAAGAGCCCAAGCCGGAAGAAAAGAAGTAATTCGGTTCTTGTCGATCAGTTTGTTGGCTGAGATGGTGTCACCGTCAGGCGTTGAAGCACAGGTTCGCTGGTTGCGGAGAGTGGACTTTCATCATCCGAGGCGATGATCGTGAAAACACGTGTGGCGGTGCTGACATTGGTTCCCGAGGTACTGAACTGAACCTGCCTCAGTGCCTCACGATAGAATCCGACATAGGCCGCCCACTGCAATTTCAGGGTTCCGGTGCTGGCATCAAATTCACCGTGAATGCCGAACTGGTCAGTGAACGACAACTGATCCTGACCGTTGGCGTCATTTTGGTATCCCGCCGTAATCTGAACCGTCAGACTGATCAAGCGGTTGCTATCAGGATCAGCGACGAGGGCTTGGCTCAGGATTGCGATCGGGGTGCTGTTGGCCCGATAGACCAGCGGGCTTGCGTCATTGACCAGAACGGTGGGGGGATCGTTGACCGGTTGCACGGCAATGGACTGAGTTCCTGCGCCACTTTGGCCATTCAGGTCGGTCACCACAACGCGGGCCAGCCGGGTGCTGGAATCGGGATTTTTGCTGACATTCCAATAGACAACCGAACGTAACAATGTCTGATAGTGTTCCGCGGTATCGGTCCCGGCGATTTTCAACGTGGCAGTGTGGTTGGTCAGGTTTTCGGTGAAGGTGTGCTGCAGAGCGTAGATATTTGAGAACTCGATCCGATCTTCACCACGCCAGTTAGTGAACGAGACCGTGGCGCTGTACAAGTTCAGGCTGGTAATCACGAGATCAGGTGCAACCACGAGTTTTTCCGGGGCGCCATCAAGATAAGTTTGTGTCGAGGTGATGCCGGATACGATCGGAGAGGTGAGAGTCGCTTGCACGGTTAAGTCCCGGGAGACGCGATCGCTATCCTGATAACCGTCATTGACTTGCATCGTCAGGGTTCGTGTCGCTGCGGTATTGGGTTCGTTACTCAGATTCTGATAGTGAATGCTGCGCAGTGCCAGTCGATAATTCGAAACCGAATCAACTCCATTCAGACTCAGTATTCCGGTCGCCGAATCCCAAGTCCCTGTGATCTTGCGGGTGTTTTGGAAGCGAAGCACATCTTCCTTGGGCTGGTAATTGCTGGAAATCTGAATGGTTGCCTGGACCAGATTGTCACTATCTTGATCGGTGACGAGCAGTGTTGAGGTGACCGGAACGGGAATTTGGCCAATCACGATGAGTGGATTGGTTTCGATTTGATAAATCAGCGGTGCCGCGTCAACGCGGATTTTCACCGTTTGCTCAATGGGAACGCTGGTCGCAGCGGGATTTGCATCATCGGTGGCGATGACCGTCAATGTTCGTGTGGCCGTGCTGATGGCGGTTCCCGAGGTGCTGAATTGCACCAATCGGAGTGCTTCTCGATAGTTTCCCACATAGCCCCCCCACATCAATTTCAGGGTTCCGGTCGTGGAATCAAATTCGCCATGGGTCTCGAACGCATTGGAAAAGGCGAGCAAATCATGGCCTTGAGCGTCATTTTGATACCCCGAAGTGATCTGAATGGTCAGGCCAGTTAGGTTATGACTGTCTGGGTCAGTGATCAAGACGGTGCTGAAGGGGGCAACGGAAGCGGCGGGGACGACATAAGTCATCTCTGGTGAGTGATTCAGATCGACCACCGGAGGCAGATTGATGGCATTTGCCGTCGAGACAACAATGCTCTGGGATGTGGATCCCCCCTGTGCAAGGGAATCGATTACGGCAAATTGGGCAACGCGTGTGGCCAACGTATTGGGATTATTACTGACATCCCAGTAGACGACTGACCGCAACAGTGTTTGATATTGATCTGCGGTTGCATTGCCGGTGATTGTTAAAACCGCAGTGTGAGCAATCAGATCTTCGCGAAAGGAATGCTGCAGTGCGTAAATGTTATGGAATTCCAGCCGATCCTCTGGCTGCCAGTGGCTCAAGGTAACCGTGGCGCTGGCGAGCCCCAGGCTGGTGATGACCAGGTCGGGGGCGATGACGATTGCGGGTGCATTGCGGTCATAGGTGATTGTCTGGTTGCCCCCCTTTAACAGCGGCGAATTGCTGGTTCCACGCACGGTCAGATCCCGAGAAATTGGCAGACTGGTCAATTGACCATCCGTCACAAGAAACGTCACCGTTCGGATGACGGAAGTGTCGGGGAGAGGGCTGATGTTCTGGTAGGTGATATTTCGCAAGGCTTGGGTGTAGTTTTCCGGAGTATCGACACCTGTCAAAGTAAGGATCCCGGTCCCTGAATTCCAAGCCCCTGTGATCGTTGCCGTGTTCGAAAAACCGAGCACGTCTTCTCCCGTCAGAGGGTGGTTGGTCATCGGAATTGTGGTGATCTGAATTGTGGCACCAGCCAGATTACCTGAGTCTGACGCGACGACGAGCGTCGACGAAATCGTCGCGGGTTGTGGGCCAACAAAATTCAGAATGGTTGGTTCGATTTGCGAGAGGGCCGGAGGGAGATGCACCTGGAATCGTTGTGCATAAATATCACTGCTGGCACCGGTCTGGTCGAGACTCTGCCAGGCGACGATGAAGGAGCCGTGAGGATTCATGGCAATAGCGCCATTGTCTTGTTTCCCCGTCGAGGTGGAATCGATGAAGCTCATGTCATTTTGCGGATTTCCCGTCGCGTCAAATTGCCGCAAGGCAATTCCATCGGCAATTCCATCCCTCCAGGTAATCGCAAACTCTCCTGACGCATCCATGGCAATGCGCGGGCTCTGCTGAGGGCGCTCCAGTTTGGGATGCACTTGGAACCGAGATTCGAGATACGATGCCCCCTGGATGAGCGCAGCGTTAATTGAAGAAAAGATTCCTCCCCCTGAATTTTCCTGCCAGGTAATTACAAAGTTGTCACGATTCTCGATGGCGACACTGGGGCTTTGTTGACCTAGCCCGTAAGTGATTTGCTGGTCAAAGCTGTCCGCCGGGAGACCGGCGGAATCATATTTTCGAAAAATGATATGCGTACGCCAATCCGATTGTTCTGCAATCGCGCGGGACCAGACCACAACGAAATCACCATCCGCATCCATGGAAACTCGCGGATCAAATTGTTGAACGTTTTGGGAATTGATGTTTGATTTGATGGTGCTGATCAGAAACACGTTTCCTGAAGCAGTCCCTGTGGATTGATAATGCCTCCCGAGAATATCACTGGGAGTCCTGTTCAAGCCGTTCAACGCCTGATTCGATTGCCAGACGATTACGAAGTCCCCTGCCGCGTCCATCGCGACACTCGGAGTTACCTGGTCGTAGTCGGTGGAGGTATTCACTTTGAACTGGCCTCCGTTGGCGACCCCATTCGCGGTGTAAAGCTGGGCATAAATCCCGGTTGGCCCGGCGTTTTGACTACGGCTTTGCCAAGTGATGACGAAACTTCCCGCCGCATTCATGGCAACGGATGGCGAGGATTGATCACCAATCGTCTCGGTATTCACGCGAAATTCGCTCCCTTGATCGATGCCCGAGGCGAGATGGCGTTGAGCATAAATTCCCGCTCCGCTTCCGTCTTTACCATCACTGATCCAAACCACAACGAAGTTGCCAAGTTGATCGGTCGCGATGTCTGGAGAGGACTGATTCCCCGTTTGGTCGGTGTTGATCAGCGTCGGAGAATCAACGGGGGCGGCATACAACAGCAATCGATTTTCGAGTTTTTCCATGAATGCAGGTGCTGTGACGACAAATGCTTTTCGTCGCCGCGAGGGGAATGTCTCTGTTTTGTGAAACAAAAACCCTCGAGACACACCCGTGAGCCAAGATTGCCATCGCATGAGATCGTCCATCATGAGTGTTGCAAAAAATGGCGTACCATGCACATGGCAAGCCATTTTCATACTAGCCTGCATTGGGAAGGGCTAGCAATTCAAATCAGGATTCTCTGCAAAAAAAGAAAAAATAATACCAACGGATCAAGTGGGGGGGGTGACACCGTGGTGGATCAGCAAAAATCCGTGTTTCGCCGGTCGGGTTCGCGGGACAGGTCAATGTGGTTCCTGGCGAAGAATTCGCTGCGAAAGTTGATCACTTCTTTGCTTTGGGGCGAATCTCTGCGGGCAATTTCGTTTTGGAATCACCCTGTGTTGAGAGGGCTTCGTAGAATCGTTTTACCAGATGTTCGTATTTTGGCAGCATCCTTTCGCCGTAGGTATTCAGCAATTCTTCGCGAACATGGGGGGGCAAATGGCCCCAGACATCCATTTCCAGCTTGCGGCGGCGGGCCGCTTCTTCAGCCTCTTTCCGATCCTGTTGTGATTGTTTTGACGAATCCACACCATTCTCGCGCGCAGTCCCCCCCGCTTGCTCTTGATCCTCACCCGGCTTCGGTTCGGCTTGAGATCTGGCCGATCCTTGACCGCGCCCCGGCCCTGATGATCGTTTTCTGAGTGACGAGCCGTCCCGATTTCCGCGACGTTGTGACCGTGAGGATGAACCACCGCCACCGCCGCCACCACCACCACCACCGCCACCACCGCCACCACCCTGTTTCGGCGGTGGATTTTCCAACTGGTTGATAATCTCGTCCAGGTCCTTGATCACTTGTTTTTGGATTGCTTGCGTTTCCTCGGCAGTGATTCCGTTGTCGAGCTTATCGCCAGCCGATCTCATCCCCTTCACGGCTTGATCCATCTTGTCGGATTCTGTTTTGGGGTCAGAAGGGACGGGATTGTCATCGGGGATCTCGTCGACCTTTTCAATCGATTCTTCTTTGTTTAATTCCTCGGCCGGTGGTTCCTCTGCCAATTTTTCGAGCGGCGTTGTTTGTTTCGGCTCGGCATCCTCCTCGGTCGGGTTGGCCGTCGGTTCAACGCTCGTTGTTTCCTCGATGGCGTAGAGGACCGAAGAGCAACAGAGCGCGATCAAACAAGTAAAAAGCGAGATTTTGCGGGGTGTGAAAAAACGGAAAACAGGCTGTTTGAGAGAAGTCAGCGGCCATTTGGCAGCGGATTTTCCCAAAAGTAATTCTGTCAGTTGACCGGATTGAGCGGATCGGGATGTTTTCATTGCGTTTTGTATCAATTCGAGAATTTTTTCGGGGATAAGACGGCTCATGACCGATTCCTGGCGGATCAGGATTAATCCGGTTGAGGTGATTCCCGACTCGGCGATTGCGGTTGGTGAGATTCATCCGCAGGGGCCGAACCGGCGTCTTGATCTGGTTGCCGTTGTTGGGTATTGGAAATTAAGTTCCGGGTCAAATCAGCCAGTTCCGCTTGTTCTCGAGCCAGTTCCAATTTCTCGGCTAACATCGACTCGGGCAGATTTCCCTGATGATCACGAAATGTGTCGAGTCGCTGCGTTCGTTCGAGATACTCTTCCTGCAGCGACTTGAGCAACTTGATTTGCGCCAGTTGCGGTAGCAAGTCGCCGGGTGGTTGAGCGTTTTCGGGTTTTTTTTCGGGTTGTTCCTCAGGTTCGCTGGCCAAGTTTTCCGGCTTTTCTGGTGGCTCTGGCTGTTGATCTTGTTTTTTTTGCTCTTGTTTCAAGACCGTCAATAACAGATCGATTTTCTGAATTGCATCCCGTTCCAGGGCCTGGGTTTCTGCAGAGGTGTTTCGTTCTTCCAGGCTGTTTGCGACCAGTTTGAGGGATCGTCCAAGTCGCTTTAGCACGAGCGAAAAGACTTCGGCAGTGGTCATCCCTTGAGCCATTCGCTCTGCCTCGAATTGCAAGGACCGCTCGGTCTCGGCCATCTCTTTCAATGTTTTCAATTGACCCCGGCTGAATGACTCGCGGTCCAGCAGCGCGTCGGCCAATCGTTCGGTTTCATTCAGGATGTTTTCGTGTCGCGATCGCATCGATTTCAGCTGGTCTGCAATTTTTTCCAGTTGTTCGAACGCGAGTCGATCTTGGGCAATCCGTTTTTCCAGCACCAGTTCCCGTTCAACCTGTTCGAGATCGTCGAGAGCCTCGTCCATCGCCTCTTGCAAATCTTCGCCATCTTGCGCCTCCTGAATGTTTTTCATCATCTCATTCAGGCGTTTGCGGGCGCGATGTGCGGCATCGGCAGCACCTCGTAAACGAAGTTGTTCGAGTTTTCGTTCGGCTTTGGCCATCCGTTCTTCGAGTTCTTCCTGCTTGCCGATAAGTTCTTCCTGCAGCTGCTGTTGACTTTCCTGCGAGCCCTCATCGGGATTCATTTGCAGAAACTGATCTGCCAGATTTTCCTGCTCGGCGCGCAATTGCTGGAATTCTTCCAGTGACTCTTGCGTTCGTTTCAGGGCTTGTTCGGTATCTTGAGCGGGTTGTCGTTTCATCATTCGTTCGATTTCCTGCAATTCGTCCATCGCAGCTTGCTGGATTGCTGCCGCAGCCCCCATTTGATTTTCGGCAATGTGATCGGCCGCTTGCTGCAGGTCGCTGGCGGTCGCTTGCTGCTGCAATTCCTGCTCAACGGCGTTTAATTTTTCGGCCGAATCGGGATCGTTCTTTTTGAGTGATTCGGCGGTTTTGTCGAGTTGCTTTCGAAATTGATCAACCTGATCGGCCACCCGTCGTTGTCTGGCGGCGAGTTTATTGAGTTCGGCCCGTTCCTGCGGTGTCAGTTCCGCAGCCGATTTGGACTGAGTCTGTTGAGCCAACTCGGCAGCCTCTTGTTGCACCTTTTCCTGTTCGGACACAACCGAATTCAGGTCTTTGTTCGTATCACGTCGATCTCGCCATTCGGATAATGATTCCTGCAGTTCCGTCAGTGTTTCCAGCGAGCGGGTCTGTTGTGACTGAGCCTCGGCCAAGGCTGCTTTGAGGGCTTTTTCAGCGGGCGAGGTGGCTTGAGGCTCGGGTGTCGCAACGCTGGCCGGTTTGTTTTCAGTATTTGCCCCGTCTTCCGGCATGGGTTTTGATTGATCCGGGTCTGGGTCTTGGCCCGAGTCTGGCGCTGATGCGGGTTCCACGCGAGAATTTTCGGCTGGGGAATGTTCGCCGGGTAAAGACGAACGGGGTTTTTCCAGCGGGTCCTGCGGTGATTTCTGCGTAGCGGAGGGATCGGAATCCGTCGCTGAAGAGGATGTTTGGTCGGAAGATTGACGCGTGAATTCCTCGGCAATCTTTGCTGCTCGAGTCAAAGCCTGTTCCGCACTGGGGAGTTCTTCTCGTTCGAGACGACTCAGTTCACCCGCGACGTTTTCGAGACGTTGTTCGGTGGCGGCATCGCTCACCCGATTCTCCTGAAATTCCTTGAGCAGTTGTCGTGTTTGTGATTCGACGCCGTCGACGGGATGGAGTAGTCTTGAGGTCGCCTGACGCTGGTCGAGTTCTGCACGATGCAATTGATCGACATCCTGAGGCCGTAGTTCACCAACCTTATCCAGTTGCGTTTGCAGTTCCTGCGTCTGCTGCCGCGCCCGTTTTTGCAGCTCGGAACTCTTTTGGAGTTCTTCCAGCAAATCCGTCACACGAGCCGCCAGTTCTTTCTGTTTTTCATCGCGGGACACAATCGTGATCGTGCGAGGAATGCTTTTCCCCAAATGGGGTAGCCCCAGATCATAATCGTCAGTCGCTTCGGCTCGAAACACGATCCGGGTTCCCGTAGTGAGGGGGAGGTTGATGGCCGACATTTTCCAAAGATACTCAATCTGCTGCCGCTGTGGTCCGATCGGTGCGGAAATCTCTGCGGGTGACTCGTTCAATATGGCTGGCTCGGTTTGATCTGTCCGGACAGATTCACGATCAAACAACGGAATCTCCCGCACGACCTCATCGTCACCGACAAGGTAGCTGATGCGGAGACTTTTCAGGCCAAGATCATCTTTAGCCAGGATTGAGACCGGCAGTTCAGCATCCGCAGTGAGCAGCACATCCGTCATTGGTGTTTCAATACTGACTTCCGGGACCGTATCCGCCATCCCCCGAAGTTCGTACCGCACCGCTTCCCGGTCGGTGAAACCATGCGTGCCGATGAGTTCAAACCAATAGTGAGTTGCGACGACTTCTTTGATCTCGAACTGAACGTTCCACTGGTGCTGTTCTTCGTCGAGTGGAATCAAGATGGCAGGCTGATCTCCGATGCGAAGCCGAGCCGATTTCAAGGGCTCATCCGCTGAAGCGGTGATGTCAATACGGGTCCCCAGGAGACCTTGAACATGTCCGACCCCGAAAGGAAGCACCAGGGTCGGTTGTCGCGAATAGGCCGGGGGAGTCACGATGACTTGTAATGATTCGACATGCGGCGGTGTGACCGCTTCGAGCAGATAAAACGGCATCACATCGTCATCACCACCGCTGGCCCGAAAAGAGAGCTTTCCCTGGGTGGCAATTCGGTTAATGATTGCTGCGTCCTGAGAGATCCCTTTTTCATCGCGGAGGGTCGTTTGACGGAGCGGTTCACGCAGCAGCGTGTCGTTCCCCTCTTTGCGGTATTCAAACCAGACCCGTTCGGGAAGTCGACCACGGGTGTTGATGATGTAAAAATCGAGCGTCTCTCCTTCTGCGATCAGCAGCGGCTGGTCGGGATGATAGGGGATAGGAGTCAGGTCGGCTCGAACCAGTTTCAGTTCGACAGAGCGAGGCCAAGGGACATTGGCAAACGGAAAGATCAATCGCTGCACAGAAGTCGCTGCTTCCAGGGGATGTAATATTGTGACGGTCGCGACCACGAGCGAGACGAACGCTCCTGCCAGACTCAGATTGCGAACACCTCGGGACTCGAGAATGTCTGCCGGCTCGATCCGCTGCAAATCCTCCAGCGCCTGTCCAACGACAGCTTGTTGAAGTTCGGGGGATCCATTTTTTGTGTCCAGCTGATGTTCGAGAAACTCGACCGCACTCAGGATACGATTTTTCAGTCCAGGAAATCGGCCTTCGACTCGCGCGGCCAAAAAGAGGCTCGAGAGGGGAAGACGCAACGGGGCAATTAACTGTCGCCAGGCCATCCAGGACGACAGCCCCAGTAATCCCAGCCCTAAAACCAGCCGCGTCCCCGCATCATCAAAATGGAAAATCCAGTCGAGAAATCCCGTGATCAGCATTCCCCCGAGGAGTGCCATTGCGGTGCAGCAGAGTCCGGAAATCCACATGAGCAGGCGAATACGGCCACGAAGTTCGGCAAGATGTTCGGTGAGAACTCCCTGTTCACCAGAGAGAAGCCGGGGTCGTTTGGCGGGGAGACGGTTTTTGGGCATCGTGGATATCCTGGTCGACATGACAAACGCCAATGGTGTTCGGCGTTATCGCTCCCCAAATTGTAGCCACTCGCTCTGTCGCCGGTAACACTAAAACCAGGAAGTTGCTGCAGATCGGTCCGGACTGGACACTTGCCACGGGTGGTAAACATGTTCACACTGCATGCGGTGAAACGGTATGAAGGGCGAAGTCGAGTGGTCTCTCACAACGGCCCAGCCAACAACAGCCCAGCCAAGCAAATCGATTTCACTCGGCAGGCGGAACCCGATCTACCGAAAAATCTGTTTGCGTTTGAACGTCTATCCTTTTCTGGGAATCGCCCAATGCTGTCGCTTGATCTGCGTTCTGTTTCCATTTGGTGGGCAGGGTTGTTTTCTGTGTTGCTATTTTTGGGCTGTCGTTCCGAGGTTCCCGCCCGGCACGAAACGGCGGAACCGACAACAACGGCGGCTCAATCCCAGGAAGTCGCGGTGACAGAGCCCCCTTTCGAGCGGGAGTCGGATTTTCGGCTGCTTCCACGAGATCAGTTTGATGCGTTTGGTGCTGAAGAGCAGACTTGGACTGAGACCCGAGAGGGTTTTGCCTGTTCGGGAAAGCCCAAGGGTTATTTGTATTCGAAGCAATCCTACCAAGACTTTACGTTGCGTCTGGACTATCGGTTTCCCCGCCCAGAAACGCTGAAGGACGATTCCAAATTTAAAGGGAATACCGGGTTTCTGATTTATGTCACCGGGGAACACAAGCTCTGGCCAACGTGTCTGGAAGTCCAGGGAAAATTCCTCCAAATGGCAGCAATCAAAGAAAATGGCGGCGCGGCACCGGTGAAAGTTGACGACAATGAACAAGCCCGCCAAAAGGCGAGAAAACCTGTTGGTGAATGGAATTCGCTGGAAATACAGTCTCAAGCGGGTGCAGTGCAGGTATTGTTAAACGGTACGTTGATCAGCAAATCGGAACCGGATTTTCTGAGTGCCGGCCTGATTGGCATTCAAGCGGAAGACCATCCATTCGAGGTTCGTCGCCTGAGAATTCGCTCAGAATTGCTTCCTGTGGCGGCTCCGTGAAGAACGAGCGAGGGGTCATGGTCCGAATCGTCGGTTTTTTTAACCGGAATTTCGCGAGGTCAACCGACCGATTTCCGATCCCCTCTTGTCGCTGATTCCCGCTCAGGGTATGAATGATTTACTCGATTTGGCCGCTGGGGTCGTTATCTGCTGAAATTGTGTCACCTTTCACCGAAGTGAACCACAAAATGTCGCAACCTCGATTTCAACTTGATCGCCGTCAATTGCTTCAAATCGGGGCTGCTGGTGTTGTCGGAAGTGCATTGCCAATCACAGGGGGGCAATTGGTCGCTGCGACCACTGCGGCTCGGGCCAAGTCCGTTTTGCTGGTGCTGCTGAGTGGTGGTCCAAGCCAACTGGATACACTCGATCCGAAACCGCAGGCCCCTGCAGAGATTCGTGGTGAGTTTTCTTCGATTGAAACTGCGGTACCTGGAATTTCGATTTGTGAGCATCTGCCGAGACTGGCTCAGCAGATGGGGTACTGGTCAATTGTTCGTTCACTGGCCCACCTGGAACATAATCATCTGCTTGCCACACATGTGGCGTTGACGGGGCGTCCCACTCCACTACCACGGGGTGGCAGTGATCTGGATCGTGTTGAGTCTCGATTCGACTTTCCCAACTTTGCATCGGCCTTGGATGCGATTCGACCGAGGACAGATGGAATTCCCAGTGGTGTTTCGTTACCAAACTATTTTATCGAAGGACCGCTCACGTGGCCGGGTCAGTACTCGGGGTTCCTGGGGCCAAAGCATGACCCCTGGCAGATCAATCAGGATCCGAATGATGCTCAGTTCCGCATCGATTCATTAAGCTTACAACCAGGAGTGACTTCACCCCGGCTCCTTTCGCGGCAACGATTATTAGAAGAGCTCAATCAGAGTCCGCTGTCGCGTGCTGCAGGAGGCCGAATGAATTCTTTCGGCCAGCAACAGGAACTGGCTTTGACACTCTTAACCTCGGATCGGGTTGCGAAAGCGTTTGAGATACAGCGGGAAGAGGTATCCGTTCGCGAGCGCTATGGGCGCAACAAATTTGGTCAGTCGCTGCTGTTATCTCGCCGGTTAATCGAAGCGGGAGTCCCCATCGTTCAGGCGGCGATGGGAATTGTGCAGACGTGGGATACGCATGTGGATAATTGGGGGCGACTCAAGAACACCCTGTTGCCGCAGCTGGATCAGGGACTGGCAGCACTGATGGAAGACCTTGCTGTGACTGGTCAGCTTGAGCAGACAATGGTCATCGTGATGGGCGAATTCGGACGGACTCCGCGAATTTCCAAGCTTCCGGGCGAGTCGGTCCCAGGGCGTGATCATTGGGCTCATACGTATTCCGGGTTATTTGCAGGTGCGGGAATTCGGGGAGGCCAGGTGATCGGCCAGACAGACGATATCGCAGCGTATCCAACTTCGCGTCCATGGTCACCTGCCGATGTCTGCACGACCTTGTTTCATGCATTGGGAGTCAGCGAGGAGGTATCGATTATTGATCCTCTGGGAAGACCCAATCACTTGCTCAACGGCGACGTGATCGAACCGCTGTATTCTGGACGAGTCAGTTGAGGATTGCGGTGATTTGGTGATTGGTGGCAGGGGATTCCGAGAGCAATCGCAACTCGCCCCTGTCCGGGGAATCAAAGGATTTTCCTGTTTTTAACCGAATGTGCATCGACCTGACGCAAAGAGTTTCCGCAAACCAAGTTCCATGCCACGCAACAATCTATCGCTAAGTTTTCAACCCGGTAATCGTTCCTGTACTAGATCCAAATTTATCAATTTCGAGGCCGAGACGCTGCAACATCGAAACGAATACATTTGAGAGTGGTAGGTTGTTTTTTGGGTTGAACGCCAAATGTTGGCCATGCTGGAATCCACCGCCAGCCAAAATCACCGGAAGGTTACGATAGTCGTGATTACTGGCATTTCCAATATTGGAACTGAACAGCACCATTGTTTGATCGAGCAATGACGAGCCTTCCTCGCTGGCGCTGCGGAGCTTCCTCAGAAATTCAGCAAATGCCTGCATTTGTGCGGTTTCAATGAGTGTTAATTCAGCGATTTTGTTGGGATCCATGCCGTGATGCGAAAGGCTATGGTAGTCTTGTGTCACCCCAGGGATTGTTGGCACCATCAGCCCCCCTCCATTGACGAACGTGATGAGTCGTGTTGAATCGGTCTGAAGAGCGTAAAACATCATTTCGTACATGAGGCTGGCTCGTCCGATGACATCTGCAATATTGTTGATGTCGGTCGGGGGCTTGAAATTGACGATCGGCTTCGGCTTGACATCCCATGCTTCGGCTTTCAGCAGGCGTTGCTCGGTTGCTCGAACGGCGGTGAAATACTGGTCGAGCTTATGCCGGTCTTCGGCATCGACCCGCCCCTGAAGTGCTCGTGCCTCTCCCAGAACCGAGTCCATGATGCTCCGACCATCTTTTAACCGTTGACGCTGTTGTTTTTTTTCCGCAGAGTTTCCATCCAAAAACAGGTTGCCGAAGACCTTTGAGGGCCGAGACTCGGGCGGAACCTGAACTCCATTCCGCGAAAATGAGGATGCGATTGAACCAAATGTGTTGAGCGTCAGACTACTAAAACGAGTGACGGGCCCAATCGCTTCCGCCGCGAGTTGGTCGATGGAGATGGAGTTTTTGAAGTTGGGTTCCGCGGGCCTGGGGGCCGCCGTTAACAGGGACATGTAGCCCAAATGCCCTCCTCCTCCTGCCGGGTGCGATGTTCCCGTGATGATCGTCATGTCTTGGCGAAATTCCTCCATCACACGGAGGTACGGGGTTGATTCATAATCCGGTCCCGCTGTTTTGGGGATAAAATTTTCAGGGTGCAACCCGAGATGAAGATCGATCGTCACCATTCGGCGTTTCGGACGTTGATTGCTGGAATCCGCGGCGTACGCAGGCTGCATTGCATTGAGCAGGGGAAGAGAAACGGCAACTTAAAACGCTCCCTTGAGTCAGGACACCACCGCGGACGTTGCCGGGCGGCAGTGTCACGCGCCGAATCTGCTGACCAAAGACACCACTGATGTTGTAGTGAAGGGCCAGTCGCGAATTCAGCATCGCCCAATTTGAGTCAACGAATTCTAGCAACGACAAGTCGTGATCGAGAATCTCGGCAAAAAAGGCACGCGTTTCTTCGACGAGGTAAAAGCGGAGCATTTCATCGAATTCGGGAAACAGTTTGGCATCAGGCTCAGTGGCGGAAAAACTCCTTAATCCTAGCCACTGTCCGGTAAAATTCTCGATAAATCGATCTGACTTCGGATCCTGCAATATCCGCTCAATCTCTGCATGCAGAACCTCGGCTCGGTCCAGTTTCCCGTCGGCAGCAAGCGAGAGGAGTTGGTCATCGGGCATCGAACTCCAGAGAAAATATGCAATTCTTGAGGCGAAGGCTTCAGGGGAAATCACTCGCGGTTGAGAGAGAGATTGTTCCAGCAATTGCTCTTCCCGTAACAGAAATTCGGGCGCACACAGAATCGCCTGTAATCCCACAGACAACGCCTCAGTAAATGAACGCCCGGATTTTAGACTGTTTTCGGTCAATTCCAGAAAAGGTTCTACTTCGCCAGGAGTGGTTCGTCGCCTGAAGGCACGGGGTAAAAGTCGAGTCAAGATTGCGCGAGCATCGTCGGTCGTGCCGTTCCGCAAATCGGTATCGCCAATGAGTTTTGTACGTGCGGCTGGAGGCCAGGTTTCGAGCGGCCCCTCGATTGAGATCTCTCCGATCATTAAACCCGGCCCCTTGAAAACCTCGTCCCCTTTCCCAGTCGCCCGCAGACGGTAAGGGTCGATTGAAATGTAATCGTTCTTTTTGAGAAATGATTCAAATTCAACCACTGTCCACTCCTCAGAAGGAACAATGTCAAAGTATCCAACCAGTCGGGAAATCCGCAACGCATTTGTATCACCCGCCTGCAACTCCATGACCAGTGGACGTTTGGATTGATAAGTTTTGGCCTGAACTCGGCCTCGATAAGTACCGTCGGCTTTAGCCTTCGCTGAATAAAATAGAGTATTGCGAGTCTGCCCCTGAAAAATGACTAACGACTCGTCATCCAGTTTGAGAAAGAGTTTGCCCATTTGCGGAGAAAGAGCGGGCTCTTGTGAAAAAGGGATCCGCACCGAAATGTGGGGAGCTTTGGGGTCGGGTTCTAAAATTTTCGTAACCAACTGGTCTGACGCCTGCAAGTAGCCTAAGGGATGTTCAGTCGAAATTCCCAGTCCGTCACCGACGGTGTCAAATCCTGCGGTTTCAGAATCTTCCGGCAGTAGATCTTTTAAAGGAATATTAATCCCAAAGAGATCGCAGACCGTATTTTCGTATTCAACTCGATTTAAGCGGCGCAAAGTCGTCCGGCGATGGGTCAAATCGGCATGATTCAAATCGGCACTGAGCTCAGACAGAAACTTTTGAGTTTGGGCTGTGCTTGGCCTCGGTTCCGATTTCGGAGGCATTTCGCGATTCGCAATTCGATCATGCACACGTGTCCAAGTGTTTAACTGACTGAGATCCTGAAGATCCGTCCCTAACTTCTCAAGATTCAGAGCCCCTTCGTGAGCTTCTCCCGAATGGCAATGGAAACAATTTTCAGACAAAAATTGTTGAGACGGTCCCGATGAAACCTCGGCCAAACACGGAGACACCAGACACGCCACCAACAGCAACAACGCTGCGTGTCGATCAAGAGAGAACGATGAAGGAATGATTCCCCCGAAACAGGGATTGTTGATCATGATTTCCATGACTTTGTCTCAGCAAAACACTTCCATACGCTTCGAATTGAGGCCACAAAAAAAAGCAGAGGTGACAGCAAACAGATCGCCCTCTCAAAAATCAGACCACTAACGTCGTCGATCAATCGCACCCAAAACCATCTTGAGAACAACGTAAGCACAAAGCCAAGCTCTTCCGGCTAGACTCTAGCCACATTGATACCATGGGGCCAGAGCTTCACCGGTCAAGTGGTTGTCATTGGCCTGCCGGAATCCCTTAAACAGAACGATTTCACTTGGTTGAGGGACCGAATAACCATCGCAGGATTAAGAGTGCAAATCTCGTTCCTCTGCGTCACGCTTTTGCATCAACCAGCCTCGGCGAGGATTTTTGCTCGCAATTCCGCAATCAGAAAAAACGAGCCTGTCACCACAATCAGATCCCCAGGTGATGCCAGCTGTTTCGCAAGAGTCCAGGCGGCGATCGGCGATAAGGCCAGATGCGCGGGGTTGGAGGAGAGGTTTTCTGTCAATTGACTTAATTCATCGAGTTCAACGCCTCGTGGATTATTACAATAGCGTGTCAAAATTACGGTATGGAAATGAGGTAATAGTTGCCGAAGAATTCCGGCAATATCCTTTTCCTTTGTGGCAGCGAATATCAGAATTCGTTTTCTTTGCGTAGTCTCTTCGTAGAGCGAATTCACGAGGGCGCGTGCCGATTCCCAATTGTGGGCGGCGTCGACCAGCACGGTGGGGCGTCGTGAGATGATTTCCACGCGTGCAGGCCAAGTGACTTGTAACATTCCTGTCCGGACTTGTTCCGCAGGAATGGTCCAATCTTGCCGTCGAAGAGCATCAATTACCGCCAGTGCGAGGACGGCATTTTCAGCCTGATGAGCACCCCGCAATGTGACGGGAATCCCAGACCAGTTCGATTGTGCAATGACGGCGTCAATTTCCACGTTTCCTTCACGATCGAAACGTCGGTCGGTGAGATGAAAATCCCGTCCCATCAGACTCAACGGGGCGTGATGTTGAGCGCAGAGACTTTCGATGACCTCAATCGCATCAGGATGGGTGGCTCCGGAAATCACCGGAACCCCCGATTTGATAATCCCCCCTTTTTCTCCGGCAATTTGCCGAACGGTACTTCCCAGCACGTTGGTATGGTCTCGGCTGACATTGGTGATCACAGTGACCAGCGGACGACAGATGTTGGTCGAATCCAATCGGCCGCCGAGTCCCACCTCCAGCACTGCCAAGTCGACCTGTTGCTCGACAAAGTATTGCCAGGCAAGCGCGGTGGCCAGTTCAAATGTTGTTGGCTGCATAGGGCCGGGTTGCTTGTCCATCTCGACGAAGACGGGCATCAGACGATTGACCAGATTCAGCAGTTCCGTGGATGAAGGCTGTTGCCCGTCCACCTTCATCCGCTCTTCGAAAGCATCGATATGGGGAGAGGTGTAGAGCCCGCATCGATACCCCGACGCGGTCAGCATCGCGGCGATCATCGTACTGGTTGATCCTTTTCCTTTCGTACCGGCAACATGAATGACCGGAATTCGCAAATGAGGATTCCCCATGAGTTCGAGCAATCGCTGCATGCGAACCAGATTGAAATTCCTCGCCGTGTAGGACTCGGCGTGAATTCGTTCATAATTGATTCGACTCAGCAGAAATTCGATGGCTTGTTCGTAGGTCTGAAAAAGTTCCGCCATATTCCAGTCCAAGTCGCAGTTCGGGCAAATTTCGCAAAAAATAACGAATTCGACCGTAATAAAGACAATTTTGACGACGTTATTTCGGGGCGTTTCGACGGGGGCGGAAAAAGCGAGCCGATTCCTTGACCACTCGGCGACGTGACGCAATCCGAACGAGCAAGGTCAGTAAAAAATTACGCCAACCGGGTACGACAAATTGTCGACGGCGCGCAATTGCGTTTAATGCCGATTTCACCACCGGTTCCACCGACAGTGACGAGTGTTTTTGCAGCCAGCCGGGTGCCCCAGCGATGTCAAAAAAATTCGTACGTGTGACACCGGGACAAACCGCAGTTACGGTAATTCCACGGTCTTTCAATTCACAGTGAAGCGCTTCGCTGAAGTGCAGAACGAACGCTTTGCTGGCGGCATAGGTCCCCATATAAGCGACTGGTTGAAACCCCGACAAGGATGAGACATTCAGAATCGCACCATGCCCCCTTTCCAGCATTGCTGGCAACAGCCGATAAGTCAGTTCCGTTAAAGCCGAAATATTGAGTCGAATCAGCTGCAGTAATCGGTCAACCTTTGCATTCTCGACTTCACCCACGACACCAAACCCGGCATTATTCACCAGCAATTCAATGGAAACACCTTTTGTGGCAATCTCGTCCAGAATTCGCTTGGGTTCTGCGGGATCAGACAGATCGGCAACAATGATTTCGCAACGGGTGCCATGCTTAGTGTGCAGCTCTTGAGCTAATTCGGACATCAATTCGCCACGTCGCGCTACCAGCACAAGATGCATCCCTCGCGATGCGAGTTGACGCGCAAACTCGGCTCCCAAGCCCGCAGAGGCTCCGGTGACGAGTGCCCACTGATCCGCTAAGCGATTCCACACGTTCAGGCCCCCAACCGTTTTGTTGGAATGACTCACCGACCGACTCATTCAACGAAACGCTTGTCAACGCTTTTTCATCAAGACCGTGATCATAGCACATTTTCAACGCTCAAAAAAGTCCGTATCGCTTTTGCCGGAATTCCCGCGGCTGACATTGCCAGCAGGGACCGGCGATTGGTCCACAGAACGGAATCACAAATCCCCACCTTGATCGAGAATGCCACATCAATGAAATCGGAAGAGATCTCCTCAAATTGCCCCAGAATCGAATGTTTTTTTCTCGGTTTTTTTGATCCTTCATTGTAGTAGTTGAGAAAATGGCAATTTGTCGGACTCTTGAATTGCGATCACGACAACAATCCGATTATCGTGTTCAAAACCCAAAGCCAGGGTGGGCAGGGATCTCTTGCTGGGATCTTTTCGGCATCGCTGGTCGAGAGAAGTTGGCTCACGAATTTGACAATCTCGCGAAAGCAGGTCCTCTTTTGATTCGATCTCCGTTAACGAACTTCGATTCCCGCTCTTTACGGCCTGCTTTGTTTCTCGACCGAGACGGGACGGTCAATGTCGAAGTGCATTACCTGGCGCAGCCGGAGCAGTTGGAACTGCTGCCGACGGTTGCCAAAACGATTTCGGCGGTGAATGCGCTGGGGATTGCCGTCGTCATCGTGACCAATCAAGCAGGAATTGCCCGGGGATACTTTCCCGAGCACCGTCTGCTGGCGATTCACGAACGGCTGCAGCGAATGCTGTCAGAACAAAATGCGAGGATCGATAGGATCTATTTTTGTCCACACCATCCGACCGCTGGCCAAGGGCCGTATAAAGCTGTCTGCGAATGCCGCAAGCCTATGTCGGGCATGTTGAGGCAAGCAGCAAGTGAACTCGGGATTGATCTCAATCGCTCACTGATGGTCGGTGATCGGGAAAGCGATCTTCAAGCAGGTGCCGGTGCGGGCTGTCAAACGGCGCTTGTGACCACGGGGTATGGCCTCGAAACCAGTGCGGCGCTCGACAGAAGTTCTTTGAGTCTAATCGGAGTTTATCCGACGGTTGGCGAGGCGGTTGCCGCCTGGTTGAATCCCGCTTCCAACCAAGTCGTCTCTCCCTGAGCAAGCTCATGATTTTCCGCAAGTTTTAGAGACGTCGTTTCGTTGTCGTTGACTTGTCCGCAAAGGGAGCTGGCTCGGGAGTCGTCGTGGTAATGCGGTGTATCCGGTCCTTGGTTCGAATAAAAATCGAATCACCGGCACAAATTGGTGAAGCGACAATTCCCGACTCCAGCGTATGCTCCGTGATTTGAGGTTTTGCTGTTCCCAATCGGATTGAGTAAGCAACACCGGCGTCATTCGCACAAAACAAATAGTTTTGCGTTAACAGAGGCGAAGCAGAAAAACGACCTTTCAACGATTTGCTCCACTCAATTTTTCCTGAAGTCGCTTGTACACAGGACAAACGCCCCTCATCTGACAAAACGTAGACGAATCCATTTAAGTAGACCGGTGAGGTGAGCTCACCCCCGATTTGGCGTAATTGCCACTCAACCTTCGTGTTGGTCACATTGCCAGAGCCGTCAGCCTTAATGCAGGTGAGCAATTCGTTGGGTTGAGCCCCAGAAACATACACCCGTTCGTCGTCAAATGCGACGGATTCCGCAACGCGTGCGGCCTTCGTTTCACACTTCCACAGTTCTTTGCCAGAGGCTGGATGATAACTGGATACCGAATCGGTTCCGGCCAGAATCAATTGAGGTCGATTGCCGAGCATTGCCAGAGTTGGTGAGCCGACACTTTCTCCAGCGGAGCGTTTGATCCGCCAGATCAAAGCCCCAGTCTGCCGGTGGAGAGCGGCAAGATAACTAATTCCACCCGATTGATTGGCTGCAATAATCACAAGTGATTTATACAGAACCGGTGATGCGAGCGTGCGAGACATGGTACGACACGGACCGGCCTCGTTTTGCCAGAGGATTTTTCCGTTCAAATCGACAGCCGTTAACCATAGCTTCCCTAACACGTTGGTCACCGTGAAAACATTTTGCCCATCGCAAGCAGGCGTTGACGAGGCGACCGATAAAGCGTCTTGGTTTTTTAGAAAACTTCCTCGGTGTAACTCGGACTGCCAGAGCATCCGTCCGGTTTTTCGCTGCAGGCAATTCAGCACTACTCGTTGAGAAGTCGCTTCGTAGCTCGGCACAAACAACTGTTGCCCCCAGAGAATCGGTGACGCATTTCCTGACCCTGGAACCGTCGCCTGCCACCCTTCGTGGCCGTGAGTTGACCAGTCGACCGGAAAATGATCACACGTCCCCAGATTACGCCCGCCAGTTCCTCGCCAGCAGGGCCAGTCGTTAAGTCCCGGCTTGGGGTCAACCAGTGCAAAGTTCATTGGCAGAGACTCGTTA
>Ga0114978_10000490_pt1 | contig 33684 bp, 32 predicted proteins | sample S_140212_EF_Meta_FD_87027 | JGI IMG/M metagenome (GOLD analysis project Ga0114978, IMG submission 87027) | Freshwater microbial communities from Lake Simoncouche, Canada to study carbon cycling - S_140212_EF_MetaG | ecosystem: Environmental > Aquatic > Freshwater > Lake | place: Lake...
ACGGACTCTACGACGCCCTTGGTGCCGGCCCGCGTGACGCTGCCAATCCGCAGTTCACGGACCATTATTTCACCGGCGACTACCCCACCCGCCTGCTCGACCGTGAAATCGCTGCCAGCCACAATGAGCATTATGAGCGTCAGTTGTCATTCCTGGTTAGCGCTTAGAGGGCGCTAGCCCCCCTCGCCTCTCGCGCCGTCTGTGCTAGACCGCGCGCCATGACAGTTTTCGACTACACAGACCGCATCGTCCTTGTCACAGGTGCCACGCGCGGCATTGGCAATGCAGCCGCCCTGGCCTTCGCAACGGCTGGTGCCACGGTGATAGCCCTGGGCCGGACCCAGGGTGCGCTAGAGGCGCTGGATGACGCCATTCGCGAGGCTGGCGGGCCTCGGCCTATCCTTGTTCCGATCAACCTGCTGGAGCCGGAGGGGCTTGATGCGCTTGGCTCCGAACTGCACCGACGCTTCGGCCACGTCGATGCCGTGATTGGTGCCGCCGCTGTGCTGGGGCCACTGACCCCCGTTGGGCACCTGGAGCCAAAGGGTTGGGACATGATCCTGGCCAGTAACCTGACCGCCAACTGGCGACTGATCCGCTCTATGGACCCGCTGCTGCGGGCTGCTCCGGCGGGTCGAGCGGTTTTCCTGACCAGCAGTGCGGCGCGCGGCATAGCGTTCTGGAGCGCCTACGGCGCCTCTAAGGCTGGGCTGGAGGCACTGGTGGCGTCCTATGCCGATGAGATGGAAAACACCCCGGTACGGGCGGTATGCCTCGATCCTGGCGCGGTGCGCACCCGCATGCGGGCACAGGCCTTTCCCGGTGAAGACCCCGCAACCCTGCCCGAGCCATCGGCGGTAGCACCGACCATACTCGAATTGGCGCGGCCAGACCGCGCCCCCCTAGGCGTGGTGCGGTTCCAAAACCGCAAGACCCTGTAATGAGCGGCGGTGATTTCGTATTCGACGAGGCCACAGGCGAGTGGATCACCGGTGACGCCGCGCTCGCCGTGAAGGGTCCAGAAACGGTTATCGTCCGCGATTCGGTCGGAAATATCCTGGCCGATGGCGACAGCGTAACCCTGATCAAGGACATGAAGGTCAAGGGTGCCGGCCAAGTGCTCAAGCGCGGCACGGTCATTAAATCGATCCGGCTGACGGGCGATGATCAGGAAATCGACTGCCGGTACGAGGCGATCAAGGGCCTGGTGCTGCGGGCGGAGTTCGTCAGGAAGTCATAGGGAAAGCCATGTCGCGCGCCGCCCTTGCCAAGCTGATAGCTGACGCCCGCACGATTGTGTTTTTCACCGGCGCGGGAATTTCCACAGAGTCCGGCATCCCCGATTTCCGCAGCCCCGGCGGGGTTTGGAGCAGGATGAAGCCGATCTATTATCAGGAGTTCGTCGGCAGCGAAGATAAGCGCCGAGAAGCGTGGACCCGGGCCTTTACGGGCGCTGCCAGCTGGACGGGCGGGCGACCCAACGCCGGACATGCGGCCGTTGCAAAACTGATCGCAAACGGCAAGGCCAGCGCGGTTGTCACTCAGAATGTCGACACCCTGCATCAGGATAGCGGCATACCTGACGATCAGGTTATCGAACTGCATGGCAATGCCTCGTACGCCGCATGTCTGGAATGCGGTGCGCGCCATGAATTGGCGGACTTGAAACGCCCGTTCATGAGCGAGGGTGTGATCCCAGCATGCAGGTTGTGCGGCGGACTGGTAAAAACCGCGACCATTTCCTTCGGACAGCCGATGCCGCCTGGTCCGATGCAGCAAGCCCAGGATGAGACGCTCGGCTGCGACCTCTTCCTGGTGCTGGGCTCATCCCTGGTAGTCCACCCAGCGGCCGGGTTTCCGCTGCTAGCCAAGCGCAACGGGGCGAAACTTGCCATCGTCAACCGAGAACCAACCGAAATGGACGTTTATGCAGACCTGGTCCTGAACGACGAAATCGGGCCAGCGATGATTGAGGTGGTTGGCGGAGTGGCCACTTAGACGTGTCGGTTCAAGCCCCGCAGTCGATCTTGCTGCTGGTCATATCGAAAACGTGCTTATTATCTTTGGCGATACCCGGCTTACACGGCGGCGGTCTGCCGCAAGGTTGTTCGAGGGACCAATGTCCAGACTCAACGTTCTTAACGCCCTGGTAGTCTGCAGCATCGGCGTGACCGCATGTGGGCCCTCCGCTCTCAAACTGCAGCGACAGGCCACACCCGCAGGATCACCTGTTCGATGCGGTCTCGATATCAGCCCGAGCGGTAAGGTGAGGCATATCGGCTGCAAGGTGGAGCAACCGGGGTTCGAACTCATCGATGTGGTTTTGAATGGCGGCACGTGCGCCTCGCCATTCGATGAGGACCCTTCACTTTCCGATCTTGATGACGACCCAACTCACCAGAACTCCTCCGCCGTCAAACGGACGTATAAGCCCGGCGAAACGTTCAATCTGGTCTTGCCCGCCGAGTGCACCCTGGTGCGTTATCGGATCATTACCCCGGTCGGAAAATGGGACTTCGTCCGTTAGGGCAGGATCAACCCAGTCGGGGGTCTTGCCGCTCGATGTAGCGGAAAGCTTCTGCCATCGGAGCCATGGCCAGTGTCGAAATGACCGGGGGCCGGTTCGGGCGACCGCAACTTCGAATGCCCGCCATCAATTTTACAGGTCCGCCTCAGCGAACCTCGTGGTGATCCGGATTTATCATCTGCGGATGATGGCGCTCGACTAGATCCTCGTGCTCACGTTCGCGCGACGCCCGGGAGATGTTTAGCCGCACCAGCAGTCTATCGGCGACCTTTTCCCTGATGACCGATTCCCAAAGGGGCGCTGCGTGGCGCAGATCCGCGGTAAATCCGCTACACACCACCGTGAAGATTCGCCCTTCCCGCCGCACGAATACGAAGTTTCCGCTGGAAGCGGGGAGTTCGCGTTGCGAGTCGACCTGCCGGAAGCGATAGAATTGGCCAGATTCACCCTCAATATCCAGGGTCGGGTCCATAAATTCAGCCTTGATCAATCGACCAACGGCCGGGCCCTCAGCACTGCCCGTCGCCGCGCCTCAACGCAAGGCCGCAATTTCAGCCGGCCTTGCACGGCCAAGACGGGGACAACCTCAAAATCGGGCTAGAGGACGACCCCGCTATGAACCTCAGACGGTATCGTCCAGCTCAAGTTTGACCTCGCTTCGATCGCCCACGCTTTTTTTGACACTGACGAATCTTGATGCTCGCGCTAAATTCAATAGGTAAGGCTGGCAGGTAAGCCAGCAAGGGGAGCGCGGGGAATGGATAGCGGCAACACGGCCTGGGTGCTGACATCGACAGCGCTCGTTCTGTTCATGACCCTGCCGGGCCTGGCCATGTTCTATGGCGGGCTGGTGCAGCAAAAGAACCTGCTGTCAGTGATCATGCACTGCGTCGCCATTGCCTGCCTGGCCTCGGTATTCTGGATGGTCTGCGGCTACAGCCTGGCCTTCGCGCCCGGTGGCCCCTGGATCGGCGATCTATCCAAGGCGCTGCTTACTTCTGTGACCCGCGACAGCCGCACCGGCGCTATCCCAGAAATGGCCGTGGTCATGTTCCAGATGACCTTCGCCATCATAACCCCGGCCTTGATTGTGGGTGCCTTTGTCGAACGCGTTAAGTTCAACGCCGTACTGGCGTTCAGCGCACTCTGGCTTTTGTTGGTTTACACCCCGGTCGCGCATTGGATCTGGGGCGGTGGGTGGCTGGCACAGCTTGGGGTGATGGATTTTGCGGGCGGCATTGTGGTGCACGCCACGGCCGGCGTGTCCGCCCTAATGTTCGCGCGAGCGGTCGGGCCTAGGAGCGGATTCCCACGCCATCTCGACCCGCCGCACAACCCGGCGATGACGGCGATTGGTGCGGGCATGCTCTGGGTGGGCTGGTACGGCTTCAATGGCGGCAGCGCCCTGGCGGCAAACGGCGACGCGGCCATGGCCATCACTGTGACGCATCTGTCGGCCTGCGCCGCCGGAATAACCTGGACCCTGCTCGAATGGGTCAAGTTCAAGCGGCCCAGCCTGATGGGCACGGTGACCGGCGTAGTGGCCGGTCTGGCAACGGTGACACCGGCCAGCGGCTTCATTGGCCCGATCGGCGGATCGGCGCTGGGCATCGCGGGCGGGGCAATCTGTTTCCTGTGCGTAGAACCGGTGAAGTATCGGCTGAAGATCGACGACAGCCTGGACGTGTTTGCTGTCCATGGCGTGGGGGGCATGCTGGGCGTGGTGTTGGCCGCGGTGTTCGCTGCGACGAGCCTAGGCGGCACGGGCTATCCGATCACCAACGGCTGGGCGGCTCAGCTGGGCGTTCAGGCGCTAGGCCTGGGCGCGGTCGTGGCATGGACCGTTGTGGCGACTGCGGCGATCCTGTTGGTTTGCAGCAAGCTGATTGGACTGCGGGCCAGCGATACGGCCATCGAAGACGGGCTGGATTTGTCCAGCCATGGAGAACGCGCCTCGCCAATTTAGGCCGACTCTTGCCAGCTGACCTCGTGCGGCCCTAGCCTCTAGGGTCGCAACCCCAATGAGGCCCGATGACACAGCGCATGCAGGATCTGGCCGCGGAGATTGTTCGCCTCCAGGCCGAACTCGACCGGGAAATTGAAGCCCGGCGGCGCGTGTTGGGTGCGCGTCTGCGCCAAATCATCGGCGATTTCGAGCACGGCATTGTTGACGAACACCGGAAGCTCCGCCCGGGCATGGCCGCCTACTTCGGAGCAACCCGCCCCGCCGTGGTGATGACCGCGCCCGTGATCTATTCGCTGATCGTGCCCATGGTGATCATCGACCTGTGGGTCAGCGGCTACCAGGCGATCTGCTTCAGGGCCTATAAGATCCCGCGCGTGAAGCGCAGTGATTACATTGCCTTTGACCGCCGCCGCCTGAAATACCTCAACCTTATCCAACAGCTAAACTGCGACTTTTGCGCCTATGCCAACGGGGTGGTGGCCTATGTGCGCGAGATCAGCAGCCGCACCGAGCAATACTGGTGCCCGATCAAGCACGCCGTAAAGGTCAGCGACCCGCACCGGCGCTATTTCGAGTTCCTCGAATACGGCGACGCCCAGGGATACCGCGATCGGCTCAATCAGTTCCGCGAAGCGCTTCGTAAAGAGCCGCCACTGACAGACAGCGATCTTCGCGCCTAGCATCGGCCCCTTGCCAAACGGCAACGATCCATCCACGAAATTCTGATGACCTTGCCACTCCCCCTCACCGGCCCCACCGCCAGGCCCGCCGCCGGCGGTGATCCGCGATCAATCGTTGTGTTCCTGCATGGCTATGGATCGAATGGCGACGACCTGATCGGTCTGGCACCCTGTTGGCAGGCTGCCCTGCCCCACACCCTATTCATCGCACCCAATTCACCCCGGGCCTGCCCAGGCCAGCCCGGCGGCTATCAGTGGTGGAATCTGATGAGCCGCAGCGAGGAGGAGCGAACCGATGGCGTCGGCCAATCCGCCCCGGCGCTGAACGCCTTCATCGATGCCCAACTTGTTCAATATGGCCTTGCGGCTAGCAAACTTGCCCTGGTGGGATTTAGCCAAGGCACGATGATGGCCCTGCATGTCGGTCCGCGACGGGCCCAGGCCCTGGCGGGGATCGCAGGCTATTCCGGATTGCTGGTCAATCCGCGCGCCCTGCCCAAGGACGTCGCCAGCAAGCCGCCGGTGATCTTGATCCACGGCGATGCCGATCCGGTGGTTCCGGTCACGGCTTCCTATGAAGCGCATGGGGTGCTGATGGGACTGGAGTTCGAAACAGCCCTCCACATCTCATCGCGACTGGGCCACAGCATCGATGAAGCCGGCCTGCGGTACGGCGGGGCGTTCCTGAGCCGGGTCCTGGAGTCCTAAGCCGCTCCCCAACAGACGCCGAGTTTCGCCAGTCCTGCGGGAAAATTGGCCAGAAAAACGGCCTTGGAACGCCGCGCCGTTCAGCCCGAGTTCGCGGTGGACTTCCAGCGCTTAACGACCGCCAGGGTATTGGCGACGTGGGCGTCAGGGGCCAGAGCGCTATAAACATAGGCTACGCGGTGATCGGGCGTGATCACGTAAGACGTGCGGTTCGACCAGCCAATAGGGCCAAACATCTTAGCGCGATAACGCGAGGCGATCTTCGCCCCCGGATCAGCGGCGACGGCGAACTTGTTGCGGCATTCCGAGACTGAAAATTCCTGCACCCGATCGATATGGCCGGCGGTGACCCCGATCAGCGTCGCGCCCTGGCGGACGAAATCGTCCGTCGCCTCCGCAAATTCGTGCGCCTCGATGGTACAGCCCTCAGTGAAAGCCGCCGGGAAGAAATACAGCACCACCGGACCCTTCTTCAGGGCCGAATCGAGGTTGAAATCGAATTCCTTGCCCGCCAGCAAAGCCTTGGTCGTGAAGGTCGGCGCGATATCGCCCACCTTAAGGTCGGCAAGAGCAACACTCGGAATAGAAAAGGCCGCGAGAGCAGCAAGAAATTTGGGCAGGCGAGGCATGAGCATGATCCTGACGAGCGAATACAGACCTTTAAATAGGGACTGAAAGCCCCGCGCAACAGAGGGTATTTTATGGTGCTTGGTCCAGTGCGACTGGGCCATTTTATAATTTGAAACTACTATGACGTGTCAAACTGGCTGACCTAAGCGCCCGAAAATAAGGCATATCGAACCGGAACGGCTTGCGCCTAGCGCTTGGGGCCAGGCCGTCTGCTCCCTGGCCCACGTAGCGGCCGCGTTGATGGTCGGATCGGCTTGGCCTTGTGCACGGCCTTCTTAGCCCCCGGCTTGGGCGGATTGGCCGCGCGGGCGGCGCGTTGGGCTTTCACCTCGCGATCAAGGTCCATCTTCTGGCGGGGCTTGAGGCGATCCGCAGGGCGGATAGCGATGCGCTCAAACGGGTTGGCACCGCTCTTCACCGTAATTCGGATCGGCACACCGGGAAGGTCGAAGCTTTCGCGCAGGGAGTTGACCAAATAGCGCCGGTACTGCTCGGGCATCTCGTCGGCACGGCTACAGTTGAGCACAAAGGTCGGCGGGCGCGCCTTTATCTGAGCGATGTACTTGGGCTTGATCCGCTTGCCGCCCACCGAGGGCGGCGGATGGCGCTGCACGGCCATGCCCAGCCAGTCGTTGAGGTCGCGTGTCTTGACCTTGGTGGACCAGTCGCGGTGCAGTTTCAGCACCGCCGGCATCAGCTTGTTCAGGCCATAGCCCGTCTCGGCTGAGAGGGCGATCACTGGGGCACCGCGAACCTGAGGCAGCATTCGATTGGCGTGCTCTATGAAGTCCTTCAGGGTCTGCGCCTGATCTTCCACCAAGTCCCATTTGGCCAGGACGAAGACGAGCCCGCGACCCTCGCGCTCGACCAGGTCGGCAATCTGCAGGTCTTGCGTCTCAAACGGGTGGGTGGCGTCCATGATCAGCAGCACCACCTCTGCGAAGGTAATGGCTCGGATGGAATCGGCTGTGGAGAGCTTTTCCAGCTTCTCCTGCACCCGCGCTTTGCGGCGCAGGCCGGCGGTGTCGACCAGGCGCACGGCGCGGCCCTGCCACTCCCATTCCACACTGACGGCGTCGCGCGTGATTCCGGCCTCAGGGCCGGTGAGCAGGCGGTCGAGATCGCCAATCAGCTTGTTGACAAGGGTCGACTTGCCGGCATTGGGGCGACCAACAATGGCTAGGCGGATCGGCTTGCCGTCGTCTACGGCCTCATCCTGCTCGAACAGCTCATCGCAAACAGGGCCAGCGGCGGCGTGTTCGTCCTCATCGTCGTCGTCCTCGACGCCAACGCCGGGGATTTTTTCAAGAACCGCAGCATAGAGGTCTGCCAAGCCCTCGCCATGTTCAGCGCTGATCGGTATCGGCTCGCCCAGGCCAAGCGTATAGGCCTCCATGGTCCCGGCATCGCCCTGGCGGCCCTCTGCCTTGTTAGCGACCAGGATCACCCGCTTACCCGCCTTGCGCAGGATTTCACCGAACACCCGGTCTGACGGCGTAATGCCCTCGCGAGCGTCGATCAGGAACAGCGCCAACTCGCATTCCTTGACGGCCAGTTCGGTCTGACGGCGCATGCGCGCCTCCAGGCTCTCATCAGTCACGTCCTCGAACCCGGCTGTGTCAATCAGCATCAGGTCCAGATCGCCGAGGCGCCCGGTGGCGAACTTACGGTCGCGCGTTACTCCAGGCCGGTCATCCACAATGGCCAACTTGCGTCCGGCCAAGCGGTTGAACAGCGTAGACTTTCCCACATTGGGCCGGCCGACGATGGCGATTTTCAGGGACATGCGGCGTTCTTAGACGGAAGGGAGCGCCGGGGCCACCCTCACCCATCATCTCAGCCGCAATGAACCGCAGAGTCCGTATCCAGAAACGCCGTGTTTTGCCTATTCGGCCCGGATAGGCGCAAGACGCGCTTATCCGGGATCAAGGTGGTTTTGATTAGCGGAAAGCCACCAGGGTCGCTTCGTCGGTCACCGCATAGACTCTGCCGCGTACCGCGATGGGGCCGATCAGGCCGGGACCACCCAGCTTGAGAGTTTTCAGGGTTTCGCCGGTCTTCGGGTTAAGAGCGATGGCTTGGCCGGCGCTGGACATCAGGAGCAAACGGTTGTCAGCCAGGACCGGTGAGGACCACAGCACCGGGTGTTTGGCCAGGGCCTTAACCTTGCGCTTGGAGAGTCCTGCCCCGCCATTGAGCTCGCGGACCCAGTAGACCAGCCCGTTATCGCGGCTGGCGCAGATCACCTCGCCCGCCTTGGAGACGATATAGACTACGTCTCCGACAGGCAGGGGGCTGGTGATGCCGATGACGGGCAGGGTCCAGCGGGCCTCGCCCGTGCGCAAGTCGGTCGTGGTCATCATGCCCGAATGGCTGATGGCGAAGACGTCGCCCTTGTAGATCACCGGGCGGCCCGGAATATCGCGGATTTCCGACAGAGCGTTGGTGCGGCTGGCGCGTGAAAGGGCCTGGTTCCACAGCTCGTTGCCGTTGCCGGTGCGCATTGCGACCAGTTCACCCGATCCAAAGGCCGCAACCATGGTGTCGCCAGAAATCGCGGGGCTGGAGGCGGACAGAATACGGGCCGGCTCAATGAGGGCCTGATAGTCCCAGCCCGGCTCGCCCGTGGCGGTATCGAAGCTGAGCAGCTGGTTCTCGATGGTAATCGCAAACACCTTGCCACCCGCCACATTGGGAGCGCCATGGATCGGCGCGCTGACCGATTTGGTCCAGCCGACCTGACCGGTTTTGGAATCGATCTGAGATACGAAGCGGAAACCGGAGGCGACATAAAGCTTTCCATCGGCCGCAGCGATGCCGCCGCCAAAACCGGTGCGGTCGCCCTTGCCGCCAACGCCGATCCCCAGGATGCGGTGCCCTGCGATTCGGCCAGCCTCGGGGCGCATGTCACGCTTCCAAACGATCTGGCCGGTATTGGCATCAATGGCAGACACCGTGGCCGAGCCATCCATCACATAGATGTTTCCGCCCATCTCCACCGGTGGGGACGTGACGTGGCGAGCCCGGCCGGACTTGGCACCGAAGCCACGTTTCCAGTCGATCTCGAAGGCGGGCGCTGCGTCGACATGTTCGACGCTCTGCTCAGGCGTGCCGCCGGGAACGGGCCAGTCCTGCTGGGCCATCGGCGCAGGCAGGTCAAAATCCTTGCCCTTCAGGGTGTCGTTGACGGAGACCTTATCATCAAAGGCAATGACGGAGATGCGATCGCCCTGCGTGGCTGTCGAGGCATTCTTCGACTTAACGAACGGAATCTTTGAACCGATAGCGGACATGGAGGCGCAACCGCCGAGCGCCAACAGACAGGCACCGATCAGGGCTACGCGGCGAATCATTGAGCGGCTCCAGGGGCCGGTGCCTGCGGCAAAACCGGCATGGCGGCGGCCTTGGCCGCGGCAGGAAGCGACTTGGCCGTACCGTCGTCAATAAGCTGAAGAATGCGGCGGGCGCGGTCCTGCATTTCGGGCGATGCGTCGAGAGCCAGGGTCAGGGCACTGAAGGCCGAGCGTGCGCCAGCCATGTCGCCGGACTGCAGCTTGGCAAAGGCCAGGCCCTCCTTGGCGACGGTGCGATAGGGTCGATCATCCCCGGCGAGCAGTTTCAACTTGGCCTCTGTGTCGGCATAGGAAGCCGTATCCATCAGGGCGAAGGCGGATTTGAGGCGGGCCGCGTCGGTAATCATTAAGTCGGCACCGATGGCAGCGGCGGCGTCGAAATTCGCAGCGGCGGCCTTGGCGTCGTTCTTGTCGAGTTCGGCGGCGCCAAGCTGCATCAGGGCCAGGGCGCGATAGGCCTTAGGACCCGTGGCGGCGATCGCCTTGAACTCGACTAGCGACTTGGCCGCCTGGTTGGTATCGCGGTCCATCATGGCCGCGTAGTAGGCGTCTGAGGCCTTGTCGGTCTGCTTTTTCTGGTAAGCTTGCCAGCCCCACAGGCCGAGCGCGACGGCTAGAGCCAGAGCCAGGGCACCGATGCCGTAAGGAACCGCCTTGGCGGCCATGGCCGCGTAGCGTTCGGAGCGCAGTTGCTCCTCGACTTCATCAAACAGATCGACCACGAACCCTACGCTCCGCCACTGGGGACCCCCCGAGATTGCCGGGAACCTATAGTGTGCCCGATGCGACCGCAATGCGTCGAAAACCAGACGAGGTGCGGATTTCAGGACCGCAAGGCCAGGTAAGTTTCAGGCGGCACCGCCGGCCATGGCTCAACGTGCGACAGAAGCCTTAATCTAGGGCGTAGCCCTGCAAATCGAGAAGGCTGATCGCCGCCACGCCAAGAGCCAGCCAGACTATGGCTGGATCAGAATGTGGCGGTCAGATCTACAAACCTCAGACTCGAAACCCGGCACAGCCAGGGCCGAAAACTGCCAGACATTCCAGAGCGGGTCGGTTATCTTACAACCATGATATTACAGCTTGATCGGCGCGCTTTTCCGCTGGCCACCCTGCTGATCGTCACCGACGAGGACGGGGCCCTGCGCGCCTTGGATTTCCAGGACTGTGAACCTCGGATGCACCGGCTGCTGGCGCGGCACTATGGCGACGTTCAGCTCAGCGAAGGCCAAGCCCCGACCACGGTAACACAGGCGCTAGACGCCTATTTCGCCGGAGACTTGGCGGCGATCGATTGGCTGCCCACGATCGCCGGCGGCACCGATTTCCAGCGCGCTGTTTGGAGTGCCCTGCGCAGCATCCCCGCTGGGACAACCCTCAGCTATGGGGCCTTGGCAGCACGGGTGGACAAACCCAACGCCAGCCGCGCCGTGGGCCTATCCAATGGCTCGAACCCCGTCGCCATCGTCGTGCCCTGCCATCGCGTGATCGGTGCCAATGGCGCGCTGACCGGCTATGCAGGCGGCATGGCGCGAAAGGCCTGGCTTCTGGAGCATGAACGCCCCGCCCCAGGTGATGCAGGGCGTATTTCGGCTGGCCCCTTCAGTCCAATAAGGTTCTGAGCCGCCCTAGGTCCCGGACCGGCGCGCGGCGCACTCAGATTAGATATCCGCCGCCCCGGCATCGGGACCGCTGGCCAGTGCGCGATAGGCCACTGCCGTCGGGGCCTGGATAATCACCATGGCCAGCACCGGGATCAGCAGGGTTATGATCGCGTAGAGCGACACAGCGGCATAGGCCTGGGCCGGCATTCCAACCTGAGGGTTTTGCAGGTGAGCCAGCACCCCCATGTCGCCGCCTGCCACGAGCACAGACATCGCCACGGCAACGATCAGGATCAGGAAATAGACCATGGTCGCGAAGATGAAGGACAGCAGGAGCGTGCCGAAAACCCGCCAGAACTGGCCGCTGGTGAGGCGCCAAGCGGCGACCACATCGATCTTGTGCGTGGCAAAGGTCATGGCCGGCAACAGCGATAGCCGCACCCCGAACCAGACATTCAAGGCCAGAACTACGGTATCGCCGATAAAGGCCGTAGGCCCCTTCCCTGCCAAAGCCAGCAATAGGCGCAGTGGCAGGATCAGCAGAAGGTTCACGCCGGTACCGAACACCATGGCCGCGAACAGCAGGGTGAACAGGGCACCAACCTGGCGGCCCTCGTCCTTATTCAGGCGCAGATAGGCCATGCGGCTGTCGGTGGGATTCAGTACCTCGCGGTAGATCGCCGCCCCGATGACGCCCGACAGCCCGACCCAGACCGCCAGGAGCGCTAGAAGCGCGGGTGCCAGGTTGAGCAGCGCGCGCATCATGGCCGCTGAGTCTTCGGTATTGAGGGTGCCCATCGACCCGCTGATCCGCGGCGCGAAGCCCGTCACGATCAACATCGCGGCGATGATGATGGTGATGGCAAAAATAGCCGCCCAGGCCAGCACCGAACCGGGCCGGTCGCGGGTCAGTCGAAACCCTTCCAGGGCGGCATCGCTGGGCGAAAATGCGGCCATTTCAAACTCCAAACGCACAGCTCCGCATGGACCGTGACTCACTTAACGTCACTATGACGCGCGCAGTCGGTCACGTCAGGATTTTATCTGCTGCCCATTAGGTTTAGACGAGGCCCATGATCAGCCACCCTATCCATATTATCGGCGGCGGACTGGCCGGTTCGGAAGCCGCCTGGCAGGCGGCGCAGGCCGGCGCTTGCGTCATTCTGCACGAGATGCGCCCGGTACGCGGCACAGACGCCCACCAGACTGACAGCCTCGCCGAGCTGGTCTGCTCCAATTCTTTCCGCAGCGACGACTGGGAAGGTAACGCAGTCGGCCTATTGCACGCCGAAATGCGAAAATGCGGCTCTATCATCATGAGCGCCGGCGACGCCCATCAGGTGCCGGCCGGTTCTGCCCTGGCGGTGGACCGCGACGGCTTCGCGGCGGCGGTGACAGCGCAACTGATGGCGCATCCGAACATCACAATCGATCGACGTGAAGTGGCCGGCCTGCCCCCCGCAGAGTGGGACAATGTGATCGTCGCCACTGGGCCCCTCACCTCTCCGTCCATGGCTGAGGCGATTGCAGCACTGACGGGCGAAGGCTCGCTATCCTTCTTCGATGCTATCGCCCCGATCGTGCATCTGGAAAGCATCGACATGGGCGTGGCCTGGCGGCAGTCACGCTACGACAAGGTCGGCCCGAGCGGCGACGCCGCCGCCTACATCAACTGCCCGATGGACCGCGAGCAGTACGAGGGCTTCATCGACGCCCTACTGGCCGGACCAAAGGCCGAATTCAAAGACTGGGAGAACGTCCCCTATTTCGACGGCTGTTTGCCGATCGAGGTCATGGCTGAGCGCGGCCGCGAGACCCTGCGCCATGGACCGATGAAGCCGGTTGGCCTGACCAATCCGCGCTACCCGACCGTCAAGTCCCATGCCATCGTGCAACTACGGCAGGATAATGCGCTCGGCACGCTGTGGAACATGGTGGGCTTCCAGACTAAGCTGAAGCACGGGGCGCAGTCTGATGTGTTCCGCATGATTCCGGGTCTGAAGGACGCTCAATTCGCAAGGCTTGGCGGGCTGCACCGCAACACCTTCCTCAACAGCCCCAAACTGGTCGACCGCCAGCTCCGGTTGAAAGCGGCACCGCGAATGCGCTTCGCCGGTCAGGTCACCGGCGTGGAGGGCTATGTCGAGAGCGCCGCGATTGGCCTGCTGGCGGGCCGGTTGGCTGCGGCCCAGGCGCTCGGTGGCGATCTGGAGGTCCCTGGCCCCACAACCGCCCTTGGTGCCCTGGTCGACCACATTACCGGCGGCCACCTACTCGATGGTGGAAGCTTCCAGCCCATGAATATCAACTACGGCCTGCTGCCGCCGATGGAGGCTCCACGCAAGGATGCGGACGGCAAGACGATCCCGCTCAAGATGCGCGGCCGGGCCAAGAAGCGCTTGATGAGTCTGCGGGCATTGCAGGATTTGGACGGCTGGCTGGCAGGCTGATGGCCGCTAATGGGCCTTCGGGATCAGGCCGAGCGGGATAGCCCAATAACCAGTTCTAGATCCGCCCCGTCGCAACCGACCAAACCAGTCTGAGCCGTTTCAGCACGGGATTGCGTATGTGCCCAATCGCTAGCGGTAATACCGCCGGGAAGGCATCAGCAGAAAGCTGACTGGCCGTGAAGTGTGGTGGCGTGGCAGGGTCCAGTAACAGGGCCGCGGCATGCACCACGGGGCTCTCGGCTTTGCTGGCCACCGGACCCGATTCCAGCTCATCGATGCGGCTGTCGATCATGGCTTCCAGCAGCTCGCGCGGCAAATTACGGCGCTGAATGGCTTGCGCCAGGGCCGCCGCCGCCGGGTGATAGCGCACAGGACCACCGCCATAGACTTCGTCCAGCGCCTCGCGCCACCACGTCAGGCGGATTTCGGCGAGCAAGGGCGTGGAAGTCACCCGCCCCGCCCGCGCCAGTTCATAGTCGAAAGCATAAAGCGCAATTAGGTCAGCGCGCTGCTCCGGATCCGCGACGAAGCGGTTGGCAAGCCAGCGGTCGTTGTCGACCCGCCGGATGAGGGCGTCGAGGTCCTCGGCCGGCGGGGCCGTCTCGTCAGTCAACCGGGATCAGCCGAACAGGGTCTGCTGCATGGTCATGGCGGTGAGCATAGGCAGCGACAGGAGCAGGTTGGTACGCGAAGCCAGCATGGCGATGCGGGCGGACTTGGCCTTGGTCTCGGCGTCAGCCTCCACAATGCCCAGGGCACGCTTCTGGTTCGGCCAGATGATGCCCCAGACGTTCAGGAACATGATCAGAGCCAGGTAAACACCCACGCCCATCAGGGCGTACTGACCGTCGACGTTTTTCACAAAACCGCCGGCAACGCCGAAGCTCAGAACGTTCATCGCATAGTCGCCGCCGCGCAGGCCAAGTATGCCAAAGCCGCAGATCACCGTGAACAGCGCCGCCCAGCGGAACCAGAACAGTGCCTCAGGAGCGATATACTTGCCGATCGCAGGCTTCAGCTCAGTGGGAATATCGGGCATTTTGCGGATTTGGACGAAATTGAAATAGTACAGAATGCCGATCCAGAGGATGCCGAAGAACACGTGCATCCAGCGAAAGACCGCCTGGTAGAAGCTGCCGGAAAAGCCGGCCGGGTTGTGCATCCCGTAACCGATGATCATGACCAGGGCGAGCAGGACGCTCAGCACCATGGTGTTACGGAAATTGCTCAGAATCTTGGCCATGCCGGTGCCCCCTTCGGACGGTTCGAAGAGCCGATAGTAGGACGATTGGCCCGTAAGAGCTAGACCGCGATCAGGGCGCAGGCCAGGCGTCGCCCTTCCGAGGCCAGCAGATTATAGGTCCGCGCCGCAGCGTCGGTGGTCATGAACTCGAAACCCAGGCCAGCGGCGGCGACGGCATCGCGTACGGAGCGCGGCGGCAGGCTCTGCACCGGCCCTGTGCCCAGCAGCACGAACTCCACCGTCCCGGCTGCGGCTTGAAGAACCGGCGCGAAATCGTCGGCGGTGAGTGACTCCAGCGACTTTACGCCCCAGGACTGCACGATGTCATCGATGATCAGCAGCGAGCCTTCACGGCGCAGGCCGCCAATGCGGAAACCCCCGCCACCCATGGCGTCGATGGAGGGCGGCTGGCGCACGGCAGACTGGCCTTACCGACCGGCGGCGGGTAGAGGTTCGGCCGCATCGTCGTTGCGGCGCACACCCCAAATCAGGATCAGCGGCAAGGCGACATAGACCGACGAGTAGGTGCCGATCAGGATGCCGAAGGTCATGGTGAAGACCAACGGGAACAGCACCGGCCCGCCAAACATCAGGCAGCCGCCCAGCGCCAGCAGCGCCGTCGAGCCGGTGATAATGGTGCGGCTCAGCCGTTCATTTTCTGACAGGTCGATGATCTCGCGCAGCGGCTTGGTCTTGTACTTGCGTAGGTTTTCCTTGAGCCGGTCGAAGGTGATGACCTTCTCGTTCATCGAATAACCGATCACGGTCAGCAGCGCGGCGATCGAGGTCATGGAGAACTCGATACGCAGGAAGCTCAGCAGACCCAGCGTCAAGATGATGTCGTGGAACACCGCCACCACGGCACCCAAGCCGAACTGCAGCTGGAACCGGAACCAGATGTAGCCAAGCATCAGCAGCAGAGCGAGACCCAGCGCCCAAATGCCGGAAACGAACAGCTCGCCCGACACCTTGGGCCCAACCACCTCGACGCGCTTGAACTCAATGCCTGGATACTGGGCGGAAAGTTTGCTCTCGAAGGCCTTGGCCTCTTCTGTGGCGCTCTGACCGGCTGCCGGCATGAAGCGCAGCATGGCGGAGTTCGGCGCGCCAAAGCCCTGCACCTGGGCGTCATGCGCGCCCATGGCACCGAGTGAATTGCGCAGCTCCGTCAGGGGTGCCGCGCCCACGGTCTGCACCTCGATGAGGGTACCGCCCTTGAAGTCGATGCCCAGGTTCAGGCCCTGAACGAAAAACAGCACCACCGAGGCAACCAGCAGCATGCCGGAGACCATGCCCGTGTAGGGCGACCATTTGACGAACCGGAAGTGGAACGAATTGGGCAGGAGCTTGATAAAAGGCCACATGGTCAGGCTCCCTTAAGCGATCGGCAGCGCGGTACGGCGCTTGGTGCGGAACCAGATGGAAATCAGCACCTGGGTGATCAACACCGCCGTGAACACCGAGGTGAACACCCCGATCGACAGGGTCCAGGCAAAGCCCTTCACCGGCCCAGCGCCGAATTGGAACATGATCGCGGCAGAGATCAGGCTGGTGATGTTGGCGTCCATGATCGAGACCAACGCCCGCTTGAACCCGACGTCTGCGGCCGACATGGGCGTTCGTCCAGCATGAACCTCGTCGCGGATGCGCTCATAGATCAGCACATTGGCGTCCACCGCCACGGCAAGGGTCAGGATCAGGCCGGCGATCCCAGGAAACGTCAGCGTGGCCTGGGTCAGGCTCATTATACCAACGATCATCAGCACGTTGACGATCAGAGCCAGGGCCGCGAACACCCCGAAAAGGCCGTAGGCCAGAATGATGAACACGAACATCGCCGCCGCGCCGATGCCGAGCGAGATCGCGCCCGCCCGAACGGCGTCGGCACCCAGTTCGGCCCCCACAGTGCGCTGTTCCTCAACAATGAGGCGCGTCGGTAGGGCACCGGACCGCAGCAAAATGGCCAGGTTATTGGCGCTTTCGGCGGTGAAGTTGCCGGTAATCACACCGCTGCCGCCAGTGATGGCGCTCTGGATGGTGGGCGCGGAGATGATCTTGTTGTCGAGGACGATGGCGAAGCGCTTGCCTATGTTCTTGGCCGTCGCGTCGCCAAAGCGCCGCGCGCCCACGCCGTTGAAGCGGAAGGTCACTTCGGCGCGGCCGGTCTGCTGGTCGAAGGCCTGGCGCGCATCGGTCAGCATCTCACCCGTTACCAAGGCGCGGCGGTCGACCAGATAGCTGGCGGCATAGCCGTCTTCCGACGGGAGCTGGATCAGGCGGCGCGGCACGCGGCCGGCGGCGATATCCTCAGGCGTGGTGGTCTCGTCCACCATCTGGAAGGTCAACTTGGCCGTCTGGCCGATAACGTTCTTGAGCTTTTCCGGATCGCTCTCACCCGGTGCCTGCACCACAATTCGGTTGAGGCCCTGGCGGATAATCGCGGGCTCCTTGGTGCCTAGGCTGTCGATACGGCGGCGGATGATTTCGATAGACTGATCGACGGCCTTGGCTGCGTCGGCCGCCTGTGCAGCGGGGACGAAACTGACCTCGAGATGCTGATCAGGCGTGGCGTTGACGACGATATCGGTGCCACCAATCGTGCCGGCCAGCGGGGTGCCGACCTTCTTGCGCAGGGTGTCGGCGGCCACGGTAACCTTAGCCGGATCGGTCACGCGGACGCTGACCACGCCATTGGCTTGGGTCGGATCAGTGACGTCGATGCCGTCGGCGCGCAGGGTGGTACCAACCTCTTCCGCGAGGTTTGTCAGCCGCTCGACGCGCAGGGCGTCGGTATCGACCTCAAGCAGAAGATACGAACCGCCCTGTAGGTCGAGGCCTAGATTCAGTTTCTGGTGCGGCAGGAACGCCGGCAGCCGGGCCAGTACGGGCGCCGGCAGCAAGTTGGGCAGGGTGAACAGCAGGCCGAAAATCGTCGCCATCAGGACGGCGATGATCTTCCAGCGTGACAGGGTCATCATGTGCGGGGCGTTTCCTGGCGGACCTTTGGAGAGGTCTTTTTCTTACGTCTTGGCGTCGTTGGCCGGGGCCGGATCGCCCTTGGCTCGGACCTCGGTGATCATGCCCCGTACCACCTTGATGCTGACGCCTTGAGCGATTTCGACGCCAACTTCCTTGTCCTCGACGCGCACAACCTTACCGATCACGCCGCTCGAAAGCACCACGGTGTCGTTACGCTTCAGATTGCCCAGCATGGCCGCGTGTTCCTTGGCCCGGCGCTGCTGCGGACGGATCATCAGGAAATAGAATAGTACGAACATCATGACGAGCATCGGCAGGGGGCCGGCTAGCATTTGATTGAGTTCGGCGGGCATGGCTTGATTCCGATTGCAAAGTGGCTGCGGACAGGGTTTCCGCGAAGACGCCGGAAGCTAGTTGCTAGACCTAGACTTTGCAATGCAAGCGAGGCGGCATTACGACGCGGCTATGGACGCATCTCATTTGCCCTTGCTGGCCCGCATCGCAGACGCTCTCGACCGCTTGGCCCCTCCGCCGGCGCCGCCCGCCGATTTTTCGGCCGCGCGCCTGTTCCGCCACGATACCGCCAGCGGTACCTTCGTGGCCGCTCCGGACTATGGCTTGAGCCTAGACCTGTTGGTCGGAGTCGATCGCCAGAAGGCCCGTGTACTGGAAAACCTGAGCCGCTTTGCCCGGGACCTACCCAACAACAATGTGTTGCTGTGGGGTGTGCGCGGCACAGGCAAGAGCAGCCTGGCCAAGGCTGCCTTTATGGACCTCGCTAAGGGCGACCCAGCGCTGAAACTTATTGAGATCGACCGCGACGAGATCACAGCCCTCCCCGCCCTGTTCGAATCCTTGCGGGGCCGCAGCGAGCGTTTCGTCGTACTGTGTGACGACCTATCGTTCGAGGAAGGTGCCTCAGCCGCCAAGGCCCTGAAGTCGGCGCTGGAAGGCGGCGTGGGCGGTCCGCCGGAGAATGTGCTGTTCGTCGCCACGTCCAATCGTCGGCACCTGATGCCGCGTGGCCATGCCGAGGATCAGGGCGCGATCAACGCCGCCGAAGATGCCGAGGAAGAGGTCAGTGTTTCGGACCGCTTTGGCCTTTGGATTGGCTTCCCGCCCATGGACCAGCCATCCTACCTGGGGGCCGTGCAGGGCTATGCGGTAAGGTTCGGACTCAAGATCGACGACCTCGACCGACGGGCGCTGCAATGGTCAGTCCTGCGCGGCGGGCGCTCTGGCCGAGTGGCGTTTCAATTCATCCGAGATCTGGCGGGCGAGTTGGGGATCAAGCTACCAAATTGATCTGAGCCGGCCTGACACGTCGGAGATTCATCGCCTTCATCCCCGACAAGCGCGCAACATTCTCAAAAGAAAGACAGAGGTCCCGGCGCTCCGCTTCGCTGCGACCAGGATGACGGGGAAGAACTGCGGCCGGGGCGACGGGGGAACTAGCCGGCCACCAGTGAAAAGTCCGCCATCTGGTCCATCAGGCCGCGCACTTCGGCCAGCAGATTGAGGCGGTTTTCGCGCTCCTCGGGGATATCTGAATTGACCAGCACCTTCTCGAAGAAGGCGTCGACCGAGCCGTGCAGTTCGGCCAGGCGCTTCATAGCATCACCAAAGCGTTCGTCCTGGATGGCGCCGCGGATATAGGGGTCGCGCTCCTGTAATGCCCGGCGCAGCTCGGTTTCCTCGGGCGGCTCAGCGTCACGCAGGTAAGATGGGGCGTTTTTCCAGCCGGACTTCTTTTCTTCGGCGCGCAGAATGTTCGTTGCCCGCTTATAGCCCGTCAAAAGGTTGGCACCATTCTCGGTGGCCAGGAATGCGCTCAACGCCTCGACCCGCTCGACGATCCGCACGAGGTCGTCGTCGCCAAGTGCGAACACGGCGTCTACCAAGTCGTGCCGCTTGCCCTGATCGCGCAAGGTCACCTTCAGGCGGTCGGCGAAGAAGCCCCACAAGTCATCGCTCGCAAGCCGACCCATCGGCAGGCGCAGAGCGTTTTCCAGCACAATCCGGATCACGCCGAGCGCAGAGCGGCGCAGGGCGTAGGGGTCCTTACTGCCAGTGGGCTTTTCGTCGATCGAAAAGAACCCAACCAGGGTATCCAGCTTATCTGCCAAGGCCACAGCCACGCTAAGCGGCGCAGTCGGCACGGTGTCAGACGGGCCCATCGGGCGATATTGGTCGCGAAGGGCGTCGGCGATCTCGCCATCCATTGCGGCCGCTCGGGCGTAGTAACCACCCATCAGGCCCTGCAGCTCGGGGAACTCGCCCACCATGCCGCTGGCGAGATCCGCCTTGGCCAGACTTGCGGCCTCGGCAGCCTTGTCCGGATCAGCACCGACCAGCGGAGCAATCTGCCGCGCCAGGGCGACGATCCGCTCAACACGCTGGGCCATGGTGCCAAGCTTGGCGTGGAAGGTCACTCCGCTGAGCTTGCCCAGCCAGGGTTCGAACCCGACCTTGATGTCCTCATCCCAGAAGAAGCGGGCGTCATCCAGGCGGGCAGACAGCACCCGCGCGTTACCGGCGGCGATCTCAATGCCGCCGTCGCTGGCTTCGATATTGGCAACGGTGAGGAAATGGGGTGCCAGCAATCCAGTCTTAGGATCGCGCAAGGCGAAATACTTCTGGTGCGTGCGCATGGAGGTGCGGATCACCTCGGATGGCAGGGACAGGAACGCCGGGTCCATGTCGCCCAGCACCGGCACGGGCCATTCGGCCAAGCCTGAAACTTCTTCTAGCAGACCTTCATCTTCGACCAATTCCAATCCGCGCGCGACACAGGCGGCCTTGGCATGCTTCAGGATTGTGGCTTTGCGATCCGCCTCATCGAGCACGACGAAATGGCCGGCCAGGGCCTCGCGGTATTCGGTGAAATCGCAGGCGCGAAATGGTTGGCCATTGCCCATGAAACGGTGGCCTTCGGTGATGTCACCGCTGGCGATACCGTCTATATCAAACGGCACGATCTGGCGGTCAAACACACAGAGAATGCGCTTGAGCGGCCGCACCCAGCGCAAGGTGCCGTTGCCCCAGCGCATCGACCTTGGCCAGGGAAAGCCGCGCACGATCTCGTCGACCATGCGGGCGATAATCTCGCTGGTCGGGCCGCCAGTCTTCGTCAGGGTGGCGTAGTAGACCCCGTCACGTTCCATCAATTGATCCGGCTTAAGGTCGGTTTTCTTGAGGAATCCCTCGATGGCCTGGGGCGGTGAGCCGACGCGCGGCCCCTTCAGCTCTTCCGAAACATCGCCCTGAGCCACCGGCAAGCCTTCGACCACCAGGGTCAATCGTCGTGGACCGGCATAGCTCACCAGGCGTTCCGGCGTGAGGCTGGCGGCGGTCAGACGCTCGCGCGCCATGCGCTCCAGTTCGCGGGCAGCATTGCCCTGCATACGGGCGGGAATTTCCTCGGAGAACAGTTCAAGCAGAAGCTGAGCCATTACGCGGGCTCCTGCTGATCGACCCAGGCCTGGGCGCAGGCCTTACAGAGGTCGCGGATGCGGCCTATATAGCTGGCCCGTTCGGCCACGGCGATCGCGCCACGGGCATTCATCAGGTTGAAATAGTGGCTGGTCTTCAGCACCAGGTCATAGGCAGGCAGCACCAAAGCCTGGCCCTGAGGCCCCCTGGCCTGCAGCACCCGCTTCACCTGCGCCTCAATGTCCTCGAAGTGGCGGCGGTACATATCAACGTCGAGCACCTCGAAATTATAGGCGCTCTGCTGGCGCTCGTTCTCCAGGAACACGTCGCCATAGGTCTTGGGCGCAGGGCTTGCCGGATCGTTGAACGGCAGATCGTAGACGTTATCGACGCCGAACACATACATCGCCAAGCGTTCCAAACCATAGGTCAGCTCGCCCGCCACCGGCGTGCAATCGAGCCCCCCGACCTGCTGCATATAGGTGTACTGGCTAACTTCCATCCCGTCGCACCAGACCTCCCAGCCCAGGCCCCAGGCCCCGACAGTAGGGTTTTCCCAGTCGTCTTCGACGAAGCGGATGTCATGCAGTTTGGGGTCAAGGCCAATAGCGGCGAGCGACCCCAGATAGAGGTCCTGCATATCTGCCGGATTGGGCTTCAGGATCACCTGGTACTGATAATAGTGCTGTAGCCGGTTAGGGTTCTCGCCATAGCGGCCATCCGACGGGCGGCGGGAGGGCTGCACATAGGCCGCGTTCCATGGCTTGTTGCCCAGCGCGCGCAGCACCGTGGCCGGATGCAGCGTGCCCGCGCCAACCTCTGTGTCATAGGGCTGCAGAATCACGCAGCCCTGATGGCTCCAGTACTCGTGCAGCGTGAGGATCAAGCCCTGGAAAGACAGGGTTTTTAAGGCTGGCATGGGATGTATGGGAGAGCCCTGAAAAAGTCGGCGGACCATAAGGCTCGGCGACTCTCAACTCAAGCCAAGCTGAAAACCCCAGCAATATAACTCAGCCAAATGCCTCGCCGACCGCGTTAGATCAGCGGCTGCGACAAAAACGGCAGCCACCTTTCAGCGCACAGTCTGTGCAAGTCACCCCCAACGACGGACCCGTGATCCAATGCCCAGCCCACGAACCTCCTGCTTAATTTGAATGCATTTTGGTTCACGAAGCGCCCACTTATCAGGCGAACCGCCTCATTTGTTGACAGTTGGTAACGGGTTTCCGGGCCACGGGGCCGAAGGCGCTTAGCGTGGAGGCTGAAGGCAAGCGCTTCTTACAGAGGTGCCGCGAGGCCCGGGCGGTTCGGGTGAATTGGGAGCAGGACGCATGAAACTGATTGTGGCCATCGTGAAGCCATTCAAGCTGGACGAGGTCCGAGAAGCCTTGGTCGCAGCCGGCGTTGAGGGGCTAACAGTCTCTGAGGTGAAGGGTTACGGCCGCCAGAAAGGCCAGACCGAAATCTACCGCGGTGCCGAATACCAGGTGAATTTCGTGCCGAAGGTGAAACTAGAAGCCGTTGTTGACGACGCCCAGACGGCTAAAGCTGTCGAGGCGATCAAGGCCGCCGCCGCCACCGGCAAGATCGGGGACGGCAAGATTTTTGTGCTGAACGTCGAGGACGCCTTGCGCATCCGCACCGGCGAAACCGGCTCCGGCGCACTGTAGGCCTCAAGTCAGGATCAAGGGGATAACTATGAACATGATGCGATTTAAGCCGCTGGCGGGCCTGATGCTCGCGGCGACCCTGGCGGGGGCGCCCCTGGCGGCGGCCTATGCCCAGGACGCCGCCGCTCCCGTGGCCGCTGCGCCGGCCGCCGAAGCCGCCGCTCCCACCACCGAGGCGCCCGCTGCCGAGGCTGCTCCCGCCGCAGCGCCCGCCGAGATCGCGGCGCCGGAACAGACAGTCGATAAGGGCGATGTCTCCTGGATGCTGGTCTCCACCATCCTGGTGCTGCTGATGATCGTGCCCGGCCTGGCCCTATTCTACGGCGGCCTGGTGCGCACCAAGAACATGCTGTCGATGCTCATGCAGGTCTCGGTTGTCGCCTGCATCGGCATGGTGGCCTGGGTTCTGTGGGGCTACAGTCTCGCCTTCACCGACGGCGGCACCTACGACAAGTTCGTCGGCGGGATGAGCCGGCTGTTCCTGCAAGGCATAGACGGCAACAGCAAGGTCGCCACCTTCTCGACCGGCATCTACCTGCCCGAGATCGTGTTCGTCTGCTTCCAGATGACCTTCGCCGCCATCACCGCAGCCCTGGTCCTCGGCGGCGTCGCCGAACGCATGAAGTTCGGCGCTGTCTGCGTGTTCGCCGTGCTGTGGCCGCTGCTGGTCTATTATCCCATCGCGCACATGGTCTGGTGGTGGGCGGGTCCCGACACCGTGGCCACCCACCCGGCTGACCCGATCCAGGCCGGCCTGCTCTGGGGCTACGGCGCCCTGGACTTCGCCGGCGGCACGGTGGTGCACATCAACGCCGGTATCGCGGCCCTGGTGGGCGCCCTGATCCTCGGCAAGCGCACCGGCTACAAGACCGAAGCCATGCCGCCGCATTCCCTGACCCTGACCATCACCGGCGCGGGTCTGCTGTGGGTGGGCTGGTTCGGCTTCAACGCCGGCTCCAACCTGGAATCCAACTTCTATGCCGGTCTGGCGATGATCAACACCTTCGTCGCCACCGCCGCCGCAGGTCTCTCCTGGATCCTGGTGGAAATGATCGTGCATAAGAAGGCCAGCGCCCTGGGTCTGGCCTCGGGCATCGTCGCCGGCCTGGTCGCCATCACCCCCGCCGCCGGCTTCGCCGGTCCGATGGGCGCGGTGGTCCTGGGCCTGCTGGTCAGCCCGCTCTGCATATTCTTCTGCACCGTGGTGAAGAACGCCCTGAAGTACGACGACAGCCTGGACGCATTCGGCATCCACGCCATCGGCGGCATATTCGGCGCGATCATGACCGGCGTGCTGGTCAATCCGGCTCTCGGCGGCGCGGGCGTGGTGGACTACACCACCTGCGCCAAGGACGGCGACATCTCCACCTGCGACGCGGCGACCTATGTGCTGAGCACCCAGGTTCTGGCTCAGGTGAAAGCCGTGGGCGTGACCATCCTCTGGTCGGCCATCGGCAGCGCCATCGTGTTCCTGCTGATCAAGCTGGTCTTCGGGATGCGGGCGTCCAAGGAGGCCGAGGAAGACGGCCTGGACATCTCCGAGCACGGGGAACGCGCCTACCACTACTAGCCGCTACGGAAACCTGGGATTGGGCGCGGAAGCTTCACAGCTTTCGCGCCTTTTCTTTTTGGACCTAGAGCGGGCCTTAGGAACAGTGCGAAGCGATTTTCCGCCCGCAACCCGCTGAACGTGGTCAGGCCAACCGGCAGGCCTGGACCCACCAACCGGGGTGCTTCGCCCGAACCTGGTCAGCCAGTTGTTGCGCCTCGTCGGCGCCCGCGCACAGGGCGAAGGCCGTGGCCCCCGATCCCGACATCCGCGCCAGCAGCGCCAGGGGCGATGTGGCCAGCCGATCGGCCGCCTCTCCCGCCGCCGGGGCCAGTCCGCGCGCGGCCGCCGCAAGGTCGTTGCGCGTCTCCGCCGCCAGCCAGGCAGCCAGTTCATGCACATCGGCGAAACCGGACGGTAGGTCCGGACTTAAGGGGCCCGGCGCCGGGCCGGCATCGAAGGCGGCGAACACCGCTCCGGTCGCAAGGGGGACCATCGGATTGGCGAGCACCGCGTGCAGCGGCGGCAGGGCTGGCGGGGCGCTGAGCTGTTCTCCCCTGCCCCCGGCGATCACCGCGCGGCTGATCACGCAGGCCGGCACGTCGGCGCCCAGGGTCTCGCCGATCTCGCGGAGCGCGCGCCGCTTGAGGCCAAGGCCCAGGGCTTCGTTGACCAGCCGCAGCGCCGCCGCCGCGTCCGCCGATCCGCCGCCAAGACCGGCGGCGACGGGCAGGATCTTCTGCAGATGCAGGCGGAACGCCGAGTCGGACGGCGGAGCGCGGTCGAGGATGGCGCGCACCGCACGCACCACCAGGTTGTCGCCGTTCATCGGCGCCGCCCCGGCGAAGGGACCACCGGCGGAGTAGGACAGCAGGCGCGCCGGTTCGATCAACAGGCGGTCGCCGATATCAGCGAACGCCATCAGGCTTTCGATCGGATGATAGCCGTCGGCGCCGGGCGCGCCGACGTGCAGGTAGAGATTGACCTTGGCGCCGGCGAAACCGGTCGCGGACGTCAACTCAGTCGCCGGCGGGGCGGGCGGGGTTGGCCGCCGCCGCTGCGCTGGGCGAGGCGGGCGTTGCGGCGATATCCAGGCCGGACTTCAGCTTGGCCTCGACCTTCTGCCGGATCGCCTCGCTCGGCTGCAGGGTCAGGACCCGCGACCACTGGAACCGAGCCTCGATACGTCGGCCGACCTTCCAGTAGGCATCGCCGAGGTGATCGTTGACGTCGGGATCTGCGGGTTCGAACATCACCGCGCGCTCCAGGTTCGACAACGCCGAACGGTAGTCGCCCAGGCGGTAGTAGGCCCAGCCAAGGCTGTCGATCATGGCGCCCGAGCGCGGGCGCTGGGCCACGGCGCGCTGCACCATCTCAATCGCCTTGGGCAGGTTTTCGCCGCGATCGATCCACATGTAGCCGAGGTAATTGAGCAATTCCGGCTCGTCAGGGGCCAGAACAAGGGCCGCCTTGAGGTCGCGCTCGCTGTCGTCGTGCCGGCCGGCCTGGGCCAGGGTGGTGCCACGCAGGTAGAACAGTCGCCAGTCCGCCTTGTCGCCGGCATTGGCGACCAGTTTGTCGAGCAGGCCGACGGCCTCGTCGGTCCGGTCGGAGGCGCGCAGCAGTTCCGCCAGGGTGATGGAGGCGTCGCGGCTGCCCGGCGCGGAGGCCTCGGCAGCGCGGGCGGCGGCCAGGGCGGCCTGTTTGTCGCCGGCGGTCTGATGGGTCCAGGCTGTCTTGGCCATGGCCTGGATGTAGAGGTCGGAGCCCTTCGGCACCTTCGCGTAGACGGCCAGGGCTTCTTGCGTATTGGTGTCCGACAGCAGGTCGCCGACCAGCAGCCACGCCTCCATCCGCTTGGGATCCGCCGCCAGGGCCAAGCGTAGATAGGCCATGGCCCCTTCATCATCGTCAACACCGACGCGGATGGCGGCGCAGGCCACGAGCACGCGAGAAATCTGGTTGATCGGGCTGGCCAGTCGAGGGGCGCGGCCGCCAGCAGCGGCGCGGGCGCGGGCGTCCTTCAGCCCCTGATCGGTGCGGCCACGCGACAGGCCCAGGTCGTAAAGCGCCACCGCATCGGCGCGACGACCACGGCGCTCAAGAAACTCGCCATAATCAGCGAGGAACAGGCTGAACGTGGGAGACGAAGGCCCAGCAAGCAGCTTGTAGCCCGTTTCAGCCTCGTCATAGCGCTTCTGCCGCTCAAAGATCTGCGCCTGGGAAAGCTGGCCGTAGTATTGCACCACGCGGTCGATACGCTGGTCAGGCCGCACCACGGCGGCATCCTTCACCTTAGCGGCATCAGCCATCAGCGGCATCAGCAGCGCGGCGGCAGCCCGGTTGGTCTGCTCGAACCGCGACATACTCACAATGCCAAAGGCGGCCTTCGGTTTACCGGCAGCCATGGCGGAGACGGCGCGGGTGAGGTCGCCCAGCTGACGCAAATCGTTGTCGGCGGCGTCTGCTTGCGGTGCCAGGGCAGCAGCCTGGACAATATCGCCCGACAGCAGGGCGGCAACGAAGCTCCCCCGCAGCACTTCCGGATCGGTCGCGCCGGCGGCGCGAGCGGTGTTGAGCAGGGTCAGGGCCTCAGCCGCTCTGCCCTGCGCCATCGCCGCGTGACCAGCCAGGAACAGGCCATAGGCTGATGCGCCATCGCTGCTGCTGGCGTGAGAGACCGTCTGGCTTGGGCGCAGGCCAACGTCGGCCGCCGTGGTCGCGCAGGCGGTCAAAAGGACCAGCGGTGCTAGGGCTGCAAGCCAGGAAAATCGCAACATTGCGGCATGGTGTGAGCGCTTTTGGGCACCCACGCAAGAGGCCCTAAGGCAAAGGCGTGATGCAGCCTCGCCGACTGGCAGGGCTATTCCACCCAAGACACGCCCAGGCTGATCCGGTTCTGATTCCCGCTGAACCGGCCGACCCTTGCCTCACATATTGGGATAGTTGGGCCCACCGCCGCCCTCAGGCGTGGTCCAGACGATGTTCTGGCTCGGGTCCTTGATGTCGCAGGTTTTGCAGTGGACACAGTTCTGGGCATTGATCTGGAAACGCGGATTGGCACCCTGGTCGTCGTATAGCACCTCATAAACCCCCGCCGGGCAGTACAGCCGCGCCGGCTCGCCATAGAGCGGCAGGTTGACGGCGATAGGGATGGTCGGGTCCTTGAGCGTAAGGTGGCTGGGCTGATCTTCGTCGTGATTGGTCGCGGAGATAAACACCGACGACAGCTTGTCGAAACTGATCACGCCATCGGGCTTGGGGTAAACAATCGGCTTGTAGTCCTTGGCCAGGCCCGTGGCTGCCGCATCGGTCTTGCCATGCTTCAACGTGCCCAGCGGCGACCAGCCGCCGAACAGGTTGGTGATGGTCAGTTCAATACCGCCCAGCAGCACACCGCCCAGCACCGTGCCAAAGCGCGCCAGCAGCGGCTTGGCGTTGCGCACGGCCTTGAGTTCCTTGGCTACCCAGCTTTTGTCATAGGCGGTCTGGTAGGCGGTCAGCGCGTCGCCTGAACGGCCTTCGTTTATCGCGGCAAACGCCGCCTCAGCGGCCAGCATGCCGGTCTTCATCGCATTATGGCTGCCCTTGATCCGGGGCAGGTTCACAAATCCCGCCGAACAGCCGATCAGTGCGCCGCCTGGGAAAGCCAGCTTGGGAACAGACTGATAGCCGCCCTCAGTGATCGCCCGCGCGCCATAGGCCACGCGCTTGCCGCCTTCGAGCATCGGGCGGATGCCAGGGTGCTGTTTGAAGCGCTGGAATTCGTCATAGGGCGACAGCCAGGGATTGGCGTAGTTGAGGTGCACCACATAGCCGATGGCCACATAACGGTCGCCGAAGTGGTACATGAAGCTGCCGCCGCCGGTCTTGGAGTCCAACGGCCAACCCAGCGAATGGTGCACCAGGCCGGGGCGGAAGTTGGCTTCGGTGACCTGCCAGATTTCCTTCAGGCCGATACCGTACTTCTGTGGCTCCTTGCCCTCGGTCAGACCGTATTTGGCTTGGACCTGCTTCGCCAGCGAGCCGCGCGCGCCCTCGGCGATGAAGACATACTTGCCGCGAAGCTCTACGCCGGGCTGGTAGTCCGGCTTAAGCGTTCCATCGCGATTGACCCCGAAAATCCCGGCGACAACGCCCACCAGGGCACCGGCCTCGTCGTACAGCGCCTCGGACGCAGCCATACCCGGATAGATATCAACGCCCAGGGATTCAGCTTCCTGCGCCAGCCAGCGGCAGACATTGGCAAGTGAGGCGATGTAGTTGCCGTGGTTCTTCATGTAGCCGGGCATGGGCAGCCAGCCGAGGCTCATCTGGCCCTGGGGGCCGAATAGCCAGAGCTCATCACGAGTGACGGATGTCTCTAGCGGCGCACCCCTTTCCTTCCAGTCCGGGATCAGCTCGTTGAGCGCCTTGGGGTCGATCACCGCGCCCGACAGGATATGGGCCCCGACTTCCGAGCCCTTTTCCACGACAACGACATTGATCTCGCCGCCGGCGGCCGCCGCCAACTGCTTGAGCCGGATCGCTGCGGACAGGCCTGCCGGGCCAGCGCCCACGATCACGACATCGAACTCCATGGCTTCGCGTGCGACGCTGTTGCTCATAATCCTGCTCCCTGCCCTGGCCGACCGCGGGAAAGCTAAGGCGTTCCGCGCTAAGGCGGAAGCCTCTAGCAGCGAGGGCCACCGCGGCCCTACCAAATGTTTGGCGCAAGGTTATGCTGAACACGCATGACCTTGACGCACCATCCTGAACCCGACGCATCACGCGCACTGGAAAGCCTGCTGGCCTTCTGGGCCGAGGCCGGCGTAGAGGCGTCCTATGAGGACGAGCCCGTGGACCGGCTTGCCCGAGGCGCGGCGCGGCTGGCACCCCGTTCACCTGCCGTTGCCGCCTCGGCTCGGCCTTCGCCGCAGGCCGGTTTGGCCGCCGCCATGCCCAGCCTATCCGCCGCTGTCGACCAGGCGCGCGTTCTCGCTGCCGCCGCGAATGAACTTTCTGAGCTGGAAGCGGCCATCACCGCCTTCGACGGCTGCGCGCTGAAGAGCCAGGGTGCTAGCCGCGTTGTGTTTTCGCGCGGCAATCCGCAGGGCCCGATCATGATCATCGGCGAAGGCCCCGGTGCCGACGAAGACCGCCAGGGCATGCCCTTCGTGGGCCGGGCCGGTAACCTGCTCGATAAAATGCTAGCCGCTGCCGGCCTGCCTGACCAGGCCTTCATCATCAACACCGTATTCTGGCACGCGCCTGGTGGCCGCCCACCGACGGCAGAGGAACAGGCGGTCTGCCTGCCGTTTGTTGAACGGGCCATCGCCCTGGTGAATCCCTCGGTCCTGTTCCTGGTGGGCGGGGCCAGCGCCAAGGCGATTCTGAAGCAGGATCAGGGTATACTTTCTCTACGTGGCCGCTGGTTCGATTGGCGCTCCAGCGACGGTGCACTGGACGTGCCCGCAATGCCGAGTTTGCATCCAGCCTTTCTCCTGAGGCAGCCTGCGGCAAAAAAAAATGCCTGGTCAGACCTTCTGGCATTGGCCGAAAGGCTTGATCGGCCGCGCTTAGAACCGTAGAGAATCCGTCACTTAGCTGGAACCGGGCGTCACCGGGGTCACCTGTTCGACGCCGATCCGGAAGGACCTATGAAGCAACGCGCGTTTGCCTTGGCCATTCTGGCCAGCGTTATGGCTGTGTCCGCCCCGGCGTTCGCGGCTGCGCTCAAGGCAACGCCTGCCCATGTAAAAACCGTCAAACCGGCAGCCCAATCCAAGCACAAGCGGGTCACGGCGAACAAGATCGCGCTCGAGGTATCCAGCACGAAGGCCGTAAAGCCCGCAAAGGGGACAGCCCATGTCGTCTTGGCCGATCCGCTCAATCCCCTAAGCAGCGCGGACGTCGCCGCTTACCGTAATGCCTTCGCCTCGGGCGATATGAGCAACGTTGGCAATTCCCTACTGAAGGGACGCGTGGCCTACGGGGCGCTGATCCGCCAGCGCAAGCCCACCTTCACCCAGTTGACCGCCTGGCTTAAGACCTATGGCGATCAGGCTGGTGCCGATCGCATCTATCAAATGGCCTTGAAGGCCAAGCCGCGCCGCGCCCGCGCGCCGCGCGCCCCGACACTGGTTCGGGTCGCCGGACGGGCCCCCGGTAGCGATAAGGCTCAGGCCGCCCGCGAAGCCTATTATAGCGGTGATATCGGCCAAGCTCTGGCCCTCGCCCTCCCCGCCGGCGAGCACTGGATCGCCGGCCTAGCCGACTACCGGCTCAACCATTTCGAAGACGCTCGAATCCAGTTCGCCGCCCTGGCGCACGAAAAGGGCACAGAGCCCTGGCTACGGTCGGCCGCCGCCTATTGGGCCGGCCGCGCCTCGGCCCTGGCGGGGTCCTCCAAGGACATCCCCGTCTATCTGACCCTGGCGGCCGAGAACCCGCAGACCTTCTACGGCATGATCGCCGAACGCCAACTGGCACTGGCTGGCATAGAGACCCCGGCCTCCGACCCGATCGGTGACCTGATCGCCAAGTCCGCCAGCGTCGGCGGCCCAGATCTCGCCGCCGCGGTCCGATTCGTGTCCAGCGATGCCCGCGCCCGTCGCGCCGCCGCCCTGGCACAGTTGGGCCGTATGACCGACGCCGGCGAGGAACTGCGCGCCGGCCTCGCCTCGGCCAAGACCGACACTATTCGCGATAGCTGGATGGCCCTGACCTTGGTCCTCAATCCGCAGATCGAAGCCAGCCAGCCGGTCAATGTGGTGGCCTCGGTCGCGCGTCGCATTAACGCGGCGGCCTATCCGGTGCCCGAACTGCAGCCCACCGGCGGTTTCACCCTCGACCCCGCGCTGGTCTATGCCCTGGTGCGCCAGGAGAGCGGCTTCAATCCGATGGCCGTGTCACCCGTCGGTGCCGTTGGCCTAATGCAGCTGATGCCGACCACCGCGGCACAGGTGGCGGGCGATGACACCCTCAAGACAGATACCTCGCCGCTGTTTGACCCCGCCACCAACCTGCGGGTCGGCCAGGACTATTTCGCCTGGCTCATGCAGCGCGGGCTGAACGATAAAGACCTGCTGCGCGGGGTTGCAGCCTATAACGGGGGGCCCAGTTCAGTTGGTAAGGCCCTGGCCCAGCTCGGGCCCGATTGCGATAGCCTGCTGTTGATCGAGACCCTGCCTGCGCAGGAAACCCGTAACTACGTCGAGCGCGTCACTGCGGCATATTGGACCTATCGTCGCCTGTTCGGCGTGACCAGCGGTACGCTCGACGCCCTGGCATCCGGCGCACGCATCGCCGACATCCGGCTGGATTCTAGGACCGCCGATCCCTATCCCGCCCCACCGCCATCACCCTTGCAGACCGCCGAAGCCGACGCAGCAGGGGCTTGAGGTCCGTATCGGCGGCCTTGAAGCCGCCAGCCGAGACATAATGTGCGCGCGGAACCAGCAGGGCGAGGATCGTCCGCGCGCCCAACAGCCGGTTCTTTTCGCCTTCGATGAGCAGAACCTCGCCGGGGCTGCGGCGCAGGTGATCGCTTGCCGCCTCGTGCCAATGCAACGGCAGGCGCGCTCCGGCCAGAAGCAGCAACAATTGGTCGTCGCCCACACAGGCCTGCGCCGCCCGCGTCCCGAACCCGCCTTCCAAGCGAACAAAGCCTGCCCCGGCATCGTCCGACACCTCGAACAGCACCTCGTCCGCATTGGCGGGGGCCGCCACCGTCACGCGCTGAACAACGCCATCGACCGCGCCAGGCACAAGGTCTGCCAGGGTACCCGCCAGGGCGGCGGCGAAGTTATTTGCAAACACCACGGCGCGGATCATGGTTTCTTCCATCGTCTGAACCGAGCCGCGCGGTCAAGCAGGGGCCCGGCCTGGAGATCGACCGGGTTTAGCGGCCTAACGCGAGAATACCCCAACCAGCTCCACATGCGGCGACCACAGGAATTGGTCGACAGGCAACAGACGCTGCAACACGAACCCGGCGTCTGTCAGGATACGGGCGTCGCGAGCAAAGGTCGCAGGGCTGCAAGACACCCCCAAAGCCAGTGGAACCTTTGATTGGGCGATCTGAATGGCCTGCTCCGCCGCCCCAGCGCGCGGCGGGTCAAACACGACGGCGTCCATCTTCGCTATTTCCTGGGCCAGCAACGGCCGGCGGGCAAGGTCGCGGGTCTGCACCTCGATGGCCTTTAAGCCCAGTGCGGTAGCCCGAGCAGAGGCCAAGGCCTTGATGGCCAGTTCGGCGCTGTCGATGGCCAGGACGCTCGCTTTCACAGCCAGCCGCAGGGCGAAGGCCCCTATACCGCAGTACAGATCGGCCACCTTGTCGGCACCGGCAACCGACGCGACCACGAAATCCGCCATGATGGCCTCTGCAGCCGGAACCGCTTGCAAGAACGCGCCAGGGGGCAGGGCCACGATGGCCTGCCCGACCCGCACCATGGGGGTGCGCGCACCGTACATCATGTCTCCGGCCAGGGTGACGCGGGCAAAGTCGGCCGCCGCGGCGGTTTCGGCGATGCGCATGCGAGCGTCGGCAGAAAGCCCGCCGCTTTTCGCCTCCACGCCGGTGATGTCGATGTCTATGCCGGTCTCAGTCAGGGTGACGTGCAGCGTCGGTGCAGACTTTGGATGTTCGAACAGCGGCGCGGCCAAGGCCGCCAGTGCCGGAAAGGCGGCAACCAGGCGTGGGTCACTGACCGGACAGGCTGTGATCGGAACCAGGTCCCACGACCGGCGCGCCTTGAAACCAAGCTTGGCGGCGTAATGGGTGCCGCGGCGGGCGTGCAGCGCCAGACGCCGCCGCGAGCCTGGCTGCACACCGAAGGCCGGTAGAATCTCAGTCTCGATCCGCTCGCGTCCCAGGGCCAAGCGAATCTGCTCGGCCTTCCAGGCCAGG
>Ga0114978_10000493_pt1 | contig 33568 bp, 34 predicted proteins | sample S_140212_EF_Meta_FD_87027 | JGI IMG/M metagenome (GOLD analysis project Ga0114978, IMG submission 87027) | Freshwater microbial communities from Lake Simoncouche, Canada to study carbon cycling - S_140212_EF_MetaG | ecosystem: Environmental > Aquatic > Freshwater > Lake | place: Lake...
ACTGGGTTCCGGCTCCAATCACGACAACTCCAAGGCATAGATGGTCACAATTTTTCACAACCCCGCCTGCGAAACCTCGCGCAACACCTTGGCACTGATCCGGAACTCCGGCGTTGAACCGGACATCGTGCTGTATGTCGAAGCTCCACCGTCGAAAGAACAGCTGAAAAAGCTGATCAAAGACATGTCCGTGCCGGTACGGGACGTGCTGCGAGAGAAAGGAACCCCCTACGTGGAATCGGACTTGGCAAATTCAAAATGGTCGGATGAAGAATTACTTGACTTCATGCTTGCTCACCCCATTCTTATCAACCGGCCGATTGTGGTCACAAGCCTAGGCACCAAGCTATGCCGACCTTCGGAAGTGGTCTTGGATATTCTTGCCAATCCCCAGCGCGCGGCGTTTAACAAAGAAGACGGTGAGCCCGTCATCAATGAAAAGGGCTTGCGTGTCTGAGACTGAAGCAACCTTGCCCAACATAGACCAGAGTTGCTTTCATGTGCCTGAGCAGCGATTGCTCAGAGCCTCTGAGGCATCCGCGCATCGGCCAAAAATACTCATGCTGTACGGCTCTTTGCGCGAGCGCTCGTACAGCAAATTCCTCACACTGGAAGCTGCGCGAATACTCGAAGCCATGGGCGCCGAGGTGAAAGTATTTGATCCAAAAGACTTGCCCCAGCCAGACGGCGCTCCCGACAGCCACCCAAAAGTTGCTGAATTGCGCACACTCGCCGCCTGGTCCGAAGGCATGGTGTGGTGCTCGCCCGAGCGCCACGGGGCGATGACTGGGATTATGAAAAGCCAAATAGATTGGATTCCCCTCTCCCTTGGTGCCGTGCGGCCTACCCAGGGCAAAACACTTGCAGTAATGGAGGTCTGCGGTGGATCGCAATCCTTCAATGCCGTCAATCAGATGCGGATATTGGGTCGCTGGATGCGGATGATCACAATTCCGAATCAAAGCGCGGTGGCCAAGGCGTTTTTGGAATTTGACGATGCCGGGCGTATGAAAACCTCGGCCTACTACGACCGTGTGGTGGACGTGATGGAAGAACTGATGAAGTTCACGCTGCTCACGCGCAACGTGACGCCCTATCTCGTGGACCGCTACAGCGAACGCAAAGAAAACGCTCAGGAGCTGAGCAAACGCGTCAATCAAAAGTCAATTTAGGCATCAGTTGCCTACAAGGCACGACAGCATGGAGGATTGCGGAAGACTGAATCGCTTCCCCTTTCACTGTACGTCATGCCTCGGTTGTTGGGTATAAATGAGTGGTTAACCACGAGTCACTTGTAAAGCTGAGTTCGGCGTTGACAGTGATGGGTGGTGAGATCTTCTTTAGCCTGGGGGCAGTCAAAATCATTCAACGCATGGGTCCTGCAGCCCAGAAAGCTGACTGAGCTATGACAAGAGTTTTTTTAAGCGGGTACGAGTGTGAAGGGAAAGTCAGTCCGCTAAAAGCGCTAGCATGGGGTAATATCAGCCGTGTAAGCAGAATTAGAAAGCGCTCTGAATTGCGCTGCGATTTTCTAAAAGGAGCCAACCATGCTAGTACGCCTTTTGTATGTCAGCCGATCAGTTGGTCCAATTACTACTACAGTCACGACGTCGATTTTAGAAAGATCTATTTCTAATAATAAAGAGAAAAATATCACAGGTATTTTATGCCAAGGCTCAGGCTTATGGCTGCAAGTTTTGGAAGGCGAAAGAACTCAAGTAAATACTCTCTACTCTCGAATCATGGCGGATCGAAACCATCAAAACATTGAACTGTTATCGATGGAGGAGATTACGATTCGGCGATTTGCTCAATGGTCTATGGCGCTTGTTTATTTATCCAAAGACGATCCTATGGTACAGATGGAGCATCCTGAATTCGATCCCTACTCAGCAAGTGCTAAGGGCGCGATGTCACTTTTGGAAGAGCTCATTGAAACGAGTACCCCAATCGTTCCCATGGTCAGCATCTGACCGAGATTCGGCTCTCCAATTAACAGCGAATCGCCACAGGCATGCCGAAGATGGAGAGGAAATGCAATCCGAGCTAAAGTGAACTCCGCTTAACCATTGGATTGCGCAATGAGGCTAAAGTGAAAACTTGGCGATAGACCTGGTTCTTAAAAAAATTTAGCGGCTCAACGATTTGTGAAAATTTATTTTTCTCATATAACTAATCGGTCATATTGAGTGTCTAAAACTGATTTTTCTATTATACTACGCTAAAAAGATCCAACCAAAAAAGTTACCTACTTATAGTAGCCAGAGATGAAGGCTGAAGCGGTTAACCGTGAGTCACTTGTAGAGTTGAACTCGAGCTTTCCAATTAAATCAAGTCCTCTCTTTTCCTTCAACTTCTTGGAAAAAGTCAAGATTTACAGTCATCTATATCTCTATTATTCCCCGACAATAAATAAGCCCGCATCAGCGGGCTTATTACTCCAAATTAACCGATCGATTAAGCGATCAGGTAATCAGCCTTTTCTTTGCCCTGTAACCATTTTGGTGCGAGCCCACGACCTGACCACTCCTTACCCGAAATGGGATCACGGTACTTGGCAGCCACTTTGCTACCTGCTTGTTTTACCTTGCGCACCTTCGATGTGCCACCGAAAATATCAGACTGCGTCAAACCATGTTCAGCGATCAATGCACGAACTTGAGCAATAGAGTCAGCAATCTCACTTTGACGCAAGTCTGCGATCTGTTTTTCAATAGCTTCGCGTTGAGCGATAAGGTCTTTTAGTGTTGTCATGTTTGTACCAGTTAAAAAAGTAGTTTATTGTAGCGCCTGAATATCGTTTTTGCCGATCAAGCAGATCATTTACATTCAATTCTTGATCAAACTGAACCCATCAAAAAAAGCAAGGAACTTGTAGTGGTTTACAAATATAGGAATCATGGTTAACCATGAGTCACTTGTAGATTTGAAGTGGAGATCCCCAATTTCGCAGGTCTTTGCGCTCCCCGATGACCAGTCAAACTCCCTCCTGGCGGTACGGCTAGATTATGACGAATCTCCAGTAACGGAGATGTGGGCGGTCGCTTCTTTGCGTCGGTAACTCTTGCTCTCGAACTCCGGCATCGCGCTGCCATGCATGAGCTGGTCCCAAAATGGGGGTAGCCATCGTCGAGTCGGCGGAATTTGTCAATGACAACGCCAGCCAAGTCTGAAGAGATGCATCGAACACCCGTGAGTTTGGCTTTTGCCTGGTGAACACCTTCTCAGCGCTTACAAAATGTCTACACAGTTGTGGGATAACATGCACCCTCTTGAAGTCATCCACACGCTGGCTATCGAGAGGTGCGCCGGTGTAGCTCAGTCGGTAGAGCAGCTCATTCGTAATGAGAAGGTCGGGTGTTCGATTCATCTCTCCGGCACCAATGAAATCCAGGAAAGTCCGCTACCTCCGCAGGAGCGGACTTTTTTTGGCCAGAACCGGGCTAGCACCAGGCTCAAAACGTCACAACCTAGAGCGCAGTGCCAAAGTCAGCATCCTGCTTCCCTCGCATGCGCCCGCATTTGGGACAGACAAAGCTGCTCCAGGAGGATGCGCTAAGCATGAGTAGGTTATGGCCTTTGGCCTCAAAAAAATTGGAATGGCCGACTCCTGCAAGTGCTTTTAGGAATGACTCACCACTTTGCGACCATGCTGGTTATGCTCGGGTCACTATGAGTAGCGATCCTGACCGACTGGCACTGGCCCGCGCGCAATGGCGCTGGCGCGGCCAGACCCGCCCTCCGTTTGCCGACAGACCCAACCCGGGTCAGGTATCGGTGTGGGACTTCCCGCGCCCGCCGGAACTGGTGCGCGATACGCGCGAAATCGTGGTGCGCTGGGGCGCACGAGAGCTCGCGCGCACGCGAGGCGCTTGGGCGGTACGGGAGACCGCCCACCCACCCACCTTTTACCTGCCGCTGGTCGATGTGCAGCGCGCACTTCTCAAGCCTGCTGCCGCCGGCTCATTTTGCGAGTGGAAGGGCCCAGCCCGCTACTGGGACCTGGTCGATGGCGCGCGCTGCTTGCCGCAGGTGGCCTGGACTTACCCGCAACCCTTGGCCGGGGCCGAGCCGCTGGCTGACTGTGTGGCCTTTTATGCCCATGAACTGGACTGCACCGTGGGCGCAGAAGAGGTTGTCCCACAGGCGGGTGGTTTTTATGGCGGCTGGATCACGCCTGACTTAGCCGGGCCGTTCAAGGGGGCGCCTGGCAGCGGCAGTTGGTAGCAAGACGAGATTTATGAAACATCAACCCCGCAAACCCCTCACCGACGGCGACGTGGCTGCCCTCATTCAAATGGCTTGGGAGGATAGAACCACCTTCGAAACCATTCAGGAGCGCCTGGGAGTGTCTGAGGCCGAGGTAATACAAGTGATGCGCGCTGCGCTCGCACCGGGCTCGTTCAAAAGATGGCGTATGCGCGTCAAAGGCCGGACCACAAAGCACCGTGCACTCAGAAACCCGCAGATGAAGTTTGATGACCATGCGATCGCAGACCATCGCCGTGCTAATTGTTAAAGCCTCGCTGTCCGGGGATGGCTTGTGGCCTGGGTACTGCGAAAGCGGCAACTTCATTGCGGGCCATTCCCCCAACACAGGGGCTCCAATGGCGCTTTTTGCCCTGCCGCACCCGTCATTTTTGTTCGGAAGAACATACTTCGTTCACTTAACTACGAGGAGCACCCGACATGAAACTGGGCCATCAGCGCCAAAACGGCGCGCGCAACCAACCCAGGCGGCGCTTGAGTCTTGCCATTGGGGCCGTGTGGTGCAGCCTGGTGATGTTTGCATTTCCAATGACCAGCCACGCTACTGAAGAACCCGACTACCAGGTCGTCCAAAAGCTTAGGGATATCGAGGTGCGCCAGTACCAGGGATATGCCGTTGCCGAAGTCGTGGTGCCTGGCCCTGCGGCCGATGCCGGCACCGCGGCCTTTCCCATTTTGGCGGGCTATATCTTTGGCAAGAACAAGGGCGACCGTAAACTCGCCATGACCGCGCCCGTAACCCAGGCAGCCGAACCGGTAAAGCTGGAGATGACTGCCCCCGTAACGCAGGCGGCAGCGCCCGGGGGTTTTCGGGTGCAGTTTGTGCTGCCCAAGGGCGTGACCATGGCCAGCGCGCCCGAGCCTTTGGACGCCCGCGTGACGCTGCGCGACATTGCGCCAAGCCGGGTGGCGGTGATTCGTTACTCCGGGTTTTGGTCAGAGGCCAACTACCAGCAGCACCTGGAAAAGCTCCAGGGCGCCGTACGCTCCGCAGGACTTAGCGCAGTGGGCGAGCCGGTGTACTCCCGCTACAACGCGCCTTTTACCCCCTGGTTTTTACGGCGCAACGAAATTTGGCTGCATCTGGCGAACACGCTTTAGCCTGGGCCATTCGTGCCAGTTATCGGCGCATTGGGCCGCGAAGACAGAATTTGATCGGCGTAGCGGTCAACGGGCAAACGAACCACACCTTGCAAGTTGCTGCACTGAAGTCTGTGGTGGAACTTGGATCGTCTCCCACTACTTAAAGTGGCTGAAGATCACCAAAAATCCGCTGCGGTAAGCGCCGAATTAAGATCCCGCCACCTTCATCCGATTCACCAGGATAGACCCAACCGTCTTGGCGCCGTAGTTGTAAGCGTCAGCGCCCACCGCTTCGATGCCGCGCAGCATGGTTTTCATGTTGCCGGCGATGGTGATTTCGTGGACCGGATAGGCGATCTGGCCGTTTTCGACCCAGAAGCCGCTTGCACCTCGCGAATAGTCGCCGGTGACGTAGTTCACGCCCTGGCCCATCAGCTCGGTAACCAGCAGGCCGGTGCCCAGTTTACGGATCATGGCGTCAAGGTCGTCGTCAGCGCGGGTCCGGCGCGAGCGCAGGATCAGATTGTGCGAGCCCCCGGCGTTGCCCGTGGTTTGCATGCCCAGTTTGCGCGCGGTGTAGCTGCTCAAAAAGTAGCCTTGCAGGCGTCCGGCCTCCACCACCTGGCGCGCCTTCACGCGCACACCCTCGTCGTCAAACGGTGAGCTGCCTTTGCCGCCCATCACAAACGGGTCTTCGAACAAGTCCATGTGCTTGGGCAGCACCATTTTGTCCAGGGAGTTGAGCAAAAACGAACTTTTGCGATACAGCGCGCCGCCACTCACGGCTTGCACCAAGGCGCCCAGCAAGCCCGCGGCCATAGGCGACTCGAACAGCACGGGGCACTCGGTGGTGGCGATCTTGCGGGATTTAAGGCGGCTCAGGGCGCGCTCGGCGGCGTAGCGGCCAATCCGCTCGGGTGAAGCCAAGTCAGAGGCGCGGCGCATGGAGCTGTACCAGCCGTCACGCTGCATGTCTTTGCCCTTGCCGGCTATAGGCGAGACTGAGAGCGACTGGCGCGAGCTGGCGTAGCCGCCGCGAAAACCATTGGTGTGGGCGGTAAAGAAGTGTGACTGCTGCGCTGACACGGCAGCGCCTTCGCTGTTGGTAATGCGTTTGTCCACCGACAAGGCTGCGCCTTCGCACTGCAAGGCCAATTCCGCGGCTTGGGCACTGGTTACAGCCCAGGGGTGGAACAAATCAAGATCACGCTCGCGTTGGCTGACTGGGCAAATATCTTTGGCGGCGGGCAGGCGGGCAAACGGGTCTTCGGCGGTAAAGCGGGCGATGTCATAGGCCGCCTGCACGGTTTGGGCAATGGCCGCGTCTGAGAAATCAGAAGTGCTGGCATTGCCCCGGCGTTTACCCAGGTAAACCGTCACGCCCAGGGACTTGTCGCGGTTGCGCTCCACGTTTTCAAGTTCGCCGTTGCGCACCGACACGCTCAGGCCGCAGCCTTCGGACACTTCGGCAGCGGCGTCCGATGCACCCAGCTTTTTGGCCGCCTGGAGGCTGGCGTCAACACGGGATTCAAAGAATGCGCGGCTGTAGGCAAAACCTGGCAGGGGCGTGGAGGCAAGCGTTTTGGGGGAGGTTTTTGGTTTTTTCATGCGGAAGCTATGATACTTGGCTATGTCAAGAAAATTAAAAAAAGGCTACTTCGTCAAAGGCCAGTTTGTAGCCGAGGGCAGCGCACTGGACCTGGAATACAAACGCGAGCTTAAAGGCACGGACGAAGCCACCCGCACCGACCTTAAACGTGAAAGCACCGAAGTGCAAAGGCTCGGTGAAGACCTGCTGACCTTACGTACAGAGCTGCTGCTGCGCCTGGACTTGCCAGAAAAACTGATTGAGGCGCTAACCGAGGCCAAACGCATCACCAACTTTGAGGGCAAGCGCCGCCAGATGCAGTTCATCGGCAAGCTCATGCGCAAGCTAGAAAACGAAAAGCACGAAGCCATCCGCACCGCGCTGGTGGAGCAACACACGCCCTCGGCCTTAGAGACGCAAACCCTGCACCAGGCCGAGATGTGGCGCGACCGCTTGGTGGTCGATGACGACGCGCTGGGCCAGTGGATCACCCTGAGCCCTTCTACCGACAGCCAGCAACTGCGCGCCCTGGTACGCCAGGCTCGCAAAGACGCGGTACCCGAGCACCCCGGCGAAGCCCAACGCCACGGGCGCGCATACCGCGATATTTTCCAGTTAGTGCGCGCCCAGCTGCTGGGCGAAAACAATGTCGACGACGAAGAACTACTGCCCACCAACCCCGGCGCCGACGCATGAGCCAGAGCACGCCTGCGGTTGCCGCGCCACCTGAGGCTGTGAAGATCGGCATCGTGTCGATCAGCGATCGTGCCAGCAGCGGCGTCTACCAAGACTTGGGTTTGCCCGCGCTGCAAGATTGGCTGCGCAGCGCCCTGATCAATCCCCTTACTTTTGAGGCTCGGCTGATTCCCGATGAAAAGATGGGCATCAGCGCCGCGCTGATTGAGCTGGTGGACGCCGGCTGCAGCCTGGTGCTGACAACTGGCGGCACCGGCCCAGCCCTTCGCGACGTAACGCCCGAAGCCACGCTGGCCGTAGCCCATAAGGAAATGCCCGGTTTTGGCGAACAGATGCGCCAAATTAGCCTGAACTTTGTACCCACGGCCTTTTTGTCGCGACAGGTGGCGGTGATACGGGACAAGAGCCTGATCATCAACCTGCCGGGGCAGCCGAAGTCAATAGCGCAAACGCTCGAAGGCCTGAAAGACGAGACCGGCGCATCCAGGGTGCCAGGCATTTTTGCCGCCGTACCCTATTGCATTGACCTGATTGGCGGACCCTATCTGGAAACCGTGGATGCGGTGTGCAAGGCCTTTCGCCCCAAAACTGCGCAGCGTGCGCCGCGCGTAGGTTGATTACTTACCGACCAGCTGATTGAGGCGTTCAGCCTCAAAACACTCGCTGCGCGCAGCGTCGCCGGGCATTTGCACCTGTTGCGCTTGGCACAGCTTTTCCAGCGCCTGCCATAGCAGCGCGATCTGGTGGTCTTGGCTTGAAGCACTGTCGATCAATCCGCGCAGCGCTTGGCTCACAGGATCGTCTTCTTGGGTGATGCCGTAGGCACTGAACTTGGTTTGCTGTGCGGCCACGTCGGCACTTTCACCCGCCTTGCTCTCAATAATGCGGGCCGGAATGCCCACAGCGGTAGCGCCTGCGGGCACTGGCTTGATTACTACTGCGTTGCTGCCGATCTTGGCGCCGTCGCCCACTTCAAAGCCGCCTAGCACCTTGGCCCCGGCGCTGACCACCACGTCTTTGCCCAAAGTGGGGTGGCGCTTGGCACCTTTGTAGAGCGAGGTGCCGCCCAGGGTGACGCCTTGGTAAATAGTGCAGCCGTCGCCGATCTCAGCGGTCTCGCCCACCACCGTGCCCATGGCGTGGTCAAAAAAAACGCGATTACCGATTTTGGCGCCGGGGTGGATTTCAATGCCAGTCAAAAAACGTGCGATATGCGAGGTAAAACGCCCCAACCATTTAAAGCCGTGGGTCCAAAACCAGTGGGCCGGTCGGTGCAAGATAACTGCGTGCAAGCCGGGGTAGCAGGTGATGACTTCCCAGGTGCTGCGCGCTGCAGGGTCGCGGTCAAGAATGCATTGGATGTCGGAGCGGATACGGGAAAACATGCGTGGGAGTCTATCCCTTGGCGCCGTTGTCGGCAGCGAACGAGGATTTCCCTGATCGCAACTGGGCCGACTGCTGCAAGACCGCCTTGGCAATACCGCGAAGGATATGGATTTCTTCTTGGGTGACGGCAGCGCGGTTAAAGAGCTGGTTCAGCCGCGGCATGAGCTTTTTGGGGGCTTGCGGGTCTAGAAAAGCCAGTTCGACCAAGGCCTGCTCCAGATGCGTGAGCATGCCTGCAACCTGCGCAGCATCTGCCAACACGCCAGATTGCGAAGGCGCACTGGGGGGAGCGGGCGTTTGTGCATGCGGCCCAAAGCCGCCCAGCGCCAAGCGCCACTCATAGGCAATCACCTGCAGCGCGGCGCCAATGTTGAGCGAGCCAAACTGCGGGTTGCTGGGAATGCTCAGGCAGGCGTGGCAGCGGTAGACGTCCTCGTTCTGCATACCAAAACGCTCGGAGCCGAATAAAAACGCTACGCCTGCAGGGCCAATCGCCTCGGCTTCAGCGCCACCGGTCGCAGATAAGGCTGCAGATACGGCTGCAGATGCGGATGCGGCCATCAATTGGGCAAAGTGTTCGCGCGGCCAGCGGGTGGGTGGGCCAAAGTCACGCGGAGTCATGGCGGTGGCGCACAGGTGGTCCACGCCATCAAGGGCCTCGTCCAAGGTGTCGACGATGCGGCATTTTTCCAACACGTCCAGGGCGCCGCTGGCGCGCTGAATAGTTTCTTCGCGGCGCAGCACATTGGCCCAGCGCGGCGCCACCAGCACCAAATCATCAAAGCCCATGGTCTTCATGGCGCGGGCGGCGGCGCCCACATTGCCGGCGTGGCTGGTCTGAATCAATATGAAGCGGGTGTGCAAACCGGGAGCCAAGGGCGCTAGCAAATCAGGGTGCATGAGTGGGCGGGTAAAATCTGCGTATTGTCGCTTTGCGTGCCCCACGCGTTGCCGAACCCCGCCGCAGCTGCATCGCCAGCGCGACCCATCTCCCGTTCTTCACCCCACAATCTATGTCGCTCAATCTGCACCCCATGATCAATGTGGCCATCAAGGCCGCTCGCGCCGCTGGCAACATCATCAACCGCGCCGCGCTGGACATTGAGTCCGTTCGGGTTTCGCAAAAGAAGGCCAACGATTTCGTCACCGAAGTGGACCACGCCGCAGAAAAAGCGATCATTGACACCCTGCTGGCGGCCTACCCCGGCCACGCCATCTGGGCCGAAGAATCGGGCCGCGAACATGGCGCCCAGGACTCCGAACTTGTCTGGATCATCGATCCGCTGGACGGCACCACCAACTTCATCCACGGCCTGCCCATTTATTGCGTCAGCATTGCGTTGGCAGTCAACGGTAAGGTTGAGCAAGCCGTGGTCTACGACCCCACGCGCAACGACTTATTTACCGCCACCCGGGGCCGGGGGGCGTTTTTGAACGACCGGCGTATTCGCGTGGCCAAGCGCACCGAACTCAAGGACTGCCTGATTTCCACCGGCTTTCCGTTCCGCGAAGGCGATAACTTCCAGGAATACCTGGCCATGATGGGTGACGTGATGCAGCGCACTGCCGGCGTTCGCCGCCCCGGCGCTGCAGCGCTGGACTTGGCCTATGTGGCTGCAGGTTATACCGACGGCTTTTTTGAGCGCGGCTTGCAACCCTGGGACGTGGCAGCGGGCTCGCTGTTGGTGACCGAGGCCGGTGGCCTGGTGGGCAACTTCACGGGTGAGGCCGACTTCTTAGACCAGCAAGAGTGCATTGCCGGAGCGCCGCGCATCTACGGCCAGTTGGTGGGCATGCTGGGAAAATACAGCAAGTTTGCCAGCGCAGGCGACAAGGCTGCCGTGCGCCAGACGCTCTCAGTGCCTAAAGAATAGCCTGCGCCAGCTCATCGAGGCGCGAGCGCGTCATGGGATAAACCAAGGTATCTTCCAGCGCGAGGTGCGTTCGGCAAAGTTCGGCAAACACCTCCACCCCGTGCTTTAACTCGGCCAGATCGAACCAGTTGTTGCCCGACGCTACTGCGCTGAGCTGGGGCGAGAGTTCGATCCAGTTCTCCTCGATCCAGCCGTGGTCTTGCTGCAGGCAGCGGACTTTGGCAACCAGGTTTAGGTCGACGCCCGCCAACAAGGGGGAAAAGAAAAAGCGTTCTTCCAAGGCATGGTGCTGGCGCGCGGTGCTCGAGAAAAAAGCCTCAATTGCGCCGATCCGCTTTTGGCCATCGGCATCCAGGCTGGATGTTTCCATGGCCTCCATGAGCCGATCCAGCTCAGTCAAATGGGACTGGATTTGCCGATGGCAGTCTTCCATGGCAGTGAAAATCATTGCTTCCGGTGCGATAGCCATTGCGTCTCCTTGACAAGCTTGGCCATCATTTTGATCAAACTGCCAGGCGCAGCACTTGCCTTAGATCAAAGGCCAGTGCATTTTCACCAGCGCGTTAGGCGGCGCTGGCCTAGGCCGGGAAATGCGTTCGCACCGCAGCCACTGAAGCTGCGCTCAGGCGGTTGCCATACTGGGCCACCACCTGCGCGGCGGCATGGTTGCCCAAGGCGGCTGCTTCTGCGTGGCTATGCCCCTGGGTTACCGCGTACAAAAACGCGCCGGCAAACATATCGCCCGCGCCGTTGCTGTCTAGGGCTTTGACCGGCACGGCTGGCACGGCGGTTTGGCCGCCCTTTTCGAGCACCACGCAGCCCTGGGCGCTGCGGGTAACGCACACCACGCGCGCCAGCGGCGCCATACGGGTGCACACCTCGGCAAAGTCCTGCGCGCCACACCAGACCTGGGCTTCTTCTTCATTACAAAACAAATAGTCCAGGGCGACGCTAGGGTCGCTATCGGGCGCCACGCCCAGCATGGCGTCCAGGCCAGGGCGGCAGTACTGGATCATGCTCATGTCACTCAGCGTCACTGCCAGCGCCACACCGGCCTGGGCCGCGATGGCACGGCCGCGCAGCGCGGCGTCCAGCCCGGTGGGGGACGCGGCCAGATAGCCCTCCATGTAGTACACCTTGGAGCGCGCAATGTCTTGCGGATGCAAAGCGGTGTGATCCAGCTCGGCGGTAGCGCCCAAAAAAGTACTCATGCTGCGCTCGGCGTCGGGCGTGACCATAACCAGGCACACGCCAGTCTGGCCGGCAGGTGCGGCCATGTGGTTCAGGTTGGTGGCCACGCCATGGCTGGCGAGATCCTGGATATAAAAGGCGCCCAGTTCGTCGTCGGCCACGCGGCAGGAATAAAAAGCCTTGCCGCCAAACTGCGCCACTGCTACCACTGTGTTGCCAGCCGAGCCGCCACCGGTGCGCCGGGCGTGCAAGCCCTGCATGTGGTGCAGTAGCTCAGCGCGGCGTGGCGCGTCAATCAGCGTCATGTGGCGTTTGGCCACGCCAGCTTGGGCCAGCAAGTCGTCGGACACCTCGTACTCGGAGTCGACCAGGGCGTTGCCGATGGCATAGACGTCAATTTTTTTCATGGCGGGCTTGTGATTGTGGTTTTGGTTTTAAAGAATGAGAGCAAGCGCGTTGGGCCAGTTTATTGCTCAACAAAAGCGCGTTCTATGACGTAATCGCCCTGCTTGGTGGTGTTGCCTTCCATGAAGCTGCGTTCTTCGAGCATCTTTTTCAGGTCGCGCAGCATTTCGGGGCTGCCGCACAGCATGACGCGGTCGGTGGCGGGGTCAAGCTTGGGCAGGCCCAAATCGGCTTGCAGCTTGCCGCTGGCCAGCAAGTCGGTCACGCGGCCCTGATTTTTGAAGGGTTCACGCGTCACCGTGGGGTAGTACAGCAGTTGCGCGCTCACCATCTCGCCCAAAAATTCGTGGTCCGGCAGCTCGTGGGTCAGGTAGTCGTAATAGGCCAGCTCGGACACCTGGCGCACGCCGTGCACCAAAATCACTTTTTCAAACTGTTCGTAGGTGGCCGGGTCGCGCACAATGCTCAAAAAGGGTGCCACGCCGGTGCCGGTGCCAATGAGGTACAGGTTTTTGCCCTTGAGCAAATAGTCGATCAACAAAGTGCCCGTAGGCTTGCGCCCGACCACGATCTTGTCGCCCACCTGGATGTGCTGCAGCTTGGACGTGAGCGGCCCGTTGGGTACCTTGATGCTCAAAAACTCCAGATGTTCTTCGTAATTGGCGCTGGCAATGCTGTAGGCGCGCAGCAGGGGTTTGCCACCCTCTCCGCGCAAGCCAATCATGGTGAAGTGCCCGTTAGAAAAGCGCAGCGTGGCGTCGCGCGTGGTGGTAAAGCTAAACAGGCGGTCAGTCCAGTGGTGCACGCTCAACACCGTTTCGTCTAAAAATGCACTCATGGGGCCCTTGGGAGAGTTCAAAATGCCACAGCGGCAAACCCGCTAGTGTAAAACCTGGCGCCTTGGCGGCTCCGCATATCGTTATCGGTCCCGGTTTTCTGCCATCATTGCCCTATGTCGACCCCCGTTTTATCCCCCTGCCCCGACCTGCTGGTTGCCTGCCTGTGCGCGCAGTGGTGCGGCACCTGCCGCGACTACCGCCCCTTGTTTGACCAATTGCAGGTCGAGTTTGCACCGGCGCGTTTTGTCTGGATCGACATAGAAGACGAAGCCGACCTGGTAGACCCGGTGGAGGTGGACAACTTTCCTACCCTGCTGGTGGTCGCCCACGGCCAAGCCCGTTTTTTTGGCACGCTCACGCCGCACATTGACACCTTGCGCCGCATCCTCCAGACCCAACTGGGCACCGACGGCGCGCCCATGGTTGACGCGCCGGCGCAGGCTTTGGCGCAAAGGGTGTTGCGGCATTTGGCATTGCCTTCGCGCTGACAGCTACCAATCAAGGGCCCGGATGCCCCTTAACGAACTGGCGCATGAGTAAATCTGAGCGGCATGTGAGCCCGGTCGGAAGCTGGATCAATAAACGATTTCAATCGATGCAAGATCTTGGTCAATCAAAGACTCGGTGATTACGTCCTTGTTTTCAAGTAACAGTGTCAGCGTGGCAGCGCGAGTTTGGTTGAGCGTTTTGAGGCGAATGACCTTTGAGCCCGGCAGCAAGGGCCACACCTCGCAGTTCGTGCTGAAATTCCACGATCTCTAGGGCATGCCTCGATCGAGAGAAGAACGCGCCCATGATTGCCTGTCAATTCTTCCAAGCACTAATGGTGCGCTGATGGCCTGAATCCGCCTACGTTGAAACTGTGTGGATTTCCAAGTCAGCAAGATCAGACAGCCTTCCCCAATCCCCGCCGCAGCACACAGCCGCTAATTCGCCACAGGTCATCAGGCTGGCGTATCAGGGTGTAAAGCGCCGTCCAGGCTAAACCCTTTGCGTCACGCATCTCAACGATCAGTTCAGCGATAAAGCGCTCATCAAAATCTACGCCGTAGACGCGTACCTTGCGGTCTTGCGGCGGCAGCGCCTGCTGCTGGGTAGCGAGTTCAAAGAATGGGTTCTGTTGCTGCGTGGTATCCATGCCCTTGGGTTGCCTCTCAAATACAACCAGCAGCTTAATTTCGGTTCATGGGAAAGGACAACCGAAAAGATTTCGATAAATAAGTGCATGCGACTACATGAACTCACCACCGCACCACGTCCACCCAAGGTGCCCACCACGCCCCAGACTCCGGATCAAATGAGAGTGGCCACGCTCAAAGCCACCAAGGACCGTGCGGCAAAAGCGCTGGAATCGGAGAGGGAGAGGCAACGGCGTACCAAAGCATTGAAGGTGTTGAACCCGGCGCGGCCCTTGAAACCTATTGCACCGGGTTAAACGCGCTAGACCATGTCAAATTTGGTTGGCTTTTGATTCGCTTGTGGAGGCTAGCTCCAAATAGAGTTCCGGTAAAGCCATTCCACAGAAACCAATTCAACAATCTTAGGCATTAATCATCCCGTGAACGTCGGGCTCAGAATACGTATTTGTCATTGAGCTATATTCGATGCAGATTTTCCATTCCGGAATTTGGAGGTGCTCAGTGGCAGATTTTGAAAATCCTGATTTCTCAAAAGGCTGCGCTTTCGTGCGAGGCCAGTATGTTCCCATCGCGCAGGCCAGTATTCCAATTACCGACTTGGGTTTTTTGCATTCGGATGCGACCTACGATGTCGTCACCGTGTGGGACGGAGCATTTTTCAGATTAGACGCGCATTTGGAGCGGTTCAAACGTAGCTGTGAACACTGGCGACTTGATCCGGGTGTTACGGACAGAGACATTACAGAAATCCTGAGCCAATGTGTTCGCCTCAGCGGCTTGCGTGCGTCGTATGTTGAAATGATTTGCACGCGCGGTCAGACCCCTTGGGGATCGCGAGATCCGCGACAGGCAGTCAACCAGTTTTATGCATTTGCTGTTCCATTTGTTTGGCTTGCAAATGAAAATCAGCGGGCTAACGGACTCAATTTGAAGATCAGCGATGTCCAGCGTATTCCTGCATCATCCGTCGATCCCACGATTAAAAACTACCACTGGAACGACCTCACCATGGGCCTTTTAGGTGCACTGGACGCAGGAGCAGACAGTGTGGTTCTTGTCAACGACCAAGGGCACATCGTCGAAGGGCCTGGTTTCAATGCATTCTGCGTGCGTGACGGAACATTAATTACTCCAGACCATGGAATGCTCGAAGGGGTTACGCGCAAGACTGTTATTGAAATTGCGCAGTCTCTTGAAATGCCGGTTCACGTTCGGGCCGTTCTAGCTGAAGAATTCAGATCGGCCAATGAGGTATTTATTTCCTCCTCGGGTGGAGGTGTGATACCTGTAACCCGTGTAGACGGGAATGCAATTTGCAAGGGCGAGGTGGGCGACGTTACCCGCAAATTCATCGATGCTTATTGGGCCTTGCATAAAGATCCATCCTTAAACTTACCAATAGTTTATTGATTGTTCCCCTGTACGCTGAAGGGCGGCGGTCACATCTACGTCGGCGCCAGAAGTCGTGCTCCGTGGCCTGCGCTTGGGCACTCGGGTCGGTCACCACCGTACCACTTAGCAAAGTGTGTTCTGCTCTTGGGTTGCCTAAACTTCAACGCCATCGTTCCAAATTCCAGGAACAGAGGGATAAACAGTGCCTCATGCTACGCATGCGAAGGATTACGAGTGACCAATTTATGCGATGGCCCCTTGATTACGCAGCGCGCCAAACAGTTCTTGCAAGGCGCATAAGGTTGCCACCGAGTACGGCACGAAGGTCTGCATCGCTGTAACCCCAAGCCTGAAGTGTGGCGACGATAGCCTCTATCTGCTCTGGAGCCACCATGCGCACACCTTTTTCATAACCAAGTTCCGCAGGAAAGGTATGGCTCATTTTAGAAACGTAATCGTCCATTTCCTGAGCATCAAAAACATAGTCAAGCCCTAGCGCCACATGTTGTGGCCCGACCAACTGGGCGACATAGTCAACGTGTCGAGCAAAGGTTTCGCTACTGTTGTCGTTTTTTCCTAGAAAACTGCCGATCCCATTGATACCAATAAGCCCTCCGTTACCGGCGCAGGCATAGATAAGGTCGTCGGGGATATTGCGGGGATGGCTGTAGACAGCACTTGGATTGCTGTGTGAAAAGATGACAGGCTTACTTGCCACCTCAAAAACCTCCCGGGCCGTGCGGTGCCCTGTATGGCTACAACAAACCTGTAGCCCCACACGCTCCATTTCAGCGATAACCTCGCGGCCAAATGTTGTGAGACCCAGGTCTTCGTCCTGGCAACCCCCTCCCACTCCATTGCTGTTGTTGTAGGCCAGAAGCATCCAGCGAACACCTAAGTCATAGTAAAGAGACAAGAGGCTTGGCTGGTCAGCAATCGCATTGGCACCTTCTATGTCAAACCCCACCGCAAGACGACCCGTCGCCTTCGCACGGTCGACATCGTCTGCCGATTCCAGCAAGATGTACTCTTCTGGCCGAGCCTTTAGCCAGTGGCGCAAACTAGCTAAGGTGCGTATGTGCTCTTCTATGCCCATATCGCCGAAGCCAATATTGAGCATCACCGCGCTCACTCCCGCACGTCGATATCGCTGCAACTGTGGCATAAAAGTCGTGTCATGCGGACGCGCCACTGGCATGCAGCCGTGGTTGTCCCACACGATACAAGAGCGCAATAGTTTTTCAGCAGCATCTCGGCTTGGTAATTTCATTGGATCCATACAGTGGTACACGATAGCCCTTTCGAGACTCCTTGGTGTTAGACTTTTAGAACGTTTATTTAGGAGCACCGACCTTATGGCAAGCAGTGCAACTCCACCTGCCAAGGAAACTTGGTCTCCACTAGATTTTGATAATGAGGCTTTCCGCGGGGGTGCCAATGAGCATTGCACCAAGCGCTTTGCACGCCAAGGCGTACGTACTCTTCACGCATACTTGGGTGGAAGCGGGACATCGGACACAATTCGTCTAGGCAAGGATGTGCTGTTGACGGTGGTCAACTGTGTAATGCCTCGTACCACTCGCTGGCGCTACGAAACCGAAGAGCCCCTGATAATGTTGCGCGCCTCCTTATGCTGCGATGTGGCATTTGAAGTCGGAAGTCCCTACGAGCAAATCTTTAATCGACCCGAAGTTACGCTTGTATGTCTACCTAAAGGGCGGCCTAGGACCGTTGACATTGCAGGGGGAGCTCGCCAACAAAGCATAGTCGCCATCTTTAGGGCGTCAACGTTCCCGGCACGTTATGGACTTCAATTATCCGATCTGCCGCCCCTGGTTCGCGATGCAGTCACAGGTTCAGCTGAGGTGGGTCGCATAGCTTCATTCCCCTTGGACGACCGTCTGGCTTCACTGCTAGCTGACACTATAAACACGCGGCTTGAGGGTGAATTTCGAATGGTGCAGTATGCAGGTCGCCTTGCCGAGTTGGTTGCTTATACCCTGGACGCCATGCAGCACACGCCCCAACTATGCGGAACAGCGCTGAGCAGGGTACGCGACCTCGAATTGGCCTACGCAGCCCAAAAACAGCTTGAGCGAAGCTATCGCAAACCACCGCTCTTTGCCGACCTAGCCAGGGAGATTGGGACTAACCAGAACAAGTTGAAGGTTGTATTTAAAGAGGCTTTCGGTGTAACGATGGCGGACTATTGCCTGGAGCGTCGCATCTGCGAAGCGCAGGAGCTTTTGCTGGGCGCTACATTGACCATCGGTCAGGTGGCGGAGCGTGTGGGCTATGAACACCAAAGTAGTTTCGCAGCTGCCTTCAGCGCACATGTAGGTATGTCGCCGCGCGAATACCGGCGGCATCGCGCGCCCTTTAATTTGGCAATAGGGGTTCAGGACTTAGTTGCGGGATCGCTTCGTTAGGGTATACCCATGCGCGTATCACACTCGCATGTAACGCGGTGCCTCGCCGTGCCGTTCGCCTAAATTTTCGGTGCAAGTGCAACTGCGCTCGGCATTGGGCTTCCGATACCATTTGATTGTCCGATCTGGCTCCCCTTAGTGAGCTTGGACGATCAGTCACCCCTGTCAGCCTCCTTGAAAAGGTAACGCAAAATGTCAACCCACATGATTTTCAGCTTGCATAGTCTCGCGGGCGCGCGGCCCAAGGCCATCACCCGGGCGTTGGTGGCTGCAGGGTTGATCTCGGCCTTTCCCGCGTTCGCGCAGCAACAAGCGATCGAAGCTGAGACGATGCTTCCAAAGGTGGTTATTACCGCAAACAAGCGCGTCGAGAGCCAGCGCGACGTCGCAGGAACGGTGTCGGTGCTACAGGGCAGCGACCTCGAGCAGCGCGGGGCAAGCAGCCAGGAAGATGCCCTCAGGCTGACTCCCGGTGTTCAATTGACCAAAGGTGAAACTTCGTTCAACGACATGACCATACGCGGTTTGGGTACAGGCGGCTGCTCTGTATGCGGGAACCTGCTGCAGGGAACGACAGGCGTGTATTTGCAAGATGTTCCGCTTACAGACCCGATCGGCAAGTTAGCGGTACCTGATATTCAACTTTTTGATGTGGAGCGACTAGAAGTGCTTCGCGGACCGCAGGGCGCGTTGTATGGATCTTCGTCGCTGGGTGGTGCATTGCGGTACGTCTTGGCACAGCCCAACCTAAAAGCCTTTGATGCCAGCGTGCAGGGCGGCATCAGTACCGTCGCCAATGGCAGTGCCGGTTCTTCACTTTATGGCATGGTCAACGCCCCCCTTTCTGACGGCGCTGCCGCCATTCGACTAGTTGGATTCGATCGCAAGGATGGTGGCTATCTTGACAACATGGGTACTGGTAAGAAAGACGCCAACGAGGCTCGCCAGCGGGGCGGTCGCGTTTTGGCCAAAGTTCAGCCGAACAAGGCCTTCGCCGCCACATTGACGGTCATGACCCAGACGTCGGAACAAGATGACGGCTTCAGCATCGTTCCTAACCCCGCCAACCTGGAGCACAACACCCCCTCGGCGTCGCCTCGCAAGCAGAAGTTCGATTTCACTAATCTTGAGATGACCTACGACTTGGGTGGACATGTCCTGACATCGATGACCGGAAGATGGAATAAGTCGCGCGACCAGACTTGGGATAACACGCCGCTATTTCAGTCCTTCGGCATTCCCTTTCCGTTCACGCGTGTTTATGCGAACCAGGTCGGACAGGCCTCGGCGACTTCCCAAGAGTTCAGGGTCGCCAACAAGCCAGGCGGCACGCTCAGCTACCTTTTTGGTTTTTTTGAGCAGCGTGTCGACTCGAGCAGCACCTTGAAAGCGCGGGGCGAGGGAACGCCCGGGCCCTTTTTGGACAGCGACCAAGCCAGCCACGAAGCGGCCAAGGAACGTGCGATTTTCTTCGATGGCGAATATGACCTCGGCAATGGCTGGGGGGCCGGGCTAGGTGGTCGCTTCTACAGTACCAGCAGCAACTTGGGTGGCCAATCAGGAGGCGTCGCGGTACCTTCCCTCGATTCGGAGGAGAGTGGCAACACGCCTAAGGCTTCCCTGAAGTACCGCTTTGGCGACAACCTCTGGTACACCAGTGCTGCCAAGGGCTATCGATTCGGCGGCCGCAACCCTCCCCCTACCAACTTGCCATACAGCTCCGATTCGGTTTGGAACTACGAGACCGGTCTTCGAATGGTTCCGGCCAAAGGGCTCTTGCTCGATGTAAGCCTTTTTTATCTCGATTGGGACAAGGCGCAGTTTTCCTACCTTGACACGAGCGGTACGCTTCCAACGACCGTAACTGGAAACGTCGGCAAAGCCCGCAGTTCAGGTATCGAAGGCTCGCTGCAGTACAGAATCAATTCGAGCTTCGACGTGGTGGCTGTAATGGCCTACACCGATGCGAAAACGACCCAGGACGTAAACGGGCCATCCGGCCTGATAGCATCTGGGTCGCGCCTTCCGAACACCCCAGAGCTGCAAACCTCCTTGCAAGCCAACGCGCGATTTGAAGGTCCCTCAGGGAGTGCTGGCAAGATCTACGTCACGCACTCGCACGTCGGAGACCGCGTCCTAAACATCGACGGGTCGGGCCGGGTTGGAGGCTACAACACGGTCGATCTAGGTCTGAGTCTTTCGCGTGATAATTACACCGTGCTGGTCAACCTGGCCAACGCGACGGACGACCGAGGCGTGCTAAGTAATATTCCAAGCGTCCCCGGTGCGGTCTATTCGGAGATTTTCATCCAGAAGCCGCGCACGCTGAGCGTGTCGCTGCGCTACGACTATTGAATAATGATTGCTACGTTTTCGCGCAGCCATCCCGGGAAAATACGCCGCATCAACGGTCCGACGATAAATCCCTGGACTAGACTCACATGAGCGAGGCGCCAGGCTTGGATTCCCGCGCCAGTTGGCGGGTACTCATCGGCTGCTGTGTGCTCGCTTTCGTTAGCATGTCGTCGCTGTTCGGATCGACCTTCGGTCTATTCATGCGCCCATTTGAGGAAGATCTCCGATGGACGCGCTCCGAGATCGCGTTCTCGTTAACGATACTGATGCTGCTGTCGCCCTTCATCGCTCCGGCGACGGGATGGGTCATCGACCATGTTCGTCTGCGCACACTGGTGCTGTGGGGCGTAGTACTGCAGTCGGTAAACCTCATGGCATTTTCCCTTATGGGAGGTGAAGTGTGGGTCTACTACCTCACTTGTGGCGCGATGTTGATCACAGGCGCGGGCGCTTCCTTGCTTGCACTTTCAAAGGTGGTTCAGAGCTGGTTTGACAGGTCGTTAGGCCGTGCGTTGGGAACCCTGTTCGCGTGCGCTGCTGGCGGTGCAATCGTGCACCCTTTACTGGTTCAGGCCCTGATCGAGCAGGTGGGCTGGCGCGGTGCGCTGCTGGCGATGGGCAGTCTGAGCCTGTTGTTAGGTGGCCTAGCCGCCTGGTGGATCGTGGACGAACGGCCGTGCGGTGTGCCGCGGGCCTTGGCTCCCGCCAGCACGCCGCCTATATTGCCCCGCGCTGCCTCGTGGCTTGCGACCTTCGCCAGGAGCCGGGCGTGGTGGGTTCTATCATGTTGGAACATGTTGTTCGCATTTGGCGCAGGATCGATCGGTATCCACCTCGCCGCATTGCTCCAAGACCGCGGCGCGACCCCAGCACAAAGCGCGATGGCCTTGAGCCTGCTGGGCGTGGGCGCGCTGATCGGCAATCTGGCTTCGGGTTGGTTGATCGATCGCACCTCGCCCCGCAGGTTGGCGGGACTCGTAATGCTGCTGCCAATGTCCGCTGCACTGCTGCTCTATGCCGGAGCCGGTTACGAATTTGCAGTCCTTGCTGCGGTGGCCCTGGGTCTGAGCACCGGCACCGACGGCAGCTTGTGCGCCTTCCTGGCCCAGCGCTTCTTTGGATCAACGCTATTCGGGCGTGCCAGTGCCACCCAAATGGTTGCGGCTTCACTCGGTGGCGGCTTGTCGCCTTGGCTGTCGGGGCTGCTTCGCGACAGCTCAGGCACCTACCAACTCTCCTTGCTGATGGCTGCGGCAGCATTCGGCCTTGCCGCTGCAAGCGCGATCTGGATGCCAGACCCCAAGCAGCCGATCGACTGATTCGCGGGCCCACTCTTGTCCACCCCGCGCATGAAGGCGACCAGCCTGCAGTATGGCCTGTATCGTTTCCTAAGCCAGGAGTGGTCAGGACTGGTAATAGCAATGATGTTCGTTATCGTTGGGCTGTCGGCGCAAACTGCGTTCCCACATTCCTGGCGGCCACCGCTTATGGTGTGCGTGCTGACCATCGGCGTGCTGTTGGGTTTAGGCGCAATGCGTCACTGGATGAACACTGTGCGCATGCACCGACGACACCCAGCACCCGGAAGCATGGTCGACATGGGAGGCTGGCGGATGCACCTGCTGGCCGAAGGCGAAGCGCAAGGTCGGCCCACTGTGGTCTGGTTTCCCGGAGGCCACGCCGCAGGCTATGCACTGCATCACCTGCACTTGGCGATGCGCAATGAAACACGATCTATCCTGCTCGACCGGGCCGGTAGCGGCTGGAGTGAAGCAGGTCCTTTCCCGCGAAGCACAGCTCGCGAAGCAGAAGAGGCTTGGCATTGCATGGAGAGCGCAGGCGAACGAGGTCCCTTCGTCCTCGTTGGTCACTCATTGGGCGGTCTGCTAGCTGCCAACATAGCCCGCCGACGTCGCAATCAAGTGTGCGCGCTGGTACTGCTCGACGCCACGCCACTGGACACGATTGTTTACGGGCCGCCCTTGATGGGAATAGCGAGCTTGCAAAGGCAGGCCCTACTCAACGGTCTGCTGGCCCTGTTCGGAATCTACCCACATACGCCAGAACGGGCTGCGCGTGGCAATCCCGAAATTGCCGAACTCAACCGCGTGGTCCAAGGGGCACTGGGCTCGGCGGCGAGTATTTTGCGTGACGTTGAAACGAATGCTCGCGCCCATTTCGCTTCTGCCTCGGTCTATAGCGAACACTCGCCAGCGGGGTTAGCAGGCTCAGCTTGGCAGACGGTGGTTTATGACGGCGACCTGGGTGATCTGCCAGTATGGGTAGTGGCTCCGGGAGATCACGATGAAACAACATCGCTGCCAACAGGCTTGGCGACCGAGGCAGCAGACGTGACGCGCATGCATCGCTTCTACCGCCACAACCGAGAACGCTATCTTGCCTCCTCGACCCACTCATATCGTATCAATACGCCCGCGGGATGCGGGCACAACTTTCCATACGAGGCGCCACAGTTCGTCATCGATCTGGTGCGTGGTGTCCTGCAACGCACCTCGCGCTAAGCTAGGTGAATCGAGAGAACGACATGACAAATGATGAAACGAGTCGGGCCTTGGCCGACATGGCAAATCGCTTCTGGCAATTCGAGTGCCGTCACTGGCCGCTGACTGCTGCGCTGGCCGGGGAGATCCGGGACGAAGTGGTGTTGTTCCGCGAATCAGCGAGCGATCATGACCATCGCTATGTCGAAGCTGGCCACATGCTTCAGGAACTTGCCAGCATATGCAGCATCGAAATGTGCCCCCAGGACCGGGCCACCTATCGCCTGCTCGAGAGGGAGCTCCAGGAAATCCGCCGTTACCACGACGTGGACGGGCATCTTCGACCATCGCTGTTTCCCGCCGGAATCGACTTCACCACTGTATTTTTCGCGAACTCGACGAGCATCGACGATGCCGCTACCGCGCGATGCTATCTGGCGCGCCTGGAATCCATACCAAGTGCGATCAGGGACATCCAGGCTAATCTGATGGCAGGTCACAGTAAGGGCATCCGTTATCCGCGCATCGTGCTCGACAGCGCAGTGTCGAACATCGAGGGTTTGACCCAAGGGCCGACCCAAGGCACTGCCTGGTACGGCCCGTTTCAGCGCTGGACGAGTGCGGATGAAGCGGAGCAGTCGCTCGGCCATAGAGCGCTGGCATTCATTGCCGACACATTGGTGCCGGCATTTCAGGCCCATGCTGCGTTTTTACACGGCCCTCTGGCAATGGGTGCGCTCAGTGGTCCGGCATGTACCGACGGCCTCAAGGGGCGCGATTTTTATCGGATGCTCGTTGAACACTTCACCACCATCGATATCGAACCTGAAGCTGTGCACGCCTTGGGCCTTCGAGAGGTCGAACGGTTGCAGTCTGAAATCGAGAATCTGGCTGCTCAGTCTGGCTTTGCAGACGATGTGACCGGCTATCGTCATTTCCTATCCACCGACCCTCAGTTTGTTGCCTTGTCGAAGGAAGCGTTGCGAGCAGACATTGAGCGCCTGTGCAAGCGGATCGACAAATGCATTCCAGCCTTCTTCGGTCGCATTCCACGCATCACCTACGGTGTTGAAAGCATCCCGGAGACCATCTCGGCAAAAGTGCCAGGGGCCTATGCCCAGCCCAACCCAGCCGATCGCAGCGCACCCGGCATCATCTGGGTCAGCGCCATACCAGCCAAATGTCCGAGCTATATGCATGTACCGCTAGCGCTGCACGAGGGGTGGCCTGGTCATCTCATGCACATTGCCTTGATGCAGGAAGCCGATACTTTGCCGAGCTTCCGTAGACACGGCGCCATAAAGTACACAGCTTATGTCGAGGGCTGGGCACTTTATTGTGAGAGCCTTGGCGTAGAAATGGGTTTGTACGAAACAACTCATCAGCACTACGGTCGGGTCGAGATGGAGCAATGGCGTGCCGTGCGCCTCGTCGTGGATACCGGCATTCATTGGTACGGCTGGTCACGGGAAGCTGCCATCGCATACATGGCGGAGCGACTAACGCTTTCGCGCGAGTCGATCGAAGGAGAGGTCGATCGTTACGCAGCGATGCCTGCCCAGGCGTTGGCTTACCAAATCGGCAACCTCAAGATGCGGGAGTTGCGACAGCATGCACAGCAGACACTCGGTCCGCGCTTCAAGCACCGAAGATTCCACGAGGCAGTCATGTGCGCGGGCGCGGTGACTTTACCGGTCCTCGAAGAACTTATTGAAGACTGGTTGACGAGAGAACAGTCTATCGAAGCGGAGCGAATCTGATGCGTATCTTCATCGCCTCCCTTTACACCGAAACAAATACCCTCTCGCCGATCCCGACCGGGCTGCGTGCATTCGAGGAGTACGGCCTGATCCACGATGCTTCGAGACGACAGGATGTCCCCGCCTCGGTACCACTTGGAGAAATTCGGCGCCTTGCCCAGGCTTGCGGTGACGAGATCATCGAGGGACTCTCCGCGAGCGCCCAGCCGGCCGGAAAGACCGTGCGTGCCGTCTATGAAAAGTTGCGCGACGCGATTCTTGGAGACCTGCGCGCTGCGCAGGCCGCGGCCCCTCTGAACATGATCTTGCTGGCACTGCACGGGGCCATGGTCGCTGATGGCTACGACGATTGCGAAGGGGATCTCATCGCCCACGCGCGAGCAATTGCACCAGACGCGGTAATAGGGATCGAGCTTGATCTTCATTGCCACCTGACCGATGCAATGGTGCGCGAGGCCGACGTGATCATCGCGGTAAAGGAGTACCCTCATATCGACATGGCAGAGCGCGCTAATGAACTTTTTCACATCTGCCGCAGAACAGCCCTCGGCGAAATCAATCCGGTAGCCGCGCTGGTGGACACCCATATGATCGGCGCGTATCCCACTTTCGATGCGCCGATGTCTGGGATCGTTGCCAATCTTCGGGCGGTGGAGAACCGGGCTTCCATCCTCACTGCAACCATTGCGCACGGGTTTGCATGGGCTGATGTGGCTGAAGTCGGTACGAAGGTACTCGTCTACGCCGACACCGACCTGCAGGGAGCGGCGCGTGAAGCAGTGGCTCTGTCCCAGCAGATCTATGACACGCGCGAGGAACTTCTGCCGCGTTATCCGGACATTGCCACTTCACTAGACCGAGCCATGGCATTGCCCGGACTTGTCGTGCTGGGTGACTTCGCGGACAACCCGGGTGGTGGTGCTCCAGGCGATAGCACGTATTTCCTGCGCGAACTGCTGGCGCGGGGGATACGAGATGCGGTAGTCGGCTGCTTCTGGGATCCGATAGCGGTCGAACTTTGCGCAGAAGCAGGCATTGGTGCGATGCTGACGATTCGACTCGGAGGCAAGTGCGGGGTCACCTCGGGTCAACCGCTCGACTTAACTGTGGAGGTGCTTGGTTTGCGCGAGCAACACGATCAAGGCTGCTTTGGATTTCGACAGAAACTCGGCCGGACCGTCTGGATCAGAAGCCAAGGGATAGACATTGCGGCTTGTTCCGCTAGATCACAAGTCTTCGATCCCGACGCTTTCACTGGCCTAGGGATTACGTTGACGAATAAGCGTCTAATAGTAGTGAAGTCATCGGCACATTACCAGGCCAGGTTCAGCGAGATTGCCGACCATTTATGGCATGTGCGAACGCCTGGCGCGATGTCGCTCGATTTCGCGGCGATCCCCTATTCGAAGCGCGACGGACAGTACTTTCCACGCGTCCCAGATCCGTGGGCATTGCACGGCCAGCCCGCGCCGCGAACCTTTGTTCGTCGGCGAACCTTGGTTTGACTGTGGCTCGCTTGGATAGCGACCCGATGCTGGGTGTTTCGATCAGCCGATATCCGCACAATCGGCCGTCACCGCGGCCGCTCGACCAGCTGAATGATCGTTTACGCCCTATTTGCGATGCCTACTTGGGAGCAAGGCAGGTTCCCGGTGCGTCGATCGCTGTCGTGCATGGCGACATGAGCTATCACTACGCTTATGGGGTCAAGTCCATCCTAAGCGCAGAGCCAGTGACTGCGCAGACGGGATTCAACATTGCGTCGTGCTCCAAGGCCTTTGTGTCAGCGGCAGTGGCCTCCCTGGTTGCTGACAGGCTGGCGAGTTGGGACGACCCGATAAGCCGTTTCGTACCAGAGTGGCAATTGCAGGATCCAGCCGAAACGCTGAAGGTTACGTTGCGCGATCTCAGCGCAAACCGCTTAGGCTTGCCCCGGGTCGGTCTAATGGAGGCTGGACTTGATCCGCGCCTTCCTGTGGAACATGTCTTTTCGAGGCTTCGCCATACGGTCGCAGTTCACCCCTTGGGCGAACGCTTTACATACATAAACGCCGGACACAACGCAAACGCTTTGGCGGTAGGACGCATCACGGGTCAGGATTTTATCGACACCCTGCGAGACCGCATCCTGCAACCCTTGGGCATGAGCACCAGCTCGGGCGGAGAGCAGGCACGGGCGGCATTGGCTGACCAAGCCGGATGGCACTGTCGCGTCGCGGGGGGCATTGTGCCGATCGACAGCATTTTCACGGACCAGCAAACCGGTGCCGGTGGCATGGTAGTTTCCGGCGCCGACGCATTGCAATGGTTGCGCTTTCACCTCAACGACGGGTTGGTGGATGGTCGACAAGTCATTTCTCGCGAGGCCTTGGTCGAAACCCACAAGCCACATGTCATTACCGAGCCCGGTAAAGATCTGCCGGGGTTGTTCTATCCAGGCGCTCGCATGGCCGCGTATGCACTCGGATGGGCAGTTTCGGACTTCGAAGGCCGCCCCCTTATCTGTCACTCTGGCACCGGCTACGGCGTCGCCGCCATGACATTGCTGCTACCGGGTTCGGGACTAGGCATCGCCGTATACGCGAATGTCTTGGGTGCACCGGTGACATCACTGTCTTTTGCTCTTGCATCCGCTGTGCTGGGTCTGCCAGTACGTGACTGGCGGGCTTACTTCGAATCCTTCGCTCCAGTTCCACCAGCAATGCCGGCGCCCAACCCATCGCCTGCGATTTCAGAGGAGATTATCGATCTGGACTCCTACGTTGGTACCTATGTCCACGCAGCGGACGGCCCACTGGTTGTCGAACGAGTGGGCGACGGCCTGGCGGGGAACCTAAGACATGGTTATCGGATGAACTTCTCGCTGCTGCCCATCGGCTCGAACAGTTTCTCAGTGAAGTTTAGCCAACCAGAGTGGCGAGCTCTGATGGATAACGAACGCTCCGTGCTGAATTTCAAGGTAGTCGGTGGCTCCAGCGTTGCGGCCCAACTCGATGCAGGGCTGATGACCCGAGAGTTCGAGCGTCGTGCTTGAACACAAGCTGCATCAAGGCATTCTTGGTGGGTAATACTTTCAATCACTCCGCTGTGGCGGTCATGACGCTTCCCCGTTCGTGCGGGTCCGGTCGCTGCACACAGGCATGAGGTCCGCAATCACCTAGCAGCCTCCCAAATGACGCCACATAAGCGCTGCTCTGCCCGGCCATTTTGGTCTATTCACTGCATGGCCAACTGCTGCTGGCCGAACGGGAAAGGCAACGGCGCACCAAAGCTCTAAAGGTGTTGAACCCGGCGCGGCCCTTGAAGCCTATTTCGCCGGGTTAAACGCGCTAGACCATGTCGAATTTGGTTGGCTTTTGGCTCGCTTTGTGAGGGTAACCAGCGGCGGTCAAGGCCGCTGAGCATCGCCGTCTTAGCACGGATCAAGTGACAGAAAATTGCGGATAGAAAAATCAACGGAGTAAAACAGCATCAGTGAATGACACATACCCGAAGCGTCTGGGGATCCTCGCCGATTTTCAAGATCGGTGCCTCAAACTGCTCGGCCAAGCTTCAATGGGCTGCGACTCTAACTGCGGGTATCAGCCCATGGACACGGCGGCAGCGGCAGCGCGGGTCTCGACGCCGAGCTTTTGGTATATGCGGGTATCAGCCCATGGACACGGCGGCAGCGGCAGCGCGGGTCTCGACGCCGAGCTTTTGGTATCTTTAAGTACCGTCTTCTACAGCGAACCCATTTTGCCTATCCCCTTCGCGTGCAAAACGCATAAGGTGCAATTCAAACTTCAGGACTTTGAGAATAAAGGCGACGCGTACACCGACCGAATCAAAGCACTGACAGCGGCCTTGGAGCTTGTTTAGATTAACACCGCGGCGCCAGCACTGTGCCACGGCAATCGCCCAAGCCAACGCGCCGGAAGCCTTCACGCTGGCAATAGCCCCGCAGGATCACGGTATCGCCATTCTCTAGCCAACCGCGAGTCTCTCCATTGGCAAACTGCAACGGCTTCTTGCCGCCCGCACCCAACTCCATCAGCGAGCCGCCCTGCTCCGGTGCGGGTCCGGACAGAGTGCCAGTGCCGAACAGATCTCCCGGGCGCAAATTGCAGCCATTTACGGTGTGGTGCGTCACTAGTTGGCTGATGCTCCAGTAGGCGTCGCGGTAGTTGGCTTGGGATAGCCGCTCGCCGACCTGCCCGGCTTGGCGCATCTGCGCCGTCTGCAGCCAGACCTCAAGCTCGATACTGATGCCCCCTGACAAGCGGTTCCGTTCCGAGTCGAGGTAAGGCAGCGGTTGTGGATCCCTTTCGGGCCGTGAGAACGGCACGCGATACGGCGCCAGCGCCTCCAGCGTCACCACCCAAGGGGAGAGCGTGCTGGCAAAGTTCTTCGCCAGAAACGGACCCAATGGCTGGTACTCCCAGGCCTGAATGTCGCGGGCGCTCCAATCGTTCAACAGCACAAGGCCGAACACGTGCTCCTCGGCCTGCTCCATAGGGATGGCGTCGCCCAGCGGGTTTCCCTGCGCGACGACGATACCCAGTTCCAACTCGTAGTCCAGCTTGCAACAGGCGCCCAAGGCGGGCCTGTCCTGGTCAGGCGCCTTGGTTTGACCCAAGGGGCGGCGAAAGCTTTCGCCGCTGGGCAGGATGCTGGAGGTTCGCCCGTGGTAGCCGATGGGCACCCACTGGTAGTTGGGGAGCAGCGGATTGTCCGGTCGCATCTGGCGACCAATAGTCGTTGCGTGGTGGATGCTGGTGTAGAAATCTGTATAGTCTCCTATGTCGCAAGGCAGGCCCAACTCAATCTCGGCCTGCGCGCGCAGCGCGGCGCGCCATGAGGACTGCTGCGCGCTGCTGCGGCTCAGGCCCGCGCTGAGGTTGCGGCGCAGCTGGCGTCGCGCCGGTGCGTCTAGGCCCATCACGGCCTGTATGTCGCTGTGCGGCACGATGCCTGCAACTTGCAAGTCCAGCAGCTGATCGCCGATGGCCACACCGGCGCGCCATGCACCGCCAGCTTGGGTTCTGAAGCGGCCAAACGGCAGGTTCTGAATCGGAAAATCGGTCGCAGCGTCGTTCGCCGACTCCACCCAACTGAGCAGCGCCAAGTCGTGCGTAGCGTCCAGTGCCGGCGTCATTTCTGAAATTCGCGCTCGTGAAAGAAGGCCGCATGTTTCGGCGCCTTCTTGTTACTGGACCACTCCTCCAACATGTCCCACTTCACTGCGTCCATGCGCGCGATCATGGCGACTTCATCGGGATCCGGGCAGGCTAGCTCAAGGCGGTGGCCGCTCGGATCAAAGAAGTAGATCGAGTGGAAGGCGCCATGGTCGGTCACGCCGAGCACGTCCACACCCTGCGACTCCAAGTGCGCCTTGAACTTCAACAGCGTGGCACGATCCCGCACCTTGAAGGCAATGTGCTGCACCCACGCTGGCGTGTTCAGGTCGCGCCCCATAGGCGGGTGCGTCGGCAACTCGAAGAAAGCCAGCACGTTGCCTTGTCCGGCGTCCAGGAAGATGTGCATGTATGGATCCGGCGCCTTAGTGGATGGCACGAAGTCTTCCGTAATGGCCAGCACGAAGTCCATCTTCAGCATCTGTTGGTACCACTGCACGGTCTCTTGCGCGTCCCTGCAGCGGTAGGCGACGTGGTGAATGCGATCGATCTTCATGCGGCCTCCTTTACGGGAGCGGCCAACACACCTCTGCGCACCTGGTCGCGCTCAAGGGAATCGAACAGCGCCTTGAAGTTGCCTTCTCCAAAGCCATCATCGGCCTTACGTTGGATAAATTCGAAGAACACCGGGCCAAGCAGGGTTTCGGAAAATATCTGTAGCAATAAACGCTTTTCGCCGTCCTTAGTCGAACCGTCGAGCAGGATGCCGCGGGCCTGCAACTCGGGAATTGGCTCGCCATGGCCAGGCAGTCGCTGTTCTAGCATCTCGTAGTAAATGTCGTTGGGGGCCGTCATCAACGGTACGCCTGCCATCTGCAGGCTGTCCACGCTGGCTTGCAGGTCGTTGCAAAGCAGCGCTAGGTGCTGTATGCCCTCGCCGTTGAACTGCATAAGAAACTCCTCGATCTGGCCACTGCCCTTACCTGACTCCTCGTTCAGCGGAATACGGATCTTGCCGTCGGGCGCGGTCATTGCGCGCGAGGTGAGGCCCGTGTAGTCACCCTGGATGTTGAAGTAGCGGATTTCTCGGAAGTTAAACAACTTTTCATAGAAGCCGCCCCAGAAGGCCATGCGCCCCCGGTACACGTTGTGCGTAAGGTGGTCGATGATGGAGAAGCCGTGACCCTTGGGATGACGGTCCACGCCTTCCAGAAATAAAAAGTCGATGTCGTAGATCGACTGACCGCCCTCATAGCGGTCGATCAGGTAAAGCGGCGCGCCGCCGATGCCTTTGATGGCAGGCAGGCGCAGTTCCATCGGACCCGTGGCGATCTCCACCGGCTGCGCACCGAGTGCCAGGGCGCGCTCGTAGGCAAGGTGCGAATCCTTCACGCGAAACGCCAGACCGCAGGCGCAGGGACCATGCTCGGCTGCAAAGTAGGCGGCGGGGCTTTTAAGGTCCCGGTTCACGATGAAGTTAATGTGGCCCTGGCGGTACAGCAACACGTCCTTAGAACGATGTTTTGCCACCAGGGTGAAGCCGAGTTTTTCGAACAACGGTTCAAGCCTGTTGGGCGTGGGTGAGGCGAATTCAACGAATTCGAATCCCATGAGTCCCATCGGATTGTCAAACAGATCAGCCATTCACTATCCCCAGCTTTTTTGTTGTCGAGTTGGAAATTGTGGCGAAAAGTGGCTGCGCGGTGTGCGCAAAATAGCTTCCAAATAACCTTGGAAGCGCATAATTCATGCATGAAAAACAATGATTACGACGATTTGTTGCTCGATAAGTACGACATCGAGATTTTGACTGCCCTGCAGAAGGATGCTGGGTGCAGCAACCAGACGCTGGGCGAGGCGATTCACCTTTCGGCCTCGCAAGTGAGCCGCCGGGTCCAACGCCTGCACTCCAGCGGCATCATCCGGCGCACCGTAGCGCTGCTGGACCCGGCACGCATAGGCCTGGGCGTGCGCGCCATCACCTATGTTTCGCTGGCGCGTCACGGCGAAGAGGAGGGGCGAACCTTCGAACACGGCATTGCGGCGTTTCCGGAGGTGCTCGAGTGCTATGCGGTCACCGGCCAGTCCGACTACATTCTGCAAATCGTCGCGGCCAACTTGAACGACCTGTCAGAGTCGGTGTTGCGCCGTCTGACGCGCCTCAAAGGCGTGAACAGCATTCGTTCCAACATCGTCCTGCAGTGCATCAAGACCAGCACGGAATTACCCATGGGGCAAATTGGGCGCCATCGAAGCGAAGTTGTCCAGCGTGAGGCGGGACACCTGCGGCATGCGCCCTGAATTCCCGCAACTAGCAGAAAGGCACCATGCCTAGACTTGGCTCCCAAATCACGATTCAGTATGCGCACTATGCCTGCCATCCGTCAGGCCAAGGTCTGCAAAACTGCCTATAAATTAGGCACATTACCCCACTTTTACGCCGGTTATGCATCGATTTAGCGTGAGTTAAAACGCCATTACGGTCCAACTTGCGGCGTCAGGCCTGCCAAACCCCATAGCCCTGCACCCGCAGGCGGATGCCCAAGTCCACCTCCATGTACTGCGCATCTCCATAGGGCATGGAGAAATTGTGGCCTAGGGCCCTGACTAGGCCTTGACCACAGACTTGGTAGTCACCTTGGGTTTGGCTGCAAACCCCTCAACCACGGCTCCGCTGAGTGCTTCCATCTGCACATCCAGCTCCCCCGCATCCACCGCCGCTTTGAGCAGCTGCAAGCTGGCGATCACTTCCGCAAGTCCTGCGGTTTCAATGGCGTTCTTGCCTTTGCTGATCTCCAGCACCTTGGCGCCGTAGCGCAGGGTGATGCAGGTCTTGCCGTTGTCCGCCGTCCACCACCAGGGTTTCAAGCGCTTGGGTACTTCAATGGTCTTGCGCTCACCCGTGGCGGGGTCTTGCACCGTGCGCAGCTTCACGCTCTGGTAAGGTGTACCCGCTTGCTGCCCTTGGGCCAGACGGATTTGTTCGTCAATCTTGCTACACAGCTTGGTCCTGCGCGCCTCTTTGGGGTTGGTGCCCAGTTGGCGCTTGCCAGCGATGAGCTTGAGTGAGCTTAAGTGGGACATTTGCTTTTTCCTTCGGGTTTGTTAATGGAAAAGCAAATTTATGTTCAGACCCCCGGTCTGGGCAACCAGGCTCGGGTGGTAACCCACCAGTTCGGCCGGACTCTAGACGTCTGTATCGGATGTTGCCGCCCAGCTATGTCCGCCTATGGCAGCCAGCTTTGCCATGTAGAACTGGGCTTTTTCGTGTTCTCTCTCCATACGCCATTGGTGGGCCAGCTCCTCCAGACGCTCGTCAAAGTGGCGTGGCTCATAGCGTTTGAGCTCTGTGGCCGTCAAATGCCAGTATGGGTTGCCCGTTTGTTCACGCATCTGCCACTCGATTTCGGACTTGGCGTCTAGGCTGGTCGATGTCAACTATCCTGACCGCTCGGCGACAACTATCCTGGCCGGTGGAAGCGGGGAATGAATTTGATTGCTTATGTGCTCGAGCGCGCCTTTCGCACAGGCGGGGCATGCCCCG
>Ga0114978_10000494_pt1 | contig 33535 bp, 22 predicted proteins | sample S_140212_EF_Meta_FD_87027 | JGI IMG/M metagenome (GOLD analysis project Ga0114978, IMG submission 87027) | Freshwater microbial communities from Lake Simoncouche, Canada to study carbon cycling - S_140212_EF_MetaG | ecosystem: Environmental > Aquatic > Freshwater > Lake | place: Lake...
AACCAATCTCCCTGACCCAGCAAAATTCGTCCTTGCAAAAAATCGATGAAATGTTTGGGATACTTGGCCTCTGTCAACTGCTTGACGATCTGAGATGCTTCTGCAGTCCCATTCGAATCTGCGAGTGCATCGCCAAAAAGCCATTTCAGCTCCAGATCCTTACCCAGACGCGCGACCCCTTGGCGCAACACCTCAACTGCCCCTTCCGTATCGTTCGCTTCAGCCTTGAGTCCGGACAAGCCAATGTAAAATCGGGCATCCAGTGGGGCGACGTCGATTCCATGTACAGCCAACTCCGCTGCTTCGTCGGTTCGGCCGCAATGATAGGCAACCTGCATCGCATAAAACAGAGATTGTGGGTCGTCAGGAGCCAGATTCAGGGCATTTCTCGTGCTCTCGTAACACGTTTGCAGCAAGGTTTCCAGCTGAGCATCTGTCGCAACCCCCCTCGCATTCAGGTTTGATTTCCGTTGAGTCCAAACCGACATCAGAAATGCGACACGATTGTTATGGGCGATTGGATCGTTCGGATTTCGCAAGACCATTTGGTCAATCGTGGTGATGGCATCTTCAGTTCGTTTAAGCTTTTCGTGCCTCAAAATGGCGATTTTCGAGTAGGCGCTCAGTCGATCAGGATAACTCGAAATGATCTCTTCGTACTTCAGTTCCGCGTCATCATCGCGCTGTTCTACCTCGAATAAATCTGCCAACTTTTCCAGCAAATCCACATCATCTGGCGTCTCTTTGAGTAATTGGAACTCTAAAAGATGAATTGCATCGCGATACCGACCCAGGGTAATCGCCAAATCCAGAAGCCTCAGCTGCAAATCCCTTTGGTTCGGCGCCTTCGTCGCCGCCTTTTGCAGTGTGATGTACGCGCCCTCTAAATCATTCAATTCGAAGAATTGATTACCAAAAAGCGTTAATCCTTCGGGATCATCGGGGACCATCCTCACGTATCGCTCAAGATAGTCGAATGCAAGTGCAGGCCGTTTTTCCGCGATGGCCCGCTTCGCTTGTTGTAGATAGGCTGAGGCATTTCTCAACTTCTGTACTTGATTCAGACAATAGACAAAAAGCAATGAGAGGATAAACACCAATCCATAGCGAGTTAGTCGTTTGACGTTGATTTGTCGTTCGTACATTGATGATGATCCAGATTCAAATTCAAAAACCAGATTCCGTAGTCGGCGAATACTGTTCAGCGACCATCTATTTCGATATTAAATGGGCATTTTTGAGAAATACCAAAAGTTGCTTCAGTTGGGTTTGCTCGCGTGGATGGTTGGGCAATCGTTCGTTCAGGCCAAGTTCGAGAGCCCTCTCGTAGGCGCTGAGGGCGAGTTTGGGTTTACTCGGATCTGATTTTGAAAGAGCGACCGCCAAGTGAAAATATCGCTCTGCGCTCTCTCGAGTTTTCACTGCCGCTTGAAAATCCGTTACGGCGTTTTTGGAGCGACCTGCCGCGAGCATGACATATCCTCGAGTATCCAGCAGGTCAGCCAACGGACCCGCTAATGAAATTGCTTTATCAATCAGAGTCTGTGCAGTACTTAAATTGCCGTCCGAGAGTGCTAAGAAGAAAGCGTAATTGTTCAAGATGACGTAATCACCTCCATAAGCACCAACCAGCCTCAAATGAATCGCTTCGGCATTCGCTTTACTTCCGCTCCATGCGAGGAAATCTGCCAGTAACGATTCCAAGCCTTTTTGATCCTGCAGTTTGAACGTTGGTAAGCGTGCTGCGAAAATCTCGCTTAGCCGACTCGCTTTCTGCTTCGCTTCGGGCCGGGGATTATTCATCAGATTCCGCGTTACCAAATTTAAATGCGGAATTTGGAGTTCCTCTAAGTGAGCTGTTAGCAGATCCAAACCCTGGTCGACATGATCGGTTTTGAGTTGGAATGCGCTCAGCAGATAAAAAGCCTCCGGAACCAGTTCAGCATAACGAATGTAGAGACGCTCGGCTTCTTTGTAAAATTCGACTGCTGTCGCACGAGTTTTTTCGTCGTTGATGCGACGATCAGCAACAAATTCGTAAAGACTCGCTGCCCAGGCGTAGATTTTCTTCTCGTCTGGATATTTTTTGATTACTTCTGTTAAAACTTGCCTTATTTCGTTTAGATTATTGCTGGCCTCTAAAACGCGGACCTCTGTGTCCTTGGTGTTCAAGGCTTCGGGTGCCAATTGCTTAAGTCTTGAAAAATAATCCTTGGCTGTCGAATCCTCTTTGATTTTGAGACTCTGCAGCACAATCTCTCTTAAGAGATCCGCTTGAACCGTGTCAAACCGAGTCTCTGATCTGATTTTGGTGATGGACTCAATCAAGACATTACGGCCTCGTGGTGAGTCTCCTAATCGGTAGTAGAATTTAGAAAGAAGTTTTCGATCGTTGAGTTTGGTTTCGGTGATCGGGGGGTTAAAGTCCAGTTTCTCAAGAATCGAAATCGCCTCCTCATTTTCCTTGCGATTGCCCAACTCTTCTAGGATGCGCGTTTTTAATCGCAACGGGGCTTCTCGATCGAAATTGGATCGGGATCCTGACGCGTCCATCAGCGCCAGGGACTGATTGGTGAGATCGAGACTCTCAGGGAGACGTTGTCGAGCAGTATAAAGAATCTCAGCAAGCGACAAGAAGATTCTGATGCGAGTTTTCAAGATCAACGCGTCATCGGTTTCTGATTTTAATTCAACTTCAATCGTGCGAAGCATCGTCTCGGCGTCGTCCATCTGATTTCTTCGTCGCAGATACGCTACAAGCTCAAATTTCTTGTTGAAATCGGGTGGCAGACTGTTGAATGCACTGCGATACGACGCTTCGGCAAGATTCGATTTCCCGAGATACTCATAGCAAAATCCCATGATTGTGGGATGCATTTCCAAATTCATCGATTTCTGGGCTTCCTCAAAGACCTCCTCCGCCCGTTCCGATTTACCTTGGCCAATGAGCGACGCCACGAGGGAGGGTATTACCCGTGGGTCAGCGGGGTTTTGAGCGATTGATCGTTGATACTCCGCTTCAGCCTTTCCGTACTCGCGGAGTGTGAGATACTTTTCACCACGCCAAGCCGGACTCAAGTACTGCGGTCCGCCGGAAGTGGAGAGAGTTTCCTCGGGAAGTCCCTGTAGCAAATCCAGAGCCTGCTTGTTTCGTCCCAAAATTACTGCCACATTGATTTCTTCGCGCAGCAGTTGATGATTGAATGGAAATCCGCCAGATTTCAGTCTTTTCAGCAAATTGTCTGCATTTTCATACAGCATGAAATGATTCATGAGAAGATCCACGGCTTTTGTGGCGACGATGGGCTGTCTTGATCCGGCGCTCAACGCTGCAGTGTACTCGTCAAGCGATTCCTTGATGTCCCCATGACGGTTCAACACATCCCCCCAGAGACAATGCAGTTCATCCCAATTGGGGCGTTGTTGATTGGCGGACTTCAAATGACGAATGGCTGCGGTGAACCGATCCTGGTCGATCGGTAATTTTCTTCGATCGCCTTGGAGCGACTCGGCGTAGATCAGTCTCGCTGTTTCCAAATGCCAAGTCGCATTTTCGCTAACCAAATTACGATAGTCATCCAATAACTCTTCTACCCGATCCAGTTTATCGGAAATCATTGCAATTTTAATCTGACTCAAGATGAATCCGCCATTTTCCGGCAGTGCCGTCTTTGCCTGATTCAGGCATTCATCAGCCTTGTCATAAGCCTGAATCTGTGAATAGAAATCACTGAATTGCGTTAAAAGTGCAACTTGCTGTGGCGAGGACCATTGCGGCAAAGGAACGCTCAACGGTTCTAAAAGTTTTTTTGCATTCTCGGATGTCTCTCGATTCACAATGAGCAAGCCTTGATGCGCACGCAAACCAACCGTATCGCCACCTTCCTGCTCTTGCACTGCGATCATCTCTTCCGCTGCCGGCCAATTTTTTTGGACTAAAGCGAATCGGAATTCCATTTCTAACAAGAGCTTATTGTCTGGGTGCTTCGCACGGGTTGCTTTTAGCAGTTGTTCGTATTCATCGTTACGATTTTCCGCATTCAATTGCCGCAACCTCAAAACCGCTGCCGGCAAGGATTCAAGGTCTTCGTTTTCGATGGCTCGCAAGATTTTGTCGAATTCACCCCAAGCCCGCTGTTTGGAGGGGATCGAGGCATTCGACTGCAGTAAAAACTCGGCTAAGAGAGCCTGGTCTGAGCGATCAGATCCGGGTTTATTGGTGATTTTTCTCAATTCCACGATCGCTTCCGGGAGCCGGTTTAACAATCGCAATGTTTGGGCTAGGCTTCTTCGCGCGACATCGAAATTGGGATTGGCCACAAGACAATTTTGAAAAGAACGCAAAGCTTGTTCCGGGGATTGGAGTTGCGTGTACGCAACTCCGAGAAGATAGTCTGCCCGTATGAGTTTTTCAGTGTCTTGAAGCAGGAATATTCGGATCTTCTCCAACTTGGAAACCACTTCCGTCCATTGATTTTTCGTGGCATCAAAGTGCGCTTCGAGATAGGAAATTTTCGCGGGGGAGAACTTTTTCGAGGATTTTAGTTCTGCAATTAAATTTTTAACATAATCATTGTTCACTAAATCGTCATTGCTACGACTTATTGCCCACTCGGCGAGCAAGAGCTTCAGGTCCGGTAGCATCAAAGTCGATGGATCGGTTGAGCCTTTCGGAATGGTTTTCAGCTGCGATTCTTGCTTCTGCACGATCTCGTAGATCAGTTTTAATCCCAGTTGTGGATTTCCCGAATCGTGTTCAAGTCGTGCAAGCTCTCGCGAGAAAATGACATCATTTTTAGATGCCTTGAGTCCACGTTGAAGTAGATTTCGTGCCTCTTGAATCGTCCCGAATTTTTTCGAAAAATCTGCGTATTGAATCAGGATTGATGCGTTGTCAGGTCCGAGTTCCAACGCCTGTTCATAATCTTTTTTTACTGATTCTTTGAGGTTTTCCAATGTCTCATTGGAGACGACTTGATTTTGTGACCGCTTTCTATCCAGCACCAAGTACTGATTCCATCTCCAGTTTGCGCGGCGAAAGTACGCACCCGCATCCTGCGGATTATTCGCGACCATTTCATTCATGATCGGTTCCGAATCTTGAGCAGGTTCGATGTTTTGAGTCTTCATTTTCTCGGCGATAACGGCGAGAGAAACATAGTTCTGAAGACGATCGGGCGCCTCTTCGCGGGCCTTTCGTAGACATTGTTCTGCGTCTTGAAATGCCCCGAGTTCATAATGACAAGTCGCAAGATACTCGAGATATTCAGGATTATTGGGAGATTCTTTGAGCAGATGGCTTTGAATTACTGTCAGCGTATCTTTGTATCTTCCTACCGAGATTCCCAACCAGACCAGTCGTTCCCAAACATCTTTACGCTCAGGAAAGAATTCGGTTGCCTGGATCAGCTTCAGGTAGATGGCGAGCTTTGTTTGTCTGCTCGCATTCTCCCAACGTCCACGTTCCGACTGATGAACCACATAACGAACCAAGCCATTGGGGTCCTTGGGATTGAGCCGAACATAACGTCTCAAGTATTCCTCAAGCTTGACCGCATCTTTCTTTCCTTCGGCTTCGTCTGCTAAATGTAAAAAGATCTTACTGTTTTTCTTGATTTGAAAATGGCGAATTCCGTAACAAATAATCAAAAAAAAGAGCGTTCCAAACATAACGCCCGAGAGCCAAGCCAGATTCAACCGCCGCTTTTGCATTGAAAAACCTATTCATTGATAGATGCGAGACTCAACGTGAATTAAGTCAACGACGTTCAACAAGTTTGACCCACGAGAAACAGTCCCCTAGTTCTCTATGCGTGATGCTTGGTTTTTTGAAAGTCAGCTACGAGATTTTTACTCGCTTAAAAATCTTCAGCACTGCAACGGGTTTGAACTCAAAGGTTCCTTGACCACTCCAATAATTCGATCGCGAATGGCTCAAGTTCGGGAATTGCTTTGTCGATATCCTGTGCCTGGATTTGCAACATAAATTTGATTGAGAATGGCCAGTTTTTTTTGCCCCAGAGTACGCGGTGAACCTTTCGTGCTTCAGCACTCGTCGTAAAATAGTGTTCGCCCATTTGATACCAATAGCCGACGACGCAATTCATTCCCCCTTTTTGAAATGCAATCAACTTGATCGGTATCGTTCCAAAGGTCGTTTTCAGATCAATCATTCGTTCTTCCTTGGCGATCCAACCCGCATTGACGTAACAAACACTGGGAGGGTGTGGAGCCACTGAAGCAATCGCTTCAGGATGAATCCATGCCGAGCCATGAATTGTAATTGAGGTGCCATTCCCTTGTGTATATTCCCGATTTAATGTGGAATCGGCAGCCAAAACCTTACTGATTTCATCATCAACATCAACATCAGTCCCCTGATACCCGAGGAAAACAATCGGCAGAGACGACAATTCCGATTTCATCTTCGTGACTTCGAACGAGTATCCCGCTCGAACCCAATTTGTGAGCAGCCAGCCACAAACCATGATGAGTGCAGTCAACCAAACTTGTCGGGTAATTTGCTTCATTTCGGTTCAGTCCAATTTAATAAGATGTCAGGATAACTGGGTATTCAGATTCAGTCGGGTAACAAAACCACCACGCCAGCGCAAACGATTACATTACGATTTGCGTAAGTTTTGTGGCCGTGGCATTCCATTCGTCGAAATCCATCGAATTTCAAGGGCCGACGAATCATTGTAACCGTTTACGATTTGCTGTTCACAGGATTGGTTTCAGTGGCTTGAGGTTCTTGCTTCAAATCCAACTTCTTCGAAGAATTTCCATAGCCATAGCCGTATCCGTACCCATATCCACCGTAGCCTCCGTATGTTCCTTCTGTTGTTCCGCCGGTGAATACGCAACCCATCACTGGTATCGCGTAGTCGGCCAGGATTTTTCTGGCGGCGATCACTTGAGGCTCTTGGCTCCGATCTTTCATCATCGTCATGATGACTCCGTCAGCATGCTGTCCAACCAGTCGACCATCAACAACAGGAAGCAGGGGGCTCGAGTCAACCACAATCAACTCGAACTCGGTGCGACAGCGATCGAAAAAGGAAGCGAGAACTCCGTTGGTTGACTCCATGAGGAGGCTACCAGGGCATTCGCCCGCAGTGAGCAAGCTGAGATTCGGCGCATTGGTTTCATGAATCGCCTGCATCAGGTCTAAGCCGCTTCTTAAGACTTCGGCAGTCCCAGGCTGCAATGGGAACTTGAGCCGCGTGTTGAGGGTTGGCCTACGCAAGTCAAAATCGATCAACAATGTCCGGTGACCCGAGCTTGCCAGGCCTCGCGCCAGCTGTTCTGAGAGGGTGGATTTTCCCTCCCCAGACATCGCGCTGCAGATCATGATTACCCGATGTCCTTCACTCTCGAGTTTGTAGAGCAACAATGCGGTAATTGCCGAAATGGATTCGCTTAAGCGGTTTCGCCAAATGAGAGCGGTTTTGCTCTCGGAATCATTCAAAATCGCCATCACGCGCGGTGGAACGCGCGGAATCGTACCGAGGACAGCAAGTTGCAGGCTTTCATTAATTTTATTCAGGTTGTTGACGTGGTTTTTTCGGTAATCACGCACTACCAACAATCCCAACGGAAGAAGCAGTCCTAAAACCGCCGCTGCAGCAGTCATCGGTATTCGTAGTCTGTTTTCACCGGCATTGGGTGCACCAAGGGAATTGATCACGGTGATACGAGTGGCTGACTCCAATTCAATCTTCGTTCGTTCCATCTCCTGGGTTATCCGCTCAACAACCGGATCAAAGCTGTCAATTTCCTTACGCTTCATTTCAGCGTCAATCGATTGCCGTCCGAACGTTTTTGATTCGGTTTCCAGTCTGTCCAACTCAGTCTGCAGTTCATCCTTAGTTTGCTTTAAAACGCTGAGTCGGAGTACCACTTGATCAATTGGATTGCTTGTTTTTCCGGAGTTTCGCTCGTAGAGCTGTTGGACACGAGCTTGTCGTTTACGGAGTTGCGCCGTCAAGGTATCCAAGGACTCCTGATAAGCCTGAATTTTTCCTTCGGCAAGCTTGCGATCGTACCGGAGACGCGTCGTTTCAATCAGATTTTTCTTCTGATTAATTTTTTTCGTCAAATCGACGATCGCTCTATCGTTTTCGAGTTGTTCTAATAAGACAACATCCGTGATACCGCTTGTAGGATCTTGATCCGCTTCGTTCTGTGCGGTTTCCGATTCCGAATTTGGTTCGGAATCTGCTTGAGCGGCGGCAGATGTGGTTTGGTCGGATTCTGACGTTTTGGAATCCTTTCGGTCCTCGGTCGAGCCCGATTTGACCTTAGGGTCAACGATCGCCCCTTTAATCTCATTTGGGTTGATCCCGCTGACCTTTAATTCTGTCTCCCATCTCCGAATTTCAATGGCGACCTTGGAGAGCTCTGCTCGGGTAAAATCAAATTGTCGCATGGTCGATTGCTGAGCCAAGGTTAACGTGGCGGAGTCACTGGTTCCCGTGGAATCCACGATTGTAATCAATTCATCCCGCATTTTGCGGACTTTCCGGACCGTATCGGACAACACGCTTTCGAGGCGGAATACTCGCTGTTGACGCTCGGCTTTCTGCTTCTCAACCACTTCTTCGAAGTAGGTTCCGACGACCGCATGGCAGATTTCGTACGCGCAAGCTGGATCGGTCATGCTCAACGAAACGTTCATGATCTCGGCTTCGTCAGGAAACGTGACTTTCAATTTCTTTTGCAGCCAACGGACAGCATCATCTTGACTGGCGACGATGGGATTCCTCAGCATCCCGCTCTCTTTGAGTGCTTTGCTCAAGGCCACTGGCTGAATGAGAAGCTGTCGTTGCGTATTCTTAAAGCTTTTGACATCAAATCGTCCCTGAGTGTCCACGGTTTCAAAAATCAACGGGGCATGATTTGATGCGATTCGCACGTATTCCACGGCCGTGTATTCATCGGGCAAAAGCCACCAAGCTAACCCCGCTGCGGGGCCTGACAACAAAAGTCCCAGCACCGCACCTAACAGCCAGTTTCTGCGAATGGAATTCAGGTAGCGTGAGAGATCGACTTCGGCATTGGCATCGTTTTTGCGCGGAGCGGTCGCACGAACCCTCGGTTGAGCCTGACGGAGATTCAGTCGTGTAGGTTTGACAACCTCAGCAACTTGTGGCGACAGGGAGAATTCCCGGCTCATTGGCTCTTGTTGATTGTCAGGTCCTGAGCTCATCGTAACACGTCCTATGTAATTGAATTTCGCGTAAATTGGGACTTTGAATTTTCTGTCATCATTTGAATCAGCATCATACCTGTTGCGAATTCGCGTTGCGAATCGAAAAGTCATCGCAACGAGCACACAACAATGCCAAGCTCACCGCACAATTGAAATCGATTATGCCATCGAAATCAGCAAACAATCAAGCGTTTTTTGCAAGCCGCCGAAAACAACCTTGCGGGAAAAGGACTGATCCGTGACACGAAACGTCAAAACTGCAGGGTCAATGCTGTCTCGTCCGTCGTCTCGAATATTTTGGAGAGTAAAAACAGCTCTGCGTACAGAAACAGCAGTCCCAGCGGCATCATCAACCAGCCCGCCAAATCATGGAAAATCAGTTTTGCCATCTCTTCGTTGCCTGTCTCGTACGCCATGGCGGTGGCCGCGATCCGCAGCACATTTGACATGACCGCAATCGCCGGGGCACTCATGAGAATGAGAAGTTTTTCCCATAAAGGCCGCTCGATCAAGAGTGCCACTGCGGCCGAAAGTGCGAAAAATGAAGTCATCATCCGCAACCCGCTACACGCTTCCGCGACACCAACCTGTGTTTCGCTTAACCAGATTGTATTCCCCTCAGAAACTGCAGGAACACCCATCGTCTGGAGGACAAACGTGCTGCCAAATGTGGCAATGGATTGAAGCTTAGAGCTGAGGAGCCCACCCAAAGGACCGGGAATCGGAACCATAAAGATCAAAAACATGATCGACGGCCAACCCCAGTGGACCCCTTTCCAGCCAAAAAACAACAGGAAAATCCCCGCGATCCCAGGGATAACGGAAACCGCTTCCAACGAAATCGTTCTCGTGTAAATTCCAGCGCATCGCAACAGGATTCCCGAAAAAATCAGAAGCACGCCCAGTAACAACGCCAGACTGGTCACGTTCATTTCCGCAAATTTGGCGAGGTCTTTACGATGCCACAATAGCCAAGCCGAAAACGCCGGAACAAGCATTCCATGAGAGTCGTCAGGGCTTGTGCTCCATTTTTGAAACATCCAACTCCACGCCGGGATATCGCTCCCGAAAAATGCGGCGGCAATGACCACCCCACCGAGAATTACGAGAGGGCTCGAAAACCCCGCAGAAAAACCCAAGTTTTTCGTTTGATTCAAGGCAATCGCCTGATCGCGAACCGAAGAATCCGAAGTCTCTGTGCGAGAATCGGTCTCTGCTGGCATTGAATTTTGCAAATTCGGAACAAGATCCGATTTGGGCTCAGGCATGTCACTTCCTCTTCTTCTTGTCCACAAAGCTCTGGTAGGAAAAACGATCCAAGCGTTTTCGATTCACGGAGAATGCGCCTTCGACCCACTCAAACGCTGGCTGCAATCGCGATTGGAAAAACACGAAACACCGCCTTGGTGAGATTGTACCACGGTTTGCTTCGAGAAACAGACAATAAAGTACCGTTTTTCACACAATCTGAACGGACTTTTGGGAAATTCGCAGGGACTCACTCCCGCGTTGTCTCAATCACCCTCCCCCATCCACGCCTGTGCAAAAATCGCGCCAAATACGCAAGGGGGGAACAGAATCAGCGATGAGTGCCCAAAAATTTTGATGACGATGGAGCGGTCTATCTGAATCATCAAGAATGGCTGCAGCCGAATGGAGGGAATGGCTCGACCTCTTATCAAATATCACTGTAGTGCATGAATTTCATTCACAAAAGTGCTGTCTAAATAAGCGGCAGAGTCGATTGCGCATGTCGCAATCGATATTTTGTCTCTCCTTCGATATTCTCAACGTGGCAGTACACAGATTCGATGACGGGTTGTCCTACGTTTCCGGGTTTCAAACGAAATGAATTATTGTTTCAACCCCAGCCTCTGACCCGCATAACGGTCCGAAACAGCTTTCCGACACCACTCTTCGTTCGCCAAGTACCACTGGACGGTTTTTCCCAGTCCGGATAAAAAAGATTCTTCGGGTTTCCAACCTAAATCATGGCTGATTTTCGTTGCATCAATTGCATAACGATGATCATGCCCTGGCCGGTCGGCAACAAACGTGATCAGGTTCTCATGCGGGCAATGTGGCGCGTTGGGGCGGAAATCATTCATCAACCGGCAAATCGCGTTGACAACATCAATATTTTTCTGTTCGCTGTTCCCGCCGATATTGTAGGTTTCACCAACTTGACCACGTTCAAGGACTGTCACGAGTGCCCTCGCATGATCCTCGACATAAAGCCAGTCGCGAATGTTTTCACCCTTTCCGTAGACGGGCAGAGGCTTTCCCGCCAGTGCGGAGGTGATTGTCAGCGGGATCAGCTTTTCCGGGTATTGAAAAGGCCCGTAATTATTTGAGCAGTTGGTGACCAAAACAGGTAATCCATACGTCCGATGCCATGCTCGTACGAGATGATCTGATGAAGCCTTGCTGGCGGAATAAGGTGAGCTCGGATCGTACGGAGTCCGCTCGGTGAAGAGCCCCTCATCCCCCAATGATCCATACACTTCATCCGTCGAGATGTGGTGAAATCGAAAGTCGTCTTTCTGCCCAATCCCCAGATTGCGCCAGTATTTTCGAGCCGCTTCGAGCAGGGTGTAGGTTCCCACAATATTCGTTTGGATGAAATCGCTGGGACCATCAATGGATCGATCGACATGCGACTCGGCCGCAAGATGCATGACCGCGTCGGGACGGTATTGCTCAAATAATCGTCCAACTTCCGCTGTCTGGCAGATATTGACCTGCTCAAATGCATACCGCGAATTGGAACTGACACTCCCCAAGGTACTCAGGTTGCCAGCGTACGTCAGGCAGTCAACATTCACCACAGAATGCTCAGTTTCTGCGATGAGATAGCGAATGACTGCCGAGCCAATAAAACCAGCGCCGCCTGTGACAAGTACTTTCACGAAAAACTTTCTAAAGTGTATCCCCAAGAAATAGGATATGGGGAAAAGTTACGGATGTTCGGATTGAATCAGTTGAATCAGATATTTTCCATAATGGGTATTTCGCAAGGGGTGTGCCTGACGAAGCACCTGCTCGGAATCGATGTAACCCATTCTCCATCCAATTTCTTCGGGGCAGGCGATTTTCAAGCCCTGTCGATTTTCGATGACGGAAACAAAATTCGCTGCGTCAAGCAGGGAATCATGAGTTCCTGTATCAAGCCACGCGCTGCCACGACCGAGCATCGCCACATTCAACTGCTGTCGCTCCAGATATACGCGGTTTACATCCGTGATTTCCAGCTCACCGCGAGCGGACGGCTTCAGGTCCCGCGCGATCTCAAGCACTTGATTGTCGTAGAAATACAAGCCCGTGACTGCGTAATTGGATTTCGGGACCCGTGGCTTTTCCTCCAAGGAAATCGCACTCCCTTTCGAGTCGAACTCAACAACTCCATAGCTACTGGCCTCTTGCACGTGGTATGCAAAAACGGTCGCTCCCGACGTTCGGGCATCCGCCGCATGGAGTGAATCAGTGAGCTCATGCCCGTAGAAAATGTTATCTCCGAGAATCAGGCATGACGGGCTCGGTCCCACAAACGGCGCGCCAATAATAAATGCCTGAGCCAGTCCCTCGGGGCGGGGTTGTTCAGCGTAAGCAAACTCAATTCCCCATTGTGAGCCATCTCCGAGTAAGCGTCGAAACAATGGCAAGTCCTGAGGGGTACTGATGACCAGGATTTCACGAATTCCCGACAGCATCAATGTCGAGAGTGGGTAGTAAATCATTGGCTTGTCGTAAATGGGGAGCAATTGCTTGCTGACGACATGGGTCACCGGATAGAGCCGCGTTCCAGACCCCCCAGCCAAAATAATCCCCTTGCGACGATTCGATTTCAAATCCGTCATGATTGATCTCCGCGTTTGTAAACTACCACCGCGCCGCTCTTTGATTTTACGAGGCCAACAGGCGGCATTGTAGCGAATCCCCTGCTGGCAATCACTGCCAAGCGAAAACAAAGAGGACTTTCATTCACGACTTCTGAAAACCATTCCACCAATTGCGTGGGTGCAATACAATTCCCCCATACGCGTTTTTGAGTCGATCTGCCCGGATTTTTCCGAGAAAAATCCGTCCCAGTAATGCAAGCAGTACTCGAATTAGCGCATGAATCCACAAAAGAGCTCCGCCCGTGATTACTTGCCAAGGACGCCAGAATTTCCGAAAGAAATGCATTCGGGATGTGGTGAGCATCAGAATTCGCCTCGGGTTTTGACCATCCCCCCCTCCCACCAGGTGGATGATTTCCGCGCGGGGTGTCATCACAATCAGCCAACCTTGCTGCTTGATACGCTGACATAAATCCAACTCTTCCGAGTACATAAAAAAACTCGAATCAAAGCCTTGAGCTTCATGCCAGGCCTCACTGCGAACAAGCATGAAAGCCCCGCTCAAGGTCTCGACCGTAGCGGCTTCGGTGGCAGTTTCCGCTAATGCACCATTCAAAAACCGCGCCCCTCCCATTGCAGCGATCGCCAAACGAAACAGTGTTGGTATGAACTGTTTACTGCCAGGATCTCGCACACCAGTGGGTAATCGACATCGCCCACCCACAGCACCCGCATCGGGCCATGCCATCGCCGTTCGATATAATTCGCCGATGGCATCGTCATTCACCACGACATCCGGATTTAACAACACCAGAAACCGCCCGGTAGCGTGCTCTGCCAGCAGGTTATTCCCCCTGCCAAACCCGAGGTTCTGTGTGTTCTCAATAATTCGCGTTCGCGGATACGACTCTCTCACGAGATCGGCGGTTCCATCGTTTGAGCAGTCAACGAGCAGCACTTCGTATGTGCACCCACGAGTGTAGAGGTCGACTCCCTTGAGACATTGAAGAATCAAGTCGCGTGACCGATAACAGACGATGAGAATACTGACATCAACCATGGTGTTCTCAGAGAAAAATGAGGGCTGCTTGTGTGCTGAAAACAATACAGACGAATCGCTAATAGACGAAAGATTGTGCAATTCGTTTCATCTGAACGATAGGATTGTACGCATCCACATCCACAACAAACTGCCCCTGATTTGCATACAGACTGGCCACATACCCAAAAGAGGATCGGCTCGCGTAGACCAGCGCATTGCATCTTGAAAGCAGCAGGATATCGACGAGTGCCTGCGTTGCCCGCTCAACGCGATCTCCGCATTCCGGATCGTAATGAAGCGGAATCCCTCCTCTCGCCATCCCTTTCGGTAAAGTCACAACGTTCGGAAACAGACTTCGTACTCGATCCTCGACATCCGCATTGTCAGTGGCACAGAAGACCCCATCACAACCCTGTTCGAGAACTTGGCGCTGCGCCACCGCCAAAATCTTCTCGGTCGGTGCCTGCAAGTCTGTTGCCCGAATATGAAGTCCAAGCATTCGTGGTTGAAAATGAGTGGCAGTAAATTCATTGACCAGCGACTGAACTCGTTCGCATGGCTGCAAAAATTTTTTTGCCGTATCACCCAAAATTTCGACGTTCGTCATCTTTCGATAACGATCGTCCAATCGGACCAACAGCGGGCGTAAGGGACGCATCACCTCGCGCCATGACCAGAAGACGATCAGTTCTTCAGGGTAATCGACGGGTTTCAGCCGAACACCGAGTTTAGTAAAGCTATTGAATTTTTTATAAAAATCTGGATCGTGCTCTCGCCCGACGACACCGAGCATCTCTTCGAGTCGGCCTCGCCACATCGCTGGTGCGACGGATTCAAAATCAAGTCGATCCGGCAAGGGATCCACCAGGCTCGAGATAAACAGATCCTGAAAAAGGTCCTGAGAGGCTATCGAACGACCTGTATAAATCGGGTCTCGCCAGTCGACATACATGCGACGTTTCATAATGAGGGAATACAGGGTCGCCGTCATCACGGACAGCATGCGATTCCCCAATCCCCCTTGTCCTTTCACAAGTGTGAATCGAGAGGGGTGGCCCATCATTTCAATGACTCCAGGATGACACGATTCACAAAAAGGTAGTTATCCCGTCGCCGTTGTACCAGAGACAGTCCTACTCGAGAAAGAAGACGAACGGCTTTCCGCACGCGAAAGATTGATGTAGGTGAGTCGAATTCCACACAAAAGACTTGTGGAGAAATACCACTTGCCACAAAATTTTCGATCACGGGCATCCACGCCCCTTCAATGTCGATCTTCAACAGATCGACACCGGAATGGCCAAGTCGCCGAAGAACGGTTTGGAGCGTGTAGCACTCGACACGACACAAGAGTCGCCCCCGCTTCGAATCAAGTGCCGAAAGGTTCACGGTATTTTCGGTGTCCTGACTATAAAAGTCGAGGTGTCCATCATGGGTCCAGATCCCCCAGGGAACGAATCGAAAAGGGGTCGGTTCGAGACTACGAACGTGTTCAACTGCAGCAGGTGTCGGGTCAAACGATGTCACCTGGCAACCATATTTTGTTGCTAAGTCTGATTCAAACGACGCATCGATTCCCACACCAACCGAGTAGCAGTTCCAGGTTTTATCCACGAGATTTGCCGGAATATCCCACTGCCCCTCACCATGCCCGATATGAGCGACTTGCAGATTTCTGGGATGTCTTCCACCCAAAGCGCTGAGCGGCGTCAAACGCACGCAGCGTTTTGAAATTCCCCGACCAATTCGATAGAAAGCCCCTCGCAATTTACGCAAAATATCCATCAATCGGAACCTCGTTATAGAAAATTTCAAATTCTGTCATGATATCTTCAGTCTCTCATCAATCAGAGATCGGTCTCTTCCGTATCCTCAGATCATTCAGGTGTGAAGCATCCGATGTGTTTCATTCCTGTGTTTCTGATCCAGTGCTCTCGGCACGAAATTCAGTGTATTCATCTTCGTATTCATACTCATATTCATCTTCGTATTCGTATTCATGAAGCGTCGCTTCGAAATCGTCGGAATGCAAATCCCATTGATCCTCGTCATGAAGTGCCAGATCGTGATCAATCATCGTGTGGTCATATTCCGAAGTGACGTTTTGCATCCTTCCATCCGACAATCCCGCAGAGACCGCGATTGTCATCCAAAATAAGTTCACAATTTGGCCGAAATAACTTACCGCAAAAAACGATGTCAGATGGACAAATAGCATGACACCGATCGACCAACTGTTGATCAGGTTTGGAAAGTCCCCTTCGGCCATCGCCTGTTTATTGAGTTTGCCAATCCGTTGAAAACTGTAGGCGATCGCGAGTATGAACAGGAGCATACTCAAAAATCCTCCGCGGACTCCCTCCAGAAGATACTGATTTGTCACATCCCACAAACCCCAGCCCCAATGGGAGGTTGAGTTCGTTCCCAGCAGAAACCATTCGTGAAAATGATTAAACGCTTGCTCCATCAGGTACGATCGATGCCACCCGGTCGATCCACCCAGGATGTTCACCTTAGCAATCAGGCTCCAGATGTTCCCCTTCATGGTCATTTGCAGGCAAACCATTAAACCCAGGATTGCCCATCGAACGTTCATCATGTTTTTACGGAATGGAAACATTGCAAACCCGATGAAAACGAAAATCAGGCCCATCAACGGTGTGCTTGATCCGCTCAGAAATACGCAAATCACGGCACAAGGGATCACAAACATCGTTAGCGTTTTCGAAAGACTCGGCGTGAACCAGCGGGCTGCGATGATGGGGCACAACGAAGCCCAAAAACATCCTGCCAGAATCGGGTGAGGGTAAGGCCCTTGACATCGGAGTCTTCCTTCCCTGACCTCGGTAAACTGCGGTACACCACCTAGAAAGTAAAATACATTGTTTCGTGTCGCATTTTCGATCGCAAAGGCGAGGGAGACGGGAACACTTGCGCAGGCGAACGCGAGAACCACAGAGGAAAAATCATCCCAAGCCCGTATCTGACACCGGAAAAAAAAATAGCAACACAGCGGGTCCAGGATGAGGTTTGAAACGAAAACAAACGCTGCATAGTTCATGTAGTGTAAATTAAAAATCACAAACTTGCAGATAAAAAACGCCAAGACAATGTAATCGATTTTCAGCAATCGGACGCCTCGATATTCAGATCGCATGACCAAACGTACGATTGCACAGATGAGTACGATTCTTAAAAACGGGAAATTCAAGGTTCCCACCATAATTCGCTGTCCGGAAGCGATCCAGGTTGCCATCAGAATCACTGGCCAGGTCGCATACTTTCGAGGAAGTGTGAACAATGCGATCACTAAGCACACCAACACGGTGACGCCGACAGGATGAAGCGTCGTTGTTCCGTATGCACCACCTTCAAACGGAGTGTTCGTTGTCTGTGTGTTTTCCATTATCTCATCCTCACCAAATCGAATCGAACGAAAGAGGCGGCATTTCAATTACTCGCGAAATTTTCAGATTGTGCGATTAAACAACAAATTCTGCTCACAATGGCTTTCATCGATGCCTCGATAAATATCTGTGATCTGTATTGTCGACTTTAAGCTTCTCGAGATCGTACTTCCTTCCCTTGGCGTTCTGTTCGCGAAAAATCAGTATGTTTTTTAATGAAGATAAAATTTAATTGCTGGCATCATGCACTTCGATAACTCCACCGACGAGAATTACGAAAAATTTCCGCAAACAGTTCGGGGAAGATCAGCACACTGCTGGACCCAAATCCGATCCATAAACCGATTGCAGCAATCCAGTAAATCCCGGGTTCGAATAAATCCTCGTAATACCCTAAAAAATAAGCTGCCCCGAGCCCAATTACCAAAAAAGCAACAGGTGCTAGAAGATCTTGGGGTGCCGCTCCAAGCTGTTTCTTGGTGGTCGTTGCCAACGCGATCAGGGCAATCGCCTCGCCAACGAGTGCGGGGTACGCAATGAAAGTGACTGGTAAGCCAGTCGCTGCGACCAGGACGACTAACGGGACTGAAACGGATCGCCAAAGGTTATTATAAAAGCAGTCCCAAGATCGACCTTGACCTAACAATCCTACATGCGCAGTCGAACGAAGTATTAACAGTGCTTGGCCAATCGCTGTAAAAGAAATCATGGCGCCCGAAGACGTGTAACGGCCAAGATATATCATCTGGACAATCAGACCGCTGAATAAAATCAACGGAATCGTGCTCAATCCGGCGATCAAAGAAGCCGTTTGGAGTGTGAGTCGATATCGTTGGAGAAAATTGTCATTCATCTGTGATAACAAAGGCATAAATAAAGAAGCGATGACGCGATTCAAAAAGATGGAAGCCATTGATGAAATCAGCATCGCGGCCGAAAATGATGCCGTATCTTCCATATTGTATTGGGCGGCAGGAAAAAACCGTGATCCAGATGAAACAATAAATCGCTCGGCCTGATAGACGAGAAACATCGCAACCCAGTTGTACATTAATGGTAGTCCAAACCCAAGAACATGTCGTATCAGGTCCAGATCGTAGGCCCAGCGGTAGGGATATCGGGCAATGATATGCGAGAGAATCGTGTTAATTGCTGCCTGTAAGATCAACAAATAAGCGACCGAACCGTAGTCATTGACCCACCTTGTCAATCCATACCAGGCACCAATTGTGAGAATCTGCCCAAGCACTTCTTGCAGCACGATTGGACCATAGGCGTAATTTCGCTGTAGGCGATACAAATCGTGGTGCATCAATCCTTTAAAAATTGGTACAAGCGCCAAAACCGCGTACGCCCAACTTGCCTGTCTTACATCAAACAAACAGGCAAGAGGGTAGGAAATCGCCACAAGAGCGAGTCCCGAGAGAAGGCTGCGAATGGACGATACAAAATGTACAACGCTGAGAAAATGTGGTTGATCTCCGTTGGCATGTTGAATCACCAACAGGTTTGTACCCAAATTGCTGAGAGCATCGATCAGACTGACAATCATGATCATGGTGGATGCGATCCCATAATCATATTCACTCAGGATCATCCGCGCAATCAGGATATTCCGTACTGCAGCCAGTCCTTGCGACACGACTTGGCCGGCGACGAGTGTCATACCCCCTTTTAAAAGTTTCTCCCGGAGCGTCATAAGTCAGCCTGCTGTAAACACAAAACAAATTTCGACCCAAACATTGGTATGCGGAGGTGTGGCTTGAGTGCAATTCCGGACAAAAGTTTCGATGTTTCCATGTTTCTCGGCCTGGAAATTGGATTTGTGAGGACTGTTGTCACGATATTGTGGAGTGAATTGGCTGTGAGGCTACATGCGAACGATGGCCCGAAGTGATTGAACGCCGCTCTATCGACGGGTACCGTTCATCCCGTCAGCCCACTATTTTTTTCCCACCACTCCACCGTTCGCTGGATTCCATCTTCTAAAGAGGTTTCGGCACACCATGCCAAATGTTGTTGTGCTTTGGCAAAATCCAGACATCGACGTGGTTGTCCATCCGGTTTTGTGAGATCCCATTCGATTGTTCCCTCGTAATTGCACGCCTTTGCGATCAGGTGGCTCAGGTCTTTAATAGAGACTTCTCGCCCATTTCCAAGATTGATCGGTTCCGGCGTTTCGACTCGTTGAGTCGCAGCGATTACTCCTGCAGCGCAATCGTCAACGTAAAGGAATTCCCGAGACGCGTTCCCCGATCCCCAGCAGACCAATGTTGCATCGCCGCGTTTTTTGGCTTCTTGAAATCTTCGTATCATTGCTGCGATGACATGACTACTTGCAAGATCGAAATTGTCTCCGGGTCCGTAAAGATTCACTGGCACTACGACAGCGCTTTTTAATCCGTATTGTCGTTGATAAGCATCCAACATGACGAAGAGCGATTTTTTTGCGACGCCATAAGGGGCATTCGTTTCCTCGGGATACCCGTTCCAAATATCTTCTTCCTTGAATGGAACAGGTGTGTACTTCGGATAAGCACACACCGTTCCCACCTGCACGAATTTTTCCAGATTTCGTATTCGTGATTCCTCGATCAAATGCAAGCCCATCGCCATATTTGCGTAGAAGAATCTCCCAGGGTTATCTCGATTCGCGCCAATCCCGCCCACTTCGGCAGCGAGATGCACAACCACATCCGGTTGTGCGACATCAAATAAACGCTTTACATCCGCTTCATGAGTGAGATCAAAATCCTTACGCCTTGGTACGAACAGTTGGTTCGGAGGCAAGCCGATCTGGAGGAGTTTTTCGCAGACCACTCGACCCAGAAAGCCAGCGCCACCCGTTACGCAGACCCGTTTATTCGTTAAGTCCAACAGACTCATACTTCAATCCATCAATCAATAAGGGGTATTCAAACTCGAAATCGGGTGCTAGATCAATTTGTCGTAAGCGAGTGGCCCGATTCTTTCAATGTCTTCTCGCGATTTGCCAAATCCAGGTCAGCATCAACCATCATATCCGCGAGTTGTTCGAATGATACGCGCGGAACCCAGCCGAAAGCAGCTTTTGCTTTGCTCGGGTCACCGAGTAAAAGATCGACTTCAGCAGGACGGAAATAAAGTGGATTGATTTCCACAAAATCCCGGTAATCCATTCCGACTCGAGCAAAAGCCCTTTCGCAGAACTCTCTTACCGATCGTGTCACTCCGGTGGCGATGATGTAATCATCTGGTTGATCTTGTTGAAGCATCATCCACATGGCCTCGACATAATCCCCTGCGAAGCCCCAGTCGCGCATCGCGTCAAGATTTCCGAGGTAGAGTTTTTTTTGCAAACCGAGTTTGATACGACCCACAGCGCGCGTAATTTTACGGGTGACAAAGGTTTCGCCACGGCGAGGCGACTCGTGATTAAACAAAATGCCACAGGAGGCATGTAATCCATAACTCTCTCTGTAGTTCACCGTAATCCAGTGTGCGTACAGCTTGGCGACTCCGTATGGCGATCGTGGATAGAAGGGGGTTGTTTCTTTCTGGGGAGTTTCCACCACCTTCCCATACATTTCTGAACTTGATGCCTGGTAAAATCGTACGGATTGTCCCGATTCTTCTTGGAAATCACGTACGGCTTCGAGGATCTTGATTGCCCCCACACCGGTCGCCTCGGCGGTGTAAAGCGGTTGATCGAAGCTGACCTTAACGTGGCTTTGAGCGCCAAGGTTATAGACTTCTGTTGGCTTGATGATTTGAATCAGTCTCGATAATCGATTCGCATCGGTGAGGTCCGCAAAGTGGAGTGTGAGTCGTTTTCCCCGCTCGCCGGTATCTTGATGGATATGATCGATGCGACCGGTGTTGAAGGAACTCGACCGCCGAATCAGACCATGGACCTCATAACCTTTGTCCAATAACAACTCGGCAAGATACGACCCATCCTGGCCAGTAATTCCGGTAATCAATGCTCGCTTGAGTGTGGTAGTCAATGGTGCCTCTGCTCTTTCTGCTGTTACTAAATCTTGCCCTCACCACTTCAACACGTGTTTCTGCATCGTGTGAGATCGTGTGATAGTAATTGAGGGACTGAACTTACATAATCATCTTGAGTGATCAGAAACTGAACTGCCCAAGACTGTGCCTTTAATAAACATGTGTGATTGAAGGAGATTGCCGTTCCAGGTTCGACACGAAATTTGGGAGGTGAACCCATGTCGCTCAGGTGGCCGTTTCTACGCTGAACCTTCTCTCATCACGACGGTTCTGATCGTGCGTAAGATGATATACAAATCTAGCCAAAGTGACCAGTTGCGAATGTAATACATATCATAATAGATTCTTCTGTCGTAAACGCCAGAATTGCGGCAAGTGATTTGCCACATCCCGGTCAATCCTGGCCTTACAGATTGATAAATCGCGTACTCGCGTTGATAATTCCGAATATACGATGCGTCATAGTTGACGGAATCCACAATTGGCCGTGGTCCAACGAGACTCATGTCTCCACGCAAGATATTCCACAGTTGTGGAAGCTCATCAAGGCTGGTTCGTCTCAGGATTTTCCCGATCCAAGTGACTCGGGGGTCATGTCTTAGCTTGTGAGTTTGTATCCATTCTGCTTTGAACGCAGGGTTCTCGTTGAGGCAATTCTCAAGGATCTGCTCTGCGTTGGGGAGCATTGAGCGAAATTTCCATGCAGTAAATGGTTTCCCCCCCATCCCAATTCGCTGTTGGCCAAATAAAACCGGGCCGCGTGAGGTGAGTCGAATCGTGATGGCGATCAACAAAAGAACGGGCGAACCGATGAGACAGATGAGACTGGCGAGGACAAAGTCAATGAAACGCTTCAGTGACAGAGTGGTGCGGCAATAACGAGAATTCGCCAACAGTGACCCGCTGCATTCTCCGACCGTGCGATTCTGGTCCCACATGCCAATTTGCTGGCCATTGGAATTGGAAAGCAAAATTTTGTTGGGGATGGATTGAATTGCGAAATCCATTTGCTGGTCTCCGCTGAAGCTCGCATCCGCATTCGCAGTAACGCCAGATTTGGCGACAACGATCCACGTTGCGCTGAATCGCATTGCACACTCGTACGCTTTTTCGACAGGCAATGTGAGAATTTTTTCTGCTGCGAACCGCTTTTCTGATTCGTAATAGGCTTTTTTTTCCAAAAGAATTGCGACCGGCCGAAGTCCTCTTTCCTGAGCTCGTTTTAATTGGTGGTAAATATCTGGACCGTTTGCAACATCCCCATACACCAGAACCGGAACACCCCACCACTGGCATCTCCGGAGAATCGCACGGACGATAAATCGAGATGTGGGCAGCGCTGGTATTATAAAAAGAATGATGAAAACCAACTCACCAAGATAGTAAAGCCAATTGATCGCATCTGCAGAAATTTCCATTGCGGTGAACAAGCATGCGGCAGCGACGGCGGTTCGGGCGATTTGACGGAATTCCACGGCGGGGCTGACGCCAATTGCGGGGTAGAGGCCAGCAATATTGGCGATGAGAATATGAATCGAGGAGGCGATGATCAGATTCGCATGAGATCGGGGCTGCAGAAATGGAGCCACCACAAACCGTGAGAAGGTTGTGGTGGCGAGCAGCAGCAGGCCCATCGTGATCAAGTCAGATAAAATCAACGGAAACGAGCAGAGGATCGACTGAACCAAAGACCTGCTCGACAGCGATCGCAAGGGGGCTACCGCTGCAGGGGCGATATGGCAATGACTTACCAATGACTCGGCACGAAGTTGTTCGAATCCCAAGAGCTGATTGTAGGGCGTGGCGTGGGCAGCGTTTTCGTGATTCTCGGCATTAGAGTCACCACCTGAAGGCATCGAATGCAATTGAATTGCTACTCTCACAATACCACCCGAACGTCAAAACTCGAAAAAACACACATCAACAGTCTCTTCACTCACCCACTATCGAGATGCGGGTGCATTCAATCATACCGGACCCAACACAAAATGGTGACAATCAAAAAATCGAAGTGTCGAACATTCCCGGGCGAACCGACAAACATTAAGAAGACGACGATAGCAAAATCAAGGGATTACCCATGAGAGAACGATGAATTTTGGATGAATTTGGCATCAGTGAAATTTTTTTACGGTATTTTCGAAAGAGTAGAATCAGCGGATGCCATAAGCCAGAAACGATTGTTAGCACAGCCGATAGCGCCATATTCACTAATGGTAACCTGCGGTTGCGGGGAAAGCAATTAAACTTCGCCGGGTTTTTTTCTTGAAAATTGCATAAGTGTCTTGTAATTAAACGCTTGTGGCGATTCCGCCGTGGCTTTTGCGGCAATCGATCTCGTCTAGAACCGAACAACTGGCTGGCGACGGATTTCTCTGGATCATGGAATACCTGGATTGAATTTGTGGTTGGGTAATCCATCGGAGAGATTGACGTTTTGGTTACCCAGGCGGCCACAGCGGAGTTCGAATTCATTCTGGATGAACAGCTGCAGTAAGGTCGCTTATTGGCTTCTTGATACTGTTATGGCAATGGGGTGGGGTGATGGTGTTTTCTGTCTTTGCGGTTCTTGCGGTAAGCCAGCAGAAAAAACGTGCAGATCGTCGAGAGCAAAAATAAGGCCGAAAACATTGTTTTTGGGACGGGTCTCGTGATTTTTGCGATCTTTAGGGGGTTGGTGTCGTTTGCGCGATTCCCATCACTCTCATTTCAGCGTGGATTTCACGATGTGGCCATGGGGGTTCTGGGTTGGTTGGGGTGGCGGCGGTGTGTTTGGCGGATGCACTCGATTCTCTGGTGATACCGAACATTTTGACACGATAGAGTCTGAGGAATCTGCCGTTCGCGGATGGGGAATGGATTTTGTTTAACAACAACGCAAAAGAACAAAGTTGCGGAACATGAGGAGGTACAGTCCATGATTCGTGGACGTCTCGGGCAATCGCCAATTGTTTGGTTAGTGGTGTTTGTCGCCATGGGGTGCTCAACTCCCCCTCAGCATCGCTTAATGCAGTTGCAGGGGTCTTCGATTCCTCGAGAATTGGACAAGGTGAATCTGCCGGATTACATTGTCGAGCCGCCGGATGTGTTGATCATTCAGGCAACGCACACCCTCAGAACGGCAGAATCACCAGTGATTCCTGGCGATCGGCTGCTTGTTCGCCTGAAAAACGGTCTGCCGATTGATGTTTCTGCAGATTCGTCAGCAAATCAATCTCAGTTTGATGCGGAGCTTCAAATCGAATTGGGGTTCAAAGTTCTTTCCGGGAGCTATCGAGTTGAAAGTGATGGAGATCTCGATTTTGGCCCGTCATACGGCAAGGTGCGTGTCGTGGGTCAAACTCCTGCTCAGGCAGAAGAGTCCATTCGCAAGCATCTGGAAACGAAAATTGGACTGAAAGGTCCTGAACTTTCGGTCGAGCTGGAGGACTTAGAGTCTGCACAACCTGTTGCCGGTGAACACCTTGTTCGCCCGGATGGCCGGGTTTCGCTCGGCATTTACGGAGAAGTTTATGTGGCGGGTATGTCGCTGGCGGAAGTTCGATCTGCGGTTGTCCAGCATCTGACGATTAATGGGATACAGGATCCGCAGGTGGCGGTTGACGTTTCGGTGTACAATAGCAAGAATTACTACATCATCAGCGACGGAGGGGGCTTCGGCGAACAGGTTTCCCGGATTCCTTACACAGGGAATGAAACTGTTCTCGATGCGATTTCGCAGATTAACGGACTCTCAGAGGTGTCGTCGAAGAAAATCTGGATTGCACGTCCTGCTCCTTCTGACGACATGACGGCTCAGATTTTGGAAGTGGAGTGGGAGGATATTACCGCCTTGGGGCAAACGGCGACGAATTATCAGCTTTTGCCAGGCGACCGAATCTACATTCAGGCCGATCATCTCGTCGCCTTGAACAATAAGATTCAGAAGATTGTGGCCCCAATTGAGCGGCTGATGGGTGTTTCGATTCTCGGCTTCAACGTGGTACGCAATGCCAAGGGGGTCTATCCGATCAAATCCTTTGGTGGTGGCAATGCGGCTTGAAAATCTTGGTATGAAAACATTTGGAACGATTTCCGGCAACCGATTTGCGTCTGAACGAGGGGTTTCGCAGATTTGAGAGTCGATTGGAATAAAAACGTCTCTTGAGGGGACTGGGGAAGATTGGGGTAGATTTCATGTTGCGAAAAAACTGGCTGCGAAGTGTGATGTTACTGATTGTTTGCGGGGGAGCGATATTCACGAGCTGGGATGCCTGCTCTGCCCAACAGCCGAGCAATACATTCGGGGCGGGAAGACGAAACCGGCCGACCGTCAGCCCTTACGTGAGTTTGACCGACAACGGGAACGGAAATAATGGAAGCGACATGAATTATTTCAATATTGTCAGGCCGACTCAGCGAGCACGCGAGGCGAACCGCAACTTGCAGAACCAGCTTCAATCGGTCGAGTCGGACTTGTCGAAGAGAAAGTCTACCAGTGGGACTGCGAGCAGCACGAACAAAGAGAGTCGTTATGCGATCACCTCAGGTCGAATGCCATCGACTGGCCATACGACAACCTTCGGCGACTTGGGGGGGCGTTTTGGTGGCGCCAGCGGTAACAGTCAGTTTTCGGGATCAAACACTTTTGGTCGAGACGGCAATAATTGACCGCCGCTTTCGCTTGCAGGTATGTCGCATTTTCAGCCAATTTTCTGTTTTGTGTTAATTGATTAATTCTGTAAATCGGGTTCAGGAAAGGATTCCTCTCGTGCTTACCTTAGATCGCTTTGTATTTGGGCAATCGTTGAAACTACGTGAGCTGGCATTCGTCGCCGTTTTGCTCGGTGCCGGACAGTTTTATTCCACGTCACAGGCCCAGGATGCTGTTTATTCTTCTGTGGCCGCTGATTGTGAAACAGCAGAGGGTTGCTCGTGGTGGCACCGACTGCATTATAAGGCTGATGGCTCGAATCGGTATGGCCGCGGGTTTACCAGTGCAACGCGATTACATCAGCATCGTCTTCCGGTGAATCCACCGATTTCCGGTCCCTCATTTGGATACTATCAAACCTGCTGGCGACAGGTTCCGTTGGTTCGGCGTTGTGTGACCTGTGAGACCCTTCCACATGATCGCGAAATCCCTAATTTAAAACGGGGAGTCGGGGCTTCTGCTCCCACACAAATTCCCCCCTCTCCGATTGCGCCGTTGGAAGAGGAGGGTGGGCGAGCGAGCTACGAGGAGCGGGAGGCTGAACCATTTGCTCCCGCTCCGGTCGCCCCTGCTCCGAATCAATGAATGTTGTTCGTGGCTCATCAGCACCACAGGAATTTCCCTCGAACGTGATCCCTTCCGATTGCTTGATTTTTGAGTGCTGAACCGACAATGAAAGAACCCGCTGGAATCACTTCCAGCGGGCTCGTCTTGTTTTGCGGACTTGTCTCAACCTGCTGTGAGGACAACGTTCCTGCTGCAGCGACTAAGTCACTGCGGAATTAAAAGCGGAGAGGGTGGGATTTGAACCCACGGTGAGCTTGCGCCCACACTGGATTTCGAGTCCAGCACAATCGGCCACTCTGTCACCTCTCCTTCGTCCCCTCTTTTTCGCAACCTCTTTTTTATGGTTACGATTCCATTTCAATCTCTTGATCCTGGTTCGTGTCCATCGAAATTGCGAACGCCTATAATAGTCTCTCGCCATGATCAGCGCCAAGGGAGTTCCCGAAATCCGTGTGCGAAGAAATTCGCCTTACGATTGCCAAGGGAATCAATCGAAGGTTTTCATGAGCTTTTTTTCATCGGGCGTTTCTATCGTTGTCAAAACTCTGAAAGAGAATCAGTATGTTCACCGGCTTGGTAGAGGGTCTAGGGCGAATTGATCGAATTGAGGTCGAGGCTGCCGGAATCAGGATCGAGTTAATACCACCGCAATTACTCTTGGTGGATGAAACGGGGCGCGGTGCACCGGTTGGAAACGGCGACAGCATCGCCATTAATGGATGTTGCCTGACACTGGTGGGGTGGGGGGGTGGTCGATGGTCGTTTCAGGCGGGAGAGGAAACCCTTTCGAAAACGAACCTCGGCTTCCTCGCGCCGGGTGATTACGTCAATCTTGAACGATCACTGCCGGCCCAAGGGCGAATCGGGGGACATTTTGTCCAAGGACATATTGACGGAACGGGAATTGTTGACCAACTCGATCGCGATGCGGAATGGTTAACGATGGGGATCCGGGTGCCGACACCTCTGGCAGATTTGATGGTAGCCAAAGGGTCGGTCGCAGTGGATGGCGTCAGCTTGACTGTGGTGTCAGTTGAGACAGAGCGGTTTACGATTGCGTTGATTCCTCACACGCTTGCGGCAACGACCCTTGGGCAACAACACTTGGGCAGAACAGTCAACATTGAAACTGACATTTTAGGAAAGTATGTCAAGAAGTTGATGGCAGTCGTTCAGGGATGACTGCAGCCTGTTAGGATTCTGCTCAGGGGAAGCGCCATTTTGAGTCTCCGCATCAGCTTCGCGGACCACGCCGCGGGGGACCCTCGCTACGAGATGGTTTGAAATCGCGCCGAGGAGGCAATCCTGGTGAGGCTTGAACTCGGCGTCCTCGTAGTCGAACCCCCTGTACGGCATCGAGAATTTGCTCTGCGCATTCTGCAGCGACCTGAACAAAACTGACCGTTGCGAGGATTTGGATTCCGCCGATGACAGTTCGGGGGACGCCTGCTTCATTGGCAATGCAACCCACAAAATCTCCGGGGGAGACTCCGGCGTTGTCGCCAACATTGAATTTAATCCAGACTCCATTCTCATCAATTCGTGTGGGGGGGCCAGAATTCTGGCTGCGATCGGGTAATTCTCGAGGCCTTGTCATCGGCGGTGGGCCCTCGTCATCGCGATCGTTTCGGGCGGGGCGATTTTCGAAGTTTGTTGGGCGATTCTCGAAGTGATTGCTGCGTGGAGCGGGTCGCCGCTGTGAGCGAGGGTCATCTTCGGCAATTCGTTCTGGCGAGCGAGAGCTCTCACCAGCCAGCAGATGCATCAATGCCGAGACGATTTCGCCTGGAGCGTGACCTGCTTCGATCAGATCTTCCAGCAATTTGTCTTGAGACTTAAATTCGCCCGCCTGAATGGTATTATGCAAAGATTCCACTAGCCGGCTGGCGTGTTTTTCTTCCAGTTCTTCGAGTCGTGGTACCGAGATTCTGGGGATTTTCGATTTGGTAAACCGAATAATCTGTTGCAGGCGACCGAACTCACGGCCGCTGACAAGACTGATGGCTTTACCGCTTTTTCCTGCCCGGCCCGTTCTTCCGATGCGATGCACATAATCTTCGGCGTCATGCGGGAGTTCGTAATTAAACACAATTTCCAGGTCATCGACATCCAGACCTCGTGCCGCAACATCTGTCGCAACCAGCAGTTCAATTTTTCGCTCGCGAAATCGCTTCATGGTCCGTTCACGCATCGGTTGCGTCATGTCACCATGCAGTTTGTCCGCGCTGTATCCTCTCGCGATCAGTGCTTCTGTCAATCCGTCGACTTGAATCTTGGTAAAGCCGAAGATTAGTCCGTAACGAACTTCATGCAGATCCAGCAATCGACACAGGACTTCGGTTTTTGAGCGGAAATCGACTTCCACGTAGGATTGCTCGATAGCCGGGATGTTCATCGCCGTCGCTTCGATCCGTACGGTAACGGGATCGTTCGTAAAGCGTTCAATAATCTTGCGAATCGGGGGGGGGACGGTCGCGGAAAAGAGGACAATTTGGCGTTCATTGGGGACCGATTCGAGGATTTTTTCGATATCGTCTCGAAAGCCCATATCGAGCATGCGGTCGGCTTCGTCCAGCACGACCATTTTCACCGCATTGAGATTCAAAGTCCCCTGTTTAATATGATCGATTAATCGTCCGGGGGTCCCGATGACGATTTGCGGTCCCGCCTTCAAACCACGAAATTGATGGTCGTAGCTTTGCCCTCCGAAGATCGGAAGTTCGCGAATCCCTTTTTTGAAGTGTGCCAGTTTGGAGATTTCTTCCGCAACCTGCGAAGCCAGTTCACGGGTCGGGCACATCATGAGGATTTGAACCGAGCGGTTCGTCGGATCTGCCAATTCGACTGCTGGAATTCCAAATGCCGCCGTTTTTCCCGAGCCTGTCTGCGATTGTCCAATGACATCGTGGCCAGCCATGATCGGTGGAATTGCTTCTGCCTGAATGGGGGAAGCCTGTTCAAATCCCATCCGTTCGACTGCTTTGAGGAGTTCGGGCGAGAGTCCAAGTTCGGAAAAAAGTTTTTGTGTCATACCAACAATATACCTCAAACTCCCGCGCGATCCCAGCAAGTTTATGGGGAAGTTCCTGTACGAAAGCGAGGTGGAGTCGGATTATTCGCATTTTTACGCATTTTTCCCCTCAAACCCTGGACGCATCGCCGTCGATTGGACCTGATTGTGTCCTGTTTTTTCGGGATCATCAGCAAGAGAACCGGAAAGATTTGGTGTCCGGCGGAGTCTTGACGTTGGCGAGTGATGATTCCAATTCGCGATTTTCATGGCCCAAATCGATCTGAATGCAATGAATGCGGTGAAAGTGTGGGTCGGCAAACGAGAAGAATTGGTGGTGAATGAAAAATTCCTGTTTGCCAAACTCCTCAATCCTGATACCGTTTGGTACAGTCAACGAAGGTAGTTCGGCATTCTGGTTTGGCAGTTTCGTCAAGCTGGTAAGAATATGCCGTATGCTGATGTTTTCTATGGGTATTGTGGGTTGCTTCGGCTGGCATTTCATGCGTTGAAGGAAATCGGTGTTTTTTGCCGAGAAGATCTCTTCAACGCCTGACTCGGGATCAGAAACGATCAAGATGAGTCCTTCAGATACGCTATCGGGTCGCTCTTCGTTGAAGAGCAAGTTAACGGCAAACGGTTCGCAAATTGGCGACCAGTCATTCATCGAGGACGATGTGGGTCATGCCCGCACCGATTCGAATTTGACGTATGTCGAATCATTGTATCTCGATTATTTGAACAATCCGGAATCGGTTTCGCCCGAGTGGCAAGACTATTTCGTGCAGATTGTCGACAGCCAGACTCGTTCTGGTGGGGAATTGCATGATCCGAGCCTGTTTCGGGCTCCTTCGATGGGGGTTGGGATTGTCAGTCCAATTCAGTTGGACTATGCGATTTTGCAAGAGCGGGTTGAGCGGTTAATTCGAAATTTCCGTGTGATGGGACACTATGTTGCAGACATCGATCCGTTAGGGCAACCCCGTCCCAAGGTCAGTGAACTGGATCCTGAAAATTGCGGGCTGACCGAGGCCGATTTAGATCGGCAGGTTTCGACTCTTTCCTCCAGTGGTCAAAACGTGCGAACTGTGCGTGAAGTGACCCAATGGATGCGGAATACCTATTGTCGCTCGATCGGTGTGCAGTTTATGCATATTGACGATATGAAAGTGCGGGACTGGCTGCAGACGCGGATGGAAGCGACAGAGAATCGAATTCAGTTAACCCGGGAAGAGCAGAAGCGGATTTTGAAACGCTTAAGCGACGCGGTGGTTTTTGAAGAGTTTATTCTCAACAAGTTTAAGGGGGCGAAGAGTTTCTCTCTGGAAGGGGCTGAAACGTTAATCCCGCTACTTGAACTGGCGATTTATCAGGCTGCGGACCAAGGGATCGAAGAGATTGTGCTGGGGATGGCACATCGTGGACGGTTGAACGTCCTCGCCAGCATTATGGGTAAAGCTCCGCGGGCGATTTTTCGCGAATTTGCAGATCTTGACCCAGAATTGAATACGGGCCGGGGAGATGTGAAATACCATCTTGGATACAGTAATGACTGGCATTCTGGCGATGGTCGGAAGATGCATTTGTCTCTCTGTTTTAACCCCAGTCATCTTGAATTTGTGAATCCCGTTGCCATGGGTCGCGTCCGCGCCAAGCAGGACCGAAATGGGGATGAGTCTCGCGAGAAGGTGGTTTGCCTGCTGATTCATGGTGATGCCGCGTTTGCGGGTGAAGGGATCATTCAGGAAACCTTAAATCTGAATGCGCTCCAGGCGACTCGCATTGGTGGTACCGTGCATGTGGTGGTGAACAATCAGATTGGGTTCACCACGGGTCCACTGCAGGCGAGGTCGACGCCGTATGCAACGGATGTCGCCAAGATGTTACAGATACCCATTTTTCATGTTAACGGAGAGGATCCCGAGGCGGTGGCTCAGGTCGTCCGTCTTGCTATGGATTTCCGACAAGAGTTCCAAAGTGATGTCGTGATTGACATGTACTGTTACCGATTACGTGGTCATAACGAGAATGACGAACCCTCGTTTACACAACCGTTGATGTATCGTCAGATCAAATCGCGGAAAAAAGTGGGGCAGAGCTATCTTGATCAACTGATGAAAATGGGTGGGATCACTGAAGAAGAGGCAAATCGGCTTCAATTTGCCCACCGTCAACAGTTGGAATCCGAGTTGGAAGTCGCGCATGGCCCAAATTACGAGCATCGTTGGGACATGCTTCAGGGAAATTGGCGGGGTTTTCAGGGGGGGGCTGAGGCCCAGGTTTCGGATGTTGACACGGGGGTTGATGCCAAAACGCTTGCAAAGTTGTTAGAGAAGATGACCGATCTTCCTGCTGACTTTCATCCGCACCCCAAAGTGGTGAATCCCCAGAGCACCGTGGCGATCATGACCAAGCGACTTGCGATTGCGAGGGGGGCCGAGCCACTGGATTGGGCCTCTGGCGAGGCGTTGGCCCTGGCAACACTCAGCACTGAAGGGCATCGCGTTCGAATTCACGGTCAGGATGCAGAGCGGGGGACATTTGGGCATCGTCATGCCGTTTTCCACGACTACGAAAATGACAGCACATACATGCCATTAGCACACCTGTCGCCTGATCAGGCACCCATCGAGGTGGTCAACAGTTGTTTGTGCGAAGCGGCGGTTTTGGGCTATGAGTACGGTTACAGTCTGGACACGCCCGATGGCTTGATCTGTTGGGAGGCGCAGTTTGGTGATTTCGTTAATGTTGCCCAGGTGATCATTGATCAATTCATTGTCAGTGCCGAAGACAAATGGAATCGACTCAGTGGCCTCGTGATGCTGTTGCCGCATGGATTTGAGGGGAATGGTCCTGAGCATTCCAGCGCGCGGCTTGAACGATTTTTGCAGCTTGCTGCAGAAGACAACATTCAGATTGTCTACCCGACGACCCCCGCCCAGATTTTCCACGTGTTACGCCGACAGGTGTTACGAAAGTGGCGTAAGCCGCTGATCGTGATGACCCCGAAACAAATGCTGCGAATGCGTCAGGCGGTCTCATCGTTTCAGGACTTAGAGACAGGAACATTCCGTCGACTGCTACCTGATAGCTTGGAACGGCCGGCAAGCGAGGTTCGACAAATCGTGCTGTGCTCGGGAAAGATTTATTACGAATTAGCGGAACGTCGCGAGGAATTGCATCGGAATGACATTGCGATTTTGCGATTGGAGCAGCTTTATCCGATCCCCGAAGAGGAGCTCAAATCGGCCTTGGCGGTGTATCCTTCGGGGATTCCCGTGGTGTGGGCTCAAGAGGAGCCTGAGAACATGGGTGCGTGGCGTTTTCTTCGCGTCCACTGGGGCGATTCGTTATTTGGTCGATATCCCTTTTCGGGGATTTCCCGGCCTGCATCCGCAAGTCCAGCAACGGGATCTCACAAGAGTCACGACCTTGAGCAGGATGTGATCCTGACAAAGGTCATTGGTCCTTCGGCAAAGCTCGCAGGTCATCATTAATCATCTGAATTAATCATCTGAGTTCAATAATTCCCTATTTTCTGAGGGTAAAGGATCGCGAAGTCTCATGACAGTCGAAGTTCAATTAAAAAAGGGTGATTTTGGGGATTCGGTCTCTGAAGTCGTGATCGTTGAATGGTTAAAGCAAGTCGGGGAATCGATCTCGGCTGACGCAGATCTTGTTGAGCTGGAAAGTGACAAGGCGACAACCAAGTGGCCAGCCCCCAAGAGCGGTGTGGTGACCAAATTGCTCTTTAATCCCGGCGACACCGTTTC
>Ga0114978_10000495_pt1 | contig 33501 bp, 46 predicted proteins | sample S_140212_EF_Meta_FD_87027 | JGI IMG/M metagenome (GOLD analysis project Ga0114978, IMG submission 87027) | Freshwater microbial communities from Lake Simoncouche, Canada to study carbon cycling - S_140212_EF_MetaG | ecosystem: Environmental > Aquatic > Freshwater > Lake | place: Lake...
CACCGGTGAAACCGGTGCCAGCGGTGTTGGTGCGCCGGGCTACACTGGTAGTATAGGATCACTGGGCTATACTGGTAGCCAGGGTAATATTGGTTACTCCGGTAGTCAAGGTACCGTGGGATACACCGGTAGTATAGGACCCAGCGGCCCACCAGGGCAGGTCACAGGCGGTGATGCTAATCTTGGCAACATTGTTATCAGTAGACTAACCAGTTTAAGCACCATTGTTGAACGAATAACCTACATCTCTAATGCCACAGGAGTGGTAGAACATAATATGGCTAACAGTGCAGTGTTTGTGCATAATACGCCAACAGCAAACTGGACTGCTAATATTACCAACTTCCCCGCGTTGAGTAATGTAGCTTCTGTTGTCACTATGGTTATTAACCAAGGTGCTACCCCTCGGTATGCCAGTGCTGTGCAAATTAATGGAACTAACGTAACTGTTAAGTATCTAAATGGCGTTACTCCTTTAATTCGTGCATTAAAAACAGACATTCAGAGTTTAACAATACTTAAACCAGATGCCAATGCCGCAATTTCAACCTGGACTGTGGTTGGACAAATTTCTACATTTGGATAATTTATGCCAGTAGCAAGTACTTCGGACGGACTATGGGGATGGGGGAGACCTTATCAAGATCCTGAGTTAGATATCCCAGGGATGCAACTTCAGATAAACCCAGCTTACAAAGGACGCACTACCTGGGACACAGGACTAGATGGCCCTTTAATACTAGAGCCCAATGGCAAGGTAATCAGTTACACTGTAACTTCCTTGACCACTGGTAACCTAACGTTTCAACTTTGGGGTGCAGGCGGCGGTGCTGGCGGCCAAGACTCCAGTGTAAGAGGCGGCAATGGCTCTGCTGGGGGGTATGTCGAAGCCACGGTGGCTGTTCCTGTGGCCAAAACTGCTTTTACCGTGGGCACAGGAACAGGCGGTAATGTTGGGGGGTCTAACTACACTGGCCAACTAACCAGGGAGTCGGGGCTCCCCGGCGCACCGGGCGGGCACCCTGGTAGCGATCCTGGCGTAGTTGGGGCGTCAGGTGGTGGCGGTGGTGGTGGTGGCTATAGTTCTGTGACAATAGGCACAAAATGGATATTGGTTGCCGCTGGTGGCGGTGGCGGTGGTGGCGGAGGTAATTCTTTTGCAGATAACTACGCCGGATTCCATCTGAAAGCACTGGCTGCACACGGACAAAGTACTGCCACTCTTGGTGGCGGTAGTTTTGCCATTATTAAACCAGTGCCCTATTATAAAGAATTTTGGACCGCAGACACCAAAATGAACAAACCCTGGGATGTGGATAGTAATGTTTCGGTGAGAACCAACGATGGCGGTGGCCACGGTGGTGGCGGTGGCGGGTGGTTCCAGGGATGGACTGCTAATAATTATGCAAGCCTGCCCTATGATAATTCAGGGTTTGGCGGCAACGTTGGTGCAAATTTTGCCAACATTGCCAACGTGTCACTGATAAAGCCGGCTACAGTTACCAGCATTGAGTCATCGCCGCTGACTGCAGAACAACTTCAGTGGGGTATTTCTCCTCCTAATTCTATGTTAACATCGACGAATAATACCGTGTTAAACGGAATACAATTTGAAGTACACGATAGATCTCTACCATATGGTTTTTGGGATCCAATGCTGGCCAACATTTCAAATCAAGATTTTTATGTTGGCAGAGGGGGCGATAGCAACGAAGCAGTATCATTTTGGGCCAATGCCTCGGCAAACATTGGTGCTGGTGGCAATGGTAGAGTGGTTGTTAGTTCTACATATCCATTCTTTGATGCAGACGGACAAGCACCGGCAACCGGGATCGCTGCCAATGTTTCTATTAAAACATTAGAAGGTGTTAAAACAGTTTTTTATGGACCAACTGGCACCACTGACGTTAATGCTTGTGTGATAATAAAATCCATTGGTTACGATTCTTATGGAAACCTAGCCTATGATACCAACGCAAACATTGGTTGGACTTCGGTGGCCTATCCTATTAGAGTTCAGAACTTAGAAAGCACAGTTAACTTAACCATTGGCGCACCGGGTAGTTTTACCAGCAATATCATTGGCTTTACCAAAGAAAAATGTTATAGTTATAGGTTCCCGGGCAAGAATCTTAACCGAGTTGACGGAACAGCAGACCGCAGTGTTGCCCATTTAGGTCAAGCCGGTGGCGTTCTAGTCTATGACACCGATGGCGACGACCTGAATCACACATATCTTAGAAAATGGTGGGAAAGCTCTCGTACCATTGAAATGTGGACTAAAATAGAAACCCCTACACAATCGTACGATCAAGGCTTTCCTAACCAAGTTTCATATACTAATCGATGGGACTCCACAGACCAGGACTATACAAGTTTTGCATTTGGATTTAATAGCGCCAATAAACTAGCATTTTATGCTGGTAGTCTTACCAGCCCCGCTGGCGCCGACAGCAATCTTGCCACTGGCGTAGCAGGACGCCGCACTGTTGGTACAACCGCAGTGACCACAGGGGAATGGGCACACATTGCACTTACTTGGGATTTACCTACTAGGACAATAACGGGATTTTTAAACGGAAAAATAGAATTTAGAGTAAGACTGAGACCTGAAGTTACTTGGAATGTCTGGAGCCAGAATTACTATAACTATAGTAGATTTGTCATTGGACAAGCTGGATACAGAGACAGGAATGAAATTAGAAAGAACTTTGAGGGTTGGATTAGTAATTTCAGGCTATCCAAGACAGTTAGATATACTGATGCTTTTACGCCCCCTGCCGCAGTATTTACGTTAGATTCTGACACGGCTATTTTAGCCTGCCATAGGCCAGATGTGTATTCAGAAGGAACAATACCTTTACAACGAGCTGGTAGTCTGTTTGTCACTGGCGATACTCCGTTCAACGAAACCGTTGCCAAGACCCACAATCTAGTGGCCAGTGGCCCATTGATATTTGATCGACCCGGGACATATACTTTTACTGCCACAGAAAGTATCAACGTTCCTATTAAAATGTGGGGCGGTTCTGGTGGTGTAGCCTGGGAAACTCTTGGTGGCGCTGGTGGATATACCCACGGTATAGTCAAATTAGAAAAAGGTACCACCTATAAAGTAATAGTCGGGGAAGCCGGATCTGGACAAACAAGTCCAAATATTTTTACAGGCACCGATCGCAACGTTACAGCACAGCCACTATATTACGACGCTGATGGCTATACCAGAGATGCAAGATACAGCGCCGGGAGTGGCGGCGGCGGAACTGCAATTTTAAAAATAAGTGGCGCAACCGAAACGCCAATTTTAGTAGCCGGTGGTGGTGGCGGAAGTGCTTACTTCAAAACTAACTACACCAGTATTGAATACAGGTACTACGGAGGTGCTGGCGGCGGCGATCGTGGGCAGGGAACAGCAGCCAATACCATTGGCGACCTTAGTACTGACCTTAGAAGTGGTGGCATTGGTGGCGACTATAGGGGAATACTCCAGCAGGGAATAACTGGATGGCCAGATGGTGGTAATGCTCGTTGGATCAGACCCGATGGCAACAACGGCGGACCAGGATTTGATCGTTGTGTATTTGGTGGGGGCAGAGGCTATGGTTATGGTGGTGCTGGCGGCTGGGGTTACTCAAACAGCGCATATAACTACCTCGGTGGGGGTGGTGGTGGCGGCGGTTATGGTGGCGGCAGTGGCGGGTACTACGACTATCAATACGTATATACCTCTGATCAGCGTGGCCCATATAGCACATCAGGTGGTGGTGGTGGCGGGGGTTATGTTAACCCAAGTTATGTAACACCATTGGCCAACACCTTTACTGGAGTTAATTACTTTCCGGCAAATGCCTGGGACCCGGTTAGACTGCGTGTAGACGGCGAATATTCATATTACTGTGGCGGAGGACCAGCTACTGCCGCCACAACCTGTCTATTTGGGGCACATCCGGGTTTGGTAGTCATTTACGCCTAAATTAATTTGACTTTACAATTGCGTTGCTATATAATGTAGCAATGCAATCTGATTTCCTAACACAGTTTTTACAAGGTATTCTTCCGTCTAAACGGAAATCTGCCAGTAAAGGCTGGCTTAGCTTCAACGCACCCTGTTGTGTACACAACGGAGAAACTGCCGACAGCCGGGGCCGCGGTGGTATCATATCCAACCCGGATGGCAGCATAAGTTATCATTGTTTTAATTGCAATTACAAGACCAGCTTTCAACCCGGGCGCACACTCAGTTACAAATTTCGAAAGCTACTCAGTTGGTTAGGCGCCAGCGACAATGATGTAAGACATTTGGTAATCGAAGCTATTCGTCTTAAAGAATTTATGTCTTTGACCGAGCCAGAGGCCATAGTCGAAGATCAATTAGTAGTATACAAGCATAGACCCTTGCCCACTGAGGCACAGACTTTTTATGGCCTGGTTGAATTTTATGAGCTGGCTGATAGTCTTGATTACCCTAAACAATTTGTGGATGCTGTGGCCTACGTCAGCGATCGTAAGATTGATATGAAACGTTATGAGCTTTACTGGACACCGGAAGTAGAGCATAAACTAAGCCACAGAGTTATTATTCCTTTTAAATGGCAAGGGCAGGTCATTGGTTATACTGCCAGAAGTTTTGTTGACGGCATCAAGCCCAAGTATTACACACAACACGAACCTGACTTTGTTTTTAATACGGATGAACAGATAGCCAGCAATAAGTATGTTATTGTTTGCGAAGGCCCATTTGATGCAATGAGCATAGATGGCGTGGCTGTCTGTTCCAATGAATGTAGCGAGAAACAAGCAGACATAATTGACAGTCTGGGCAAAGAAGTTATTGTGGTGCCAGACTTTGACATCAGCGTGGATGCCAACACAGGTAAAAAGAAATGGCCCGGCGCCAGGCTAATAGATCAAGCCATAGAGTACGGCTGGAGTGTTGCGTTTCCAGTCTGGGCCACAGAGTGCAAAGATATCAATGACGCCGTTATTAAACACGGTAAATTGTTTACACTAAAAACGATCTTTGACAGTGTAGAACACAATAGATTAAAAATAGAATTAATGAAACGGAAAGTGAGTAATGGCTAAAGAATATTCATCAGATTTACAAAAATTATTTTTAGAAATGATGTTGCAGGATGCACAAAGCTATGTACGGGTACAAAACATTTACAACCCAGAAAACTTTGATCGCAGTATCAGAGCAGTGGCAACATTTTTAAAAGAGCACAGCGAGAATCATCAAACATTGCCTACCATCGAGCAAATTAAAGCAACCACTGGTGTTGAACTAAGGCCGGTGCCAGACCTAGGTGCAGGTCACTATGATTGGTTTATGCAAGAGTTTGAAGGGTTTACCAAACGCCAAGAACTGGAACGTGCAATTCTTAAAGCCGCCGACTTGTTGGAAGCAGGGGACTTTGATCCAGTTGAGAAGTTGATCAAAGATGCAGTGCAAATCAGTTTGCAAAAAGATATGGGTACAGACTATTTTGCTGATCCTGCGGCACGTATTAACAAATACTATAACAGTGGTGGACAAGTAAGCACAGGCTGGCCGCAGATGGATAGACTGTTGTACGGTGGCTTTAGCCGAGGCGAATTAAACATTTTTGCTGGTGGATCGGGATCGGGCAAGAGCTTGGTTATGATGAACATAGCACTTAGCTGGTTGCAAATGGGTTTAAGTGGTGTGTACATTACACTGGAACTGTCGGAAGAGTTGACCAGTCTGCGTACAGATGCAATGTTAACAGGAATGGGCACCAAGGACATTCGTAAAGACATTGACACAACCACAATGAAGGTTCGATTGGTCAGTAAGAAATCTGGACAATATCGTGTCAAGGGTTTGCCTGCACAAAGCAATGTCAACGACATTCGTGCATACTTAAAAGAAGTACAGATACAAACAGGTATCAAAGTTGACTTTGTTATGGTTGATTACTTGGACTTGGTTATGCCTGTGAGTGTTAAAGTTAACCCTAACGACCAGTTTATTAAAGACAAGTATGTAGCAGAGGAATTGCGTAATTTGGCCAAAGAGCTAGGCATCTTAATGGTTACAGCCAGTCAGTTAAATCGTAGTGCCGTTGAAGAAGTGGAATTTGACCATAGCCATATTGCTGGTGGTATCAGTAAAATTAACACAGCAGATAACGTGTTTGGTATCTTTACAAGTCGTGCTATGAAAGAGCGTGGCAAGTATCAAATTCAGTGTATGAAATCGCGTAGCAGTACAGGCGTTGGACAGAAGATTGATCTAGAGTATAACATTGAAACAATGCGTATCACTGACCCGGGCACAGAAGAAGGTGAGAACAAATACGGTAACCCTGCATCCAGCATTATGCAACAAATTAAGGCAAAAAGCACAGTTGATAATGAAAAAGCCAGTACCTCCACATCCACAAGATGGGAAAAACCCACGGGTACACCTGCCTGGGAACAAGGTCCCAAAATCACAACAGGTGTTGATGGCAGCAAACTTAAATCTATGCTAGCTGGCTTAAAAACTGCAACAAAAGATGTCTGAACTCTCTAATCGTTTTATTTTAACAACAATAAATACAACAATTGGAGCACATCTTGCAGAAACGCACTCGTAGCATTCTTGACGAATTAGATAACCTATTGGCACACAAAGACAAGGACAACCTTGTTGAAAGTCGTGCTAGTCACGTTATACAAGGCGCCATTAATTTAATTAATTACATTAAAGAAAACTATGATACTGAAACTGCGTTAGAGTTAGAACGTAGGTTATTGAACAGTATTCGAAGCCAAGATGTCACCAAATTTACTAGAGGCATCAGACGCATCAAATGAGACACAACGAATACATTAAGAAACAACAGGTAAACGAAGGCCCTATAGACTTTGCTAAAAAAGTAGCGGCTGGAGTCGGGGGCGCAATGACTGCTGGACAAACGTGGTCCGGTGGCTATAACCGCGAAAAATATGCACAAGAGATTAATGCAAGGGCTAAAAGTACAATGCCAACCTGGCATCAACAAGAAGCGGCATTGGAAGCACGTGGCGTTACTGGACCAGAAGTTGGCAAATATTTGCAGGCCTGGGTAAAACAATATTTTGAAATTGAACCACCACCTGCAATACCAGCGGTTGATGATGCTAGTGCGTTTGAATACATTAAAAAAGCCTGGGCCATTAAGATGACTCCGCAGTTACAGGCAGCCGCGCAACAGCAACAACAAGGCGGAACAACTCCTGTGGCGCCAACTACTGGTAATACTGCACCGACTACAGGTAATGTAGAGGCCGGTGGATCGACTACCACTGGTAATACCGCACCAACTACAGGTAATACTGCACCGGCTACTAGTAACGTAGCACCTGGTGCCGCTACTGTATCGTCAACTGATCCAATGCACGCCGTGTTTAAAGATCCAAATGCATTTAAAGCAGAATGGGACAAATTTGTTTCGTCGGCTGAAAATTATAAACTAATTGCAGATCCAAAGTTATTGGATGTGCTAAAACGAATGTGGATGAGAGCCGGTGGAATGCGAGCTGAATCTAAGAACAATAAAGGAAAGCGTGTATGAGATCGTCTAATATCCTATTTGAAGCACAATTACTTGAAGATGTAACCTACAGACAATTTAAGTCTGTGGGTCGTATGATTGTTGAAAGAAAGATGACAGAGCCAGAGATCCTGGCTCTCTTTGCCAAAGTTGAAACAGGTGCCACTGCTGGTGGTGCTAACCGTACATTAATTGGTAAAGGTAAAGATGTTGTCACGGATGTAGCATCTGCAATTAGTAACGCCTACAATGGCGTTGCCGCAAAGATTCAAAACTCAGGCCCAGTGTCTGGATTTGACGTAGCAGTTGACAAGTTAACAGACAAGTTGGCCAATGCTGCCGGTGGACAAAGCGGCGCAATAATGACCGCCATTAAGAAGTATAGAGAGTTTGCCAAGAAGCATCCAATTATGCAAGGCGCCATCTATGCCGGTCTTATTGCCTTAACAGGTTTAAGTGGTGCTGGCCTAGGTGGCGCGGCATTGCTTGGTGGTATTAAAGCGTTTGATAAATTGCTACTAGGCAACAAGGCCAGTAGCGCATTGTGGTCTGGTTTTGTAACTGGCGCTACAGCATACGGTATTGGTCAAGCCAAGCAGGCATTCAGTGGCAGCGGCGCTCCGGCAGCACCCGGAACCCCCGACGGGCAGTTTATGGGCGGACAACCTGGGTATGACGAAGCTGGTAATCTAATTCCTCCGCAGGCTACTGGTGCAGTTCCAACCGACGCCGGCCCGGCTCTAGATTTAGACGCAGAGACAATGGCTAAAAATGCGGCACAGGGCAAAGCGTACGGTATCGATGGCGCAGATAATTTGGATCAGATGAACCAGGCTATTATGAAAACTGCCGAGCCGGGTACAGTTCCAGCTGATTACAGCCAATTGGGTTCAACAACTTCGGATGCGGCAACTGAATATACAGTTAAAGCTAAAGATACATTAAGTGACATTGCCCAGGCAAACAAAGTCAGTGTTGATGATTTAATGAAGGCTAATCCTGATATCACTAACCCCGATGTTTTAAAAGCCGGGCAAACTATTAACATTCCTAGCGAAACAGGAAATGCTGTCTACCAAGGCGGCGTTGGCACAAATGCCGACACTATGTCTAAGATTGCATCTGGCGACTATGCCGACAGCGAGATTAGTCAGAATATGGCCAAAGCAGCCAAAGGCGCTGCCAGTAACGCAACCACAGCACCCGATGTGGCAAATGTAGCGGCAGATGCAGGCAAAGGTGGCGTCAAGGGCGCAGTCTCTGGTGCAGAAACGCCACCAGAAATTGGTCAAGCATTTGACTCGGGTATCGCACCAACAGGGCCCGACGGCACACCAATGCGGGCTGTTCCAATGGATGAACCTGCCGGCGCAGTAACACCAGGTACCGCCAGTGATGGATCGTACCAGCAAGCCGCACCGTTAGACGCCGCTGGCAACCCAATGGCTCAAACTTCCTTCATTGACCTATCCAATGGCAATCAAGGTACTATGAATTTGCCCGATGGATCCAGCGTTCCTGTTAATGTATTCCCAGCAGATGGTATACAACCAAGATTGCCTGTGGGATCAGAAAAGATTATTGCAGATTTAAATGGACAAAAAGTTACTGCCTGGGTTTACAATGGTAAAGCCTATGTGCCAAACTTTAAGATGGAAAGTTTTGTTGTTTTAAAGCGTCCACTGTCTGAACTAGTAGATAGAGATTTAACAGTTAGAATGTGGGCATTGCGAGAGTCTACAAACAAACAACGACGTCGCGGTGTTGAATTAACTGAGTCCGGTGTGCATCTGGTATTTGAAAACTTGGCACGTTTTAAGCGTTACGTTGAAATACGAAGAATGCTAGGTGAAGCTCCTGGTGACATAACTCCCGGACGCCCTGAACTTCCTGATGAGTTCCGTCCTGATATGCCAGGCGCCAAAGGCGCAGAACAAAAGCCCGGCTTCTTAAGTCGTGCGTGGGGCGGTATAAAGAATATAGGACATCAGTTAACTACAAAAGTAACAGCTGATAAATTAAAAATGAATTGGCACGTTGCTGGTAAGCCATCAGACAGCGATGCACTTGCACAGTTTTTACAGCAACAGGGTGTTGGCACAGATGTAATTTCCGGTGTTTATAAAGAACTAGGATTGCCTTATACAGATCCAAATGCAACTACACCGGCTGCACCTGATACAGCTACGCCCGACACAGCTACTCCTGACACAGCGGCAGCAACCACTGACACAGCGGCACCTGCTCCGGCAGCACCATCTGGCTCTGGTATGTTTGCCGACCCTAACAAACTATGGACTAGTTTCGAAAGCTATCTAGAAGCCGACGGAAGAATTGCACCAGCGTTCCGTGGTGTATTGAAAGACATACTACTGACTGCTCTCAGAACAGTTGAGAATAGACAACGTAAAATCAATAAGATTATCAAAGAAGCAAAGAGTATCGAGAAAAGACTAGTTGCTATTAAGAAAACAAAACAAAAAGTATGAAACTCTTTGAAATTAAAAACAAACCAGCACCCTGGTTACTAGTCGAAGGCGCCGAAGGTAAAAATACTCACTTGGAGCATCTCGAAGACGAGATTTTAAACAGTGGGTATGCTGGCGCACAACTAGCTTTTTCGTACTTGGAAAATCTAAGGACAATGTTAAGCAAGGGAACAGGAACACCCCAGGCTAAAGTTACAGTTAAGTGGGACGGTGCTCCTGCTATTATTTGCGGCATTGATCCTGCAGACGGTAAATTTTTTCTTGGAACAAAAAGCGTGTTTAGTCAAGATGCTAAGTTAATTAAAAGCAAAAAAGACATTACCAATTGGTACAGCGATAAACCTGACTTGGCAGAAAAGCTAATGTATGCTTTAAAATATCTACCAGAGCTGGGCATTGGCAATGTGCTACAAGGTGACTTAATGTTTACCAAGCCAAATCTTGGAGTTGCTGACATTGGTGGTGAAAACTGCTATGTGTTTACTCCTAATACTATTAGCTATGCAGTACCAGTTAATAGCCAATTGGGACAACGTCTGGCTGCCTCACAAATTGGTATAGTGTTTCATACGGCATACGAAGGTGCCAGTTTACCGGAAATGACAGCTTCGTTTGGCGTTAGTGTTGCGGGACTCAACAAGAGCAAAAATGTTTGGTTTGATGATGCAACCTACAAAGACTTAACTGGCAGAGCTACATTGTCCAACGACGAAGATCGTGCATTTAAAAAGGCTATTGATGGTGGAATAAAAACCCTACAAAAAATTGATAAGAAGAAGTTTGATATCATTATTCAAAATCAAGAGTTTGCCAAGTATGTTAAACCTTTTATCAACAATCGTATTCGTGGTGGTGAGCAAGTGGGCGAGCCTATTACGTTCTTAAAAGAATTCCTTGCATTTTACAAAGGCAAGATGGAGGCTGAAATGGCCAAACTCAAAGGCGGCCCAGAAAGCAAAGCCGCCCAAGACCGTATGGCTAAAATTCAACAGCAAGAGCGTTTTATTGCTGATAATAGCAACACATTACTGGGCATAATGGCAATCTACAAGCGTGTGATAGAACTTAAACTAGCTATAGTTAAGAAGTTGCAACAAGTAGAAAGTATGGTGGGCACTTTCCTTAAGACAGAAACAGGCTATCAGGTTATGAATCCCGAGGGCTTTGTTGCTGTGGGACACGACGGTGGTGCAGTTAAATTAATAGACAGACTAGAGTTTAGTCGACAAAACTTTGCCGGCAAAGCTGATTGGAAACGAACAAGTTTTGAGCCAACGGCATAAATATTTACGTGAGGCGCAAGCCCATAATTATTCAGGAGAAACAAAATGGCAATTTTTACACGTACAAGCGGTGACGCAAACGGTGTAGTACACGTTGACACAGCGGCCCACGGTAGTGGCGCTGGTGTTTTGGTATCTACAGGCATTGGCAAGCACCCAACATTAATCAAGCTAGACACAGGTTCAGTCGACATCAGCGGCCAAGTTGGCGTTGGTGGAGCAGTAGAAACAGTTCTACGAACCATTGCTACACGAGCAACTATTATCGCTTATCAAGTCGAGAACGATGCTAGTGGCGAAATGCGTGTTCTAGTAGAAGCATCTGGTTGGGAAAATGATGCACAGCTTCAGACAGCCGTTCGTGCCCTAGGCACAGCTAACGGTGCTAACTTGGCTGGTACAACAGTATCTAGCGCAGGTGGCTTAAAGGCTTAATTTTAATTAAGACTAGAAAAAGGCAGATTCGTTCTGCCTTTTTTGTTGGCCACTAAATATTGACAGTATGCCAAACAAAGTTTTTCAGATAACCACCCTGGTAGATATTACAGCCACAGGGGTAACACGTAGTACCGCAGATAGAGAAATTGAACGTAACCAACAGCGCAATTGGGAAACGGTATTACAAGTATTGAGCCTTCGCACACAGCCGCATATTGTAAACTGGCCCTATAAAGTTACATTAGCCACAGAAGATGTTAAGTACCTATTTGGGGAAGTTTATTCCGGAAATCAATCAGCCTGGAAGTTTGAGTTTACCGCAGATCACCCAGATTCCTATAGCGTGGTCACTGGTACACTTGATGAAATAACCGATCCAATTAGCGGCTTGCAAAGCGACTTTGAGCAGGTACCTGTGATCACAGGGCTAACGGAAACGGCCAGATTTTTATTGCCAATATTTTATCCGTTTGGCGCCATAAAAAACATTCATATAACATTGTTGACATATCCATAAATAACACAATAGATGCTAAATCTATCTTCATATTATGGCACAAATCTCAGTCTCGTTATGGCACATCATTTAAACAGCATCGTTTAATAAACAAGGAATGATATGTCATCTACTACAGACATAGAAAAAAAGAGTTTAGAGGCTCACGTGGAACTTTGTGCAGAAAGATACGCGGCTTTGGAAAGAAACTACGACAATCTACAAGTCAAGATTGAAACGTTGAACGCCAAGATCGAACGGATGGACGCACACATTGTTGCCATACGTGAATCCTTAGCCGGTACCGGTGAACGTCAGAGCAAGCAACTTATAGCAATTGGCACAGCCATTGTGTCGGTGTTAATTACAGGCATAATTACTTTGACTGTGCATTTTATCAACAAATGAAAATCGTAGAACTGCTCAACAACTTGTCATTGCCAATAACCAACGAGGAAGCAGATCTGCTTTCTGGGTTTGATGACAGAGCAGTTATACACCGCAGTAAATTCAATGAAAGACAACAGCACGTTGCTAATCAATTAGTAAATAAAGATGTACTGTTAAGACTCAATCAAGATGGCCAAATCACATACCAAAAGAAAATCAGGCATTAAACCTGACGTTAGTCCCGAACAGGTTGAACTGCTCAAAAAGGGCATCAATGGCGCAGTCCAATATATTAGAGATTGGAAGCGCAAAGAACTTGTTACTATGCTAACAACAAAATCCAAGGCTCCACCAGTTTGTGTAGCCGTTGGAAAAGAAGCCTATGTTGTAGGAAGATACGGAGTTAAACGTCACGGTGATGTTTGGCAAGTTTATAACAGTTTGTCTGAAACTGAAAATTATTTTAGTTGCAGGGCCAGTGCAATAGTTTACAGTGTCTGTGAACAAACTGGAAGATTCAAACTAGCACGTGAGCTAGTTTCACACGATGATTCATTGTTACGTTGTAAACAACGTGTAGAAACATATAATCATTTAAAAGCAAAGGCCAAAAAGAAGCGAGATTACTGGCGCTTTGACCACTATTACATAATGAGCAACACTGCCGAATTTGAACTAGCTGACGCTAAACACCTGTTAGAGAAAAGTTTAAATTTGGCTAAATACTTTAAAATTTGGGAATAACTCGCTATGAACCTTAAAGACATTAGCCCTACAGCAACAGCTAAAAAGATGAATCGTATTATGGAAAGCCGATTTGGCTACGCCATTGATTACAGCAATTTAAGCATTGCCAAAGCAAATAAATTAAACAGCTCCTTAGGAGAAAACATCTCTCGCATACGCAAGAGCTATGGTGTACATACCGCAGAAAAGAATCCAAAGTATATGGAACTTCTTTTGGTACGTGAAGCACTGGGCAAGTGGATCAGTGAGCACAATCAACTCACCGAGGGCGAAATGGGGAAAAGCAGTGCTATCCTAGCCGCCAAAGATATGGTAGACAGCATACAAGATATGTTGGAAAAAGTTAGCAAGATGCAAGTAGAGCAAATGCCTGCTTTAATTGACACCATTCGTGATCAGATTGGTAACGACCAAGCTGACAACTTTAAGAACAGTGTAGGCGGCCTACTAAGCAGTATGGTTGACCAACTAACACAGGCACGTGAACAAGCCGATGGCGCCGCACGTAGTTTGGCAGGAGAAGGTCCAGCCGCTGGTATGTCTATGCCAGGTGGTGAAATGGGTGGTGCTCCGATGCCAGGTGCACCTGCACCAAGTCCTGCAAGTGATTTAGACCAAGCTGCCGCAGACAGCTTTGGCGCAACAGATGCTGCCGCTGGTGGACCAGAAGCACTAGGCAGAGAAAAGCGTTAATCAATGAGAGCTACTGAATTTGTTTTCGAAGATGATATCACCGGTGGCGTCATCGAAGATGAAGCTGATCACCGCGGCGACGACAATTTAGCCAACGCATTAGAAACACTAAGGCACCAGGCACATAATAAACACGATGTGCCAATGGTGCGTGTTGATAGTTTAATTAATATCGTTCGCGGTATGCCAGGAACAGAAATGTTCTCCGTTGAAAATTTAATGGATGCATACAAAAGCAACGAGACTATTAAAAATTTAGTCAAAGACATCAAGGACAATAAAGATGGCATCAAGTATGCGTATCTAGCTACATTTGCCGATGATCCATTGACAGGCGATGACCAAATGGCATCCGCCGGTGGCCAGGTTAACAACCCAGAAAAAACTATCGACTCGATGGCAAAACGTGCATTAGACAAACGCAATTAAGTATACCACAAATGGCATACTCAGACAAGGTTGTTGATCACTATGAAAATCCCAGGAATGTCGGATCTTTTGATAAGAGTGACACTGATATTGGCACTGGTATGGTTGGGGCGCCAGCCTGTGGCGACGTAATGAAACTACAGATAAAGGTAGATGAAAATGGCATTATTAGAGATGCTCGTTTCAAGACATATGGATGCGGTTCAGCAATCGCCAGTTCGAGTTTGGTTACAGAGTGGGTTAAGGGTATGCATATTGATGATGCTGTTAATCTTAGTAACTCCGAAATCGCAGAAGAGCTAGCCTTGCCGCCAGTTAAAATACATTGCTCAATTCTTGCCGAAGACGCAATCAAAGCGGCTGTAAATGATTACCGTAACAAACACAGCATCCAACAAAATACAACAACAACTATCTAAACGAGGTAGAGGAATTGGCCTGCGGGTTGGCGTAAAAACAACAGGATGCTCTGGATTAGCATACGTATTAGAGTATGTAGATCACCCCCCAGTGACCCGTGACCAATTTGTCTACGAAAGTAACGGAGTTAAAATATGGGTAGATGGAAAATCGTATCCCTATATTAATGGATTAGAAATAGATTGGGTACGCAATGGACTCAATGAAGGATTTGAATTTAAAAATCCCAATGAACGAGATCGATGTGGCTGTGGCGAAAGTTTTAGAATCTAAAATGGGCATTTGATAGTCTTGCTTTAACAGACCCAAGTATGTTATAATGTACTATGATCTTGCCCAAATACAATTATACCCCACTTAGTAGAACCACCATTGAAGGAAAACGGCATTATTGTTTGCCAGACGGGTCCAATGTTCCCAGCGTTACTACTATCCTAGATAAAACCAAAAGCGAAGAAAGCAAACAAGCTCTAAATAATTGGAAAAAACGTATGGGCACAGCCAAGGCCCAAGAGATTACCACAGAGGCTGCTAGTCGTGGAACACGTATGCACAAGTGGTTAGAGACCTATGTCAAGGATGGTGATATGGGATTGCCGGGCACAAATCCTTTTAGCATACAAAGTCACGCAATGGCCAATGTCATTGTGTTTGAGGGCCTGGCTAACAATGTAACTGAATATTGGGGTGTGGAAGTTCCTGTTTATTACAGTGGGCTATATGCAGGTACTACAGACTGTCTAGGCCTGTGGAAGGGAAAACCTGCTATCTTAGACTTCAAACAGACTAATAAACCCAAGAAAAGGGAGTGGATTGAGGATTATTTTGCCCAGCTGGCGGCCTATGCACTGGCTCATAACAACACACACGGAACTGATATAAAAACAGGTGTTATTCTAATGTGTAGTGCAGACAATTTATATCAAGAGTTTGTTTTAGAAGAAGCTGAATTTGAGTTTTATAGTAATCGTTGGCTTGAGCGGGTTGAGCAGTACTACCTTAACAGCTAAATACGTATTATTATAGGACAAGTAGAATGGCTGTCACGCAAGTTTCCACAATACAAGTACGCAGAGGGCTAGCTCAAGATTTAGGTAATCTTGCGTCTGGCGAATTAGCCTGGGCTCTCGATACACAAAAGCTGTATATCGGCAATGGTACCATTGAAGAAGGTGCACCAATAAATGGTGTCACAGAACTATTAACCAGCAATTTTAATGTTGTAGAAACTTTAGGATCGTATGTTTACAAAGGTGAAGAGGGCGGCTATGTAGTAGTCACAGGCCCCGACAATTCAGAAATTAAAAGATCCTATCAAAATAAACTTGATGATTTTGTAAACGTCCGTGATTTTGGCGCCAAGGGCAATGGCATTATTGACGATACAAGTGCTATACAACGTGCCATTGATGAATTGTACGATCGCAAGTCTATTAGCCCACGTACCATTACAAGACGTGCATTACGTTTTAATGCAGGACGCTATAGAATTACCAAGGATCTACGAATCCCTCCGTATACAACCTTTGTTGGTGAGGGTAAAGACAGTGTATTCATTATTGCTGATGGTGCAGAAGCAACATCGCTAATGACTCTGACTACCAGCAATGGTTTAAGCTCGGCGGTAAACTATCAACCAGATCCTGTTTATCCAATGGCTGTTTTTATCTCAGGTATGAGTTTAGTCTCTAATAGAGAAATAGATATTGTACGTATAGACGGTGCCAAAGATTGTGTTTTTGTTGACGTTAACTTTACAGGACCGTTAGACAAACCAGAGATAGCAGATTCAAATATTGCCGCAGTTTTAATCAACAGCAACATTAAAAAAACAACAAACATACAATTCCACCGTTGTGGATTCAGTGGCATAGAATTTGCCGCACGTATCGAAGATTCTCATACTAGTGGAATAAAATTCTCACATTGTGACTTTAGCAATCTATGGGCTGGTGTAGACATTGGTGACGGTGTTAACAATGTTGCAATCACAGACAGCAAATTTGAAACTATTTTCTCTTATGCTATTCAGGGGGATGTAAACGCCACAGGTATTGTTAGTTCTAATAATACATTTATAGATGTTGGCAACCATTACAACGGTGACGCTCTTGGTCGCGCAGTTACACCAATAATTATATTCCAAGCGGATAATAACTATAGCGTAGCAGATATTTTTAACAGACCAAAAGGATCAAACATTGGCAGAATTAGTGCGGCCGGATATGCTATTGTTAGTCTAAGCATTGATGACTATTTGAGATTAGGCGATGCATACACTACACCGGGAAAAACACTAAGTTTAAGTGGAAGCAATACCGGTCACATTCCATTGGGTTATAACACCAGTGGCCTAGTGCAGTATTCTGCAAAGCGTGGACCTTGCTCAAGATTTGGTACAATTAAATTTACTGCTAGTCCAATTTTAAATGACATAGTCTATGACGAGGAGTACACCGAATCTAGCGATATGGGATTAAATCTTAGTGTAGTAACTGACGGAATAAAATTACAACTACGTTGGACTACCAATGGATCGGGCCCAGTTACAGATTTTACCTTTGATGTTAAAGTCCTAACATACAATGGTATCAGAGCACTCTGATACTACCAGATTAACACGCCAGTTATTGGCAACATTGAAACAAAGCGATTCGATTAAGTATGTGGATTCTCAAACCCGATGAGCGGTTACGAGATTGGAAAATCTTTCGTAATCAAATCAGCGGGCAAACATTAGAACAGGCTTGTTCTGATACTGCCCATCTTTGGAGTTACGCTCCATTTGTAAACTACTATATAGATCCAGACCGAGAGAATAGCCATTCTCCTTGGCCAGATCCTTGGACTCTTTTGCACGAAAATTATTACTGTGATGTTGCAAAAGCTCTTGGAATGCTGTATACTATATATCTTAGCAACCATAAACCTCTAGACATCGAACTTAGACACTATCAGTGCAGAGAGACTAGAGAAGCTTTTAATTTAGTTTGGTTGGCAAAAGGGAAATATATACTTAATTTCAATTTTGATGAAGTAGTAAATAAAACACAATTAACAAACACGTTAGATTTAAAATTTAGGTATACAGCCCTGGATTTAAACCTAGATCAATATTAGAACTACAAGGAAGACTCAATGACACAAATCGCTGTAACTAAAAGAGACGGTTCAAGAGAACCACTAGATTTAGAAAAATTACATCGTGTAGTGTTTTGGGCCACTGAAGGAATTACTGGAGTTAGCGCCAGTGAAGTTGAAATTAAAAGTCACCTACAATTCTACAATGGCATCGAAACACGCACTATTCAAGAAACACTTATCAAATCTGCCGCAGACCTGATAACAGAAGAAACACCAAACTATCAATATGTAGCCGGCAGATTAATCAACTACCATTTGCGTAAAGAAGTATACGGCGACTATCGACCTTGGCCTTTAATCAAATTAGTTAAATTTAACGTTGACCTTGGTTTCTATGATGCAGGCTTATTAGAAGTTTACAGTGATGATGAATGGAATCTTATGGATACCTATATCAATCACGCAAGAGATGAAAACTTTACCTACGTTGCAATGGAGCAATGGCGTGGTAAGTACTTGGTACAGAACCGTGTACACAAACAAATATTTGAAACACCACAGATGGCATATTTAATGATTGCCGCAACATTGTTTCAAACATATCCAAAAGAAACCAGACTGCAATACGTAAAAGATTATTATGATGCTATCAGTCTGCACGACATTAGCCTGCCTACTCCTGTTATGGCTGGAGTGCGTACCCCACAAAAACAATTTAGTAGTTGTGTGCTCATTGAAACAGACGACAGCTTAGACAGTATCAATGCCACAGCAAGTTCTATTGTTAAGTATGTGAGCCAAAAGGCCGGCATTGGCATCGGCGCCGGTCGTATTCGTGCCATCGGTAGTCCCATACGCCGGGGTGATGCATATCACACAGGTGTTATTCCCTTCTACAAACATTTTCAAAGTGCAGTAAAGAGTTGCAGTCAAGGTGGTGTGCGCGGCGGCGCCGCTACGTTGTATTATCCAATTTGGCATTTGGAAGTTGAAGACCTTTTAGTGCTAAAGAATAATAAGGGCACTGAGGAGAACCGTGTACGTCAGATGGACTATGGTGTTCAGTTCAATAAATTAATGTATGAGCGTTTAATCTCTGGCGGCGATATTACATTGTTTAGCCCACACGATGTTCCCGAGTTGTACAATGCTTTCTTTAGCGACCAAGGAAAATTTAAAGAGCTCTACGAACGTGCAGAACGCAATACCAAGCTACGTAAAAAGACAGTCGATGCCAGGGCCTTGTTCTCCTGCTTTATGGAGGAACGTAAGAACACAGGTCGCGTTTATCTAATGAACGTGGATCACGCTAACACGCACAGTCCTTTTAAAGAGGACCTACATCCTGTCAAGATGTCTAACCTGTGTACAGAAATTAATCTTCCCACTGTGCCATTGATGGACATCAATGACGAAAATGGCCGCATTGCCTTGTGTACTCTAAGCGCACAGAACTGGGGCAATGTAAAAAACAAACACGATTTTGAACGTATCTGTAAGTTGAGTGTGCGTGGACTCGACGCTTTGTTGAGCTATCAAAATTATCCTATCAAAGCCGCAGAACTCTCTACTAAACAATTCAGGCCTTTGGGCAACGGCATTATTAACTTTGCCTACTTCCTGGCCAAGAATGACGTTAGCTACAGCGACCCCAAGGCATTGGAGTTAGTTGATGAGTATGCCGAAGCGTGGTCTTACTATTTGATCAAAGCCAGTGCAGACCTGGCTGCAGAGCAAGGACCGTGCGACGGGTGGCAAGACCTTAAGTATGCTGATGGTATTCTTCCTATCGACACACGTAAAAAAGATGTTGATGAGTTAGTGCCACATCAAGAGCGTATGCCCTGGCGTGCTCTGCGTGAACAGATCCTATCCACCGGTATACGCAATGCCACACTAATGGCGTTGATGCCTGCAGAGACATCGGCACAGATTTCAAATGCCACTAACGGCATTGAGCCACCACGTAGCTACGTTTCGGTCAAACAGAGTAAAGATGGAGTCTTAAGACAAGTAGTCCCCGAATTTAGAAAACTTAAAAACAAATACGAACTATTATGGAATCAAAAAAGTCCCGAAGGATATTTAAAGATTTGCGCTATTTTACAAAAGTACATTGACCAAGGTATCAGCATTAATACTTCCTACAACCCACAGTTCTACGAAGACGAAAAGATCCCAATGAGTGAGATGCTCAAGCACCTGCTGATGTGCTACAAGTATGGCACAAAACAATTATATTATTTTAATACCTATGATGGCCAAGGTGAGATTGACATTGACAAGCTATCAACACAACAACCATTGAAACAAGAAACTTTAATACAAGATCAAGAAGACTGTGAGAGCTGTGTAATATGAGAGCCAGTGAGCTAATAACAGAAACAAAGATAAGCGATTCTTGGTTTCGGGGCAGTGCGTTTAAAGCATATAAACAAGCCAATCCCGAACACTATGAAATTGCAGATCAATCAGGAACTGTAGACACCCTCGAAGGCCCAGTTAGATACAATGCAGGAGACTACATTCTAACTGGCCCCAAAGGTGAAAAGTATCCCATACCCCCAGCTAAGTTTAAAGAACTCAAAGACGACAACGGCGACGGCACTTGCACACCCAAGAAAATCATCAAGTGGGCCAAATTGGCGGATCACAATGGAGTGGTTAATACCAGTTGGGGAGAACCATTAAATTACACAGCGGGCAATGACTACATTGTTCGCCACGGCGAAAACGACTACGGTGTAGTCAAGAAAGACATTTTTGCAAAAACATACTCTAAAGCATAAGGAACAATAATGAGCGTTTTCAATATTAATAATAAAACTAAACACACAGACGCATTGGCATTCTTTGATCCAAGTGGCCCGGTTACAATTCAACGATACGAAACTTTAAAATACAAACAGTTTGATAAATTAACAGATAAACAATTGGGATTCTTCTGGCGTCCCGAGGAAGTAGACGTTACTAGAGATGCCAAAGACTTCCGTGACTTAACCGATCACGAGCAACACATTTTTACCAGTAACTTAAAAAGACAAATCCTATTAGACAGTGTACAGGGGCGCAGTCCCAGTCTAGCCTTGTTACCGTTTGTATCTATTCCCGAATTAGAAACTTGGATCAGCACCTGGACCTTTAGTGAGACTATACATAGCAGAAGCTACACACACATTATTCGTAATGTCTTTAGTGATCCTAGCAAAGTGTTCGACGAGATGATGCAGATTGACGAGATTGCCAACTGCGCCATAGACATCAGCAAGTACTATGATGACTTAATCGAGTACGGTGGTTATTACAATTTGCTAGGTGCTGGTACACACTCTATCAATGGCAAAGAACTTGTGATTGATGAATACGAGCTAAAGAAGAAACTATGGTTGGCCATTAACAGTGTCAATGCATTAGAAGGAATTCGTTTCTATGTTAGCTTTGCCTGCTCCTGGGCATTTGCTGAATTAAAGAAGATGGAAGGCAATGCTAAGATTATTAAATTAATTTGCCGAGACGAAAACATTCACCTGGGTAGCACACAAACATTGATCAAATTGTTACCACAAGATGATCCAACCTTTATTCGGATCAAAGAGGAAACATCTGATGCCTGTGCTAAGATGTTTCTAGATGCAGCCGAACAAGAAAAGGCCTGGGCCGAATACTTATTCAAAGACGGAAGTATGATAGGCTTAAATAAACAACTGTTATGCGATTATGTTGATTGGATTACAGCCAAGCGAATGACCGCAGTTGGTCTTAAGCATAATCTTAAGACTGGTAGTAACCCGCTACCTTGGACTGCTAAGTGGATTGCTGGCGCAGAAGTCCAAGTAGCACCACAAGAAACTGAAATCTCTAGTTACATTGTTGGTGGTACTAAACAAGACGTAACAGAAAACACATTCAAAGGATTTAGTTTATAATGTTAACAGTCTACAGTAAAAACCATTGCCCATTTTGCGATCAGGCAAAGGCTTTATTAAAAAAGCACGAAGTTGTTTTTGAAGAAATTAAAATAGATGAGAGCCCAGAAGCCAGAGAGTTTGTTATTGCTGAAGGACATCGCACAGTTCCACAAATCTACAAAGACGGTAAGTTGTTTGTAGAAGGTGGATACACAGGACTAGCCAAATTGACAGAAGGTCAAATCAAAGAAAGATTAATAGCTTAATATGTTAGTTTCAAATTCAAAATACACAGTAGGCGATATCATCGCACTCAAGTTAGTCAATGGCGACGAAGTTGTTGGCAAGCTAACCTCAGAAACCGACGAAGGATATCTAATAGATAAACCTTGTGTTATTGTTGGCAGTGCTAAAGGCATTGCACTAATTCAAGCTATGTTTAGTTTGGCCAAAGACAAGTCTATTGCTGTTAAAAAAGAACACATCATTATGACCTGTGAAGCAATGGTAGAAATGAGAGACCATTACACAGAAGTTACCACTGGCATCAAACCAGTGACAGCCGGATCTATTATAATCTAATATGAGCGGACCAGTAACATATGGCGTTTGGCCCTTTGCCAGTACTGTCACTGTTGGCGACAACACTGGCGGTGGCAGCACAGGTGGTGCAACCCCTGTTATTAGTCCGGGCGCGGCAACATTTGCACAAACAGCCAGCGACGACTTAGATGACGGAACTCCGGCTGGCAAAGCCAGAGCCGAAGCCTATGTTAAAGAACAAATAGCCAATGGAACATTCAAGCAGTCTGATATCGACAAAGGCAACAATGTTGTTCCTAGGGAAATAGACAACCGTCCTCCGCCCAATATCACCGGTACAACTGTTGATTGCACTGCTATTCATCAAGGGTTCAACCTTGGTACAAAAATTACTCCAATAACTACTTTAAAACAGTTTATCTACGATTATCCAGCAATTCCAAATCACAAATATTCGTCGGTACCGGCACAGTTAGGATTAGCCTCAGATCAGATTGTTTGTAACCTTGCCCACCTTTGTTTAAATGTCTGGGAGCCAGTTAAGGCAAAATATCCCAATGTCATAATGACTAATTCCTTGCGTACTGGCTCTGCCATTGGTGCAGGGCCACACGGAACAGGACAGGGTATGGACATACAGTTCAATACTTCCAAAGGCATTAGCATTGCACCCGCCGATTACTTTGCCATAGCATCCTGGATAAAAGAAAACATTGCTTACGATCAATTGATCCTAGAATATAGCACAGCACGTGGTTATACTATTGCTTGGATACATTGTAGTATCTATGCCGGGACGGGCAAGCGAGTATCCCCGACTAACAAAGTTTTGACTATGATGAATCATCAAGTTAGAGCAGTGGGGTTGGCCAACTTGGCTAATTAATAATATGGGCGCACTAACTGGATTAATGGTCATTGCTGGAATTGGATTACTTAAAAATGGTAGTCTAGGTGTCAGTCGCGACCTTACATCCATAGTAGACGAGTTTAATACAAAAAATATCAGTGGTGCAGTACAAAGCAGAGTTGCCTCTGAAAGCACAGAAATAATTGATATCCTACGCTATGCACCGAGTTTTATGACAGGGTTGCCTCCTGCGGGTATTGATGGTTATACTGATTCAGAGGGTAACTTGACAGTCAAAAATATACCCGAAGCAGTTAGATTGCAGGGTAAGAGCTTGTTTACTCCGGCAACCACTATAATGACCAACAGAGTTAAATTCAGCGGTGGCACCGATGATGTTGGTGTCTTTGCCAGTGTTTACGGAAAAGCCAGTGCGTACTCGGCGCAGGCATTTTCTTTTGCAGGTAGTTTGGCGCAGAGCACTGGACAGAAATTTGATGACCTAGGTTTTCAGTTTAAAAACTATACTGATATTGCTTCGGGTGGCATTACCAGTCAATTCAATTCTGCAGGCGTACCGGCATTGGCCAAAGAAATAGCCAACCTAGGTACAATGTTTAGCACCAAAGATCTTAGTAAAATGGCCAGCGCAGGGTCGTTGGTTCAAAATTTGATCAACCAGGGACTTGGCTACGTGGGTAACTTAGAGTCGGATGTTGTTGATGCCAACATTGATTTAGAAAATCTAGATGAAGAATCTAATGACCAGCTGTTATATTTCTTGCACCAAATCAAAGGCAGTGACCTAGATGAAATCATCGAAGTTACCAATTTCCGCCCTGCAAGACTTGATCAAATACTTTCTCTGGCAGATGTCTTGGATATCAACAAGCTGTTTACACCGGCAGCAATTGCCGCTGTAGGAAGTGGCTCTAGCCTGAGCGATTTAAGCAATAAACTAAGCAATATTGGCGGGAATTTTAAAGATACCGCTAGCATAGGACAACTTTACAGCAGTCTAGACCTACGTAGCTTTCCTAACCTTAATGCATTGGGTGGATTATTGCCAGACAGCATTGGTGGTGGGCTGGGTGCTCTTGGCGGATTAATAGGTATTGGCTCCGGGCTGTTCGGACAGCCAACTCTAAGAGATATGACAGCCAGTGCCAGCGGTGTTGGCTACACCGATGATGTTACGGCAATGGTGCAGACACAAAAAGATCTGTTGGAATATGATGAAGATGTTTTTAAGTTTAAAGATTATTTAGAAACAGAAGAAACATTAGATCCTGCCGAACTAGAAATTTTAATCAACAACATAAATCAGAAGTCTGAATTGCAGGATATATTAACTGCTAACAATCTTAAAATGATTAGTTGTGCCCAACGGTTGGGTATTGAAAAAGAAAATTTAAGTAAAGCCGGTATTGTACCTGGTGCAAGTGCAGCCAGTGCAGACGGTTTAATGAATCTGTCCAGTCAACTGCACGGATTAGGAGTAGACCCAACGGGTGCTGGGCTAGGTGAGCAATTATCTAGTATGGGCACCAATGACGTTTACGGAGAAGCAGTACAAGCAAGCCTTATCGAAGGCAAGAACCTAGGCAAACTAGCGGTATTTGGCATCAATCCAGGAACAAAAATGGATCCAATGCAATATGCCAACAGTTTGCGTAACATTGGCTAAGGCCGTATTTACACTGTTGGTTATGCTACTTATATGTTAGTATAACTAGTCTGTCAGATCAGTAAATATTTTACCGCAAAAGGAGACTATTATGTACGCAGAAAATGCACGTAATAGGATGCTAGCGTTAATGATCTCGTTGTTTATAATGTTGTTGATGAGCTTGAATGTCAAACAACAATTGAACGTAAGTCATTATCAAAATCTAGTGTCTGAAACACAAAAACTTTTGATTAACACTCAAGAGTCTTTAAAAACTATTGTCCCTGCACTGGTTCCAGTACCTACTAAGATAGTAGATATGCGAACTGTTGCCGTTGACAACTCAGAACTTCAATGTATGAGTGAGAACATATACTTTGAAGCAGCCTCGCAGAGCCTAATAGGAAAGATCGCTGTAGGACAAGTAGTCCTGAATAGAATGAAAAGCGGTCGTTATCCTAAAACAGTCTGCGGGGTTATTAACCAACGAGTTAATGACGTATGTCAGTTCAGTTGGAAATGTGAAAGCGAAAAAGAGATTCGCAATGCAAAAGCCTGGAAACAAAGCCAGCAGGTAGCCTATGACCTATTAAGTCGCGATCGCAAGGATATGGTTGACCTTACAGAAGGGGCCACACACTTCCACGGCACTGGCGTCAGACCAGGTTGGAATCTTAAATTATTAACTAAGATAGACGATCATTTGTTTTATAGATAGAAGAAGGTTAAATACTTTAGTACATAAAGGGGCAAATATGTCACACAATGCTAAAGTGCAAGACCGGTTAGGCGACCTTGAAGATGATGTAACTGATGATTTTGATCTTGACGATTCAGATTACGGCTTCATTATCAGTAGTAGTGGAGAACTAAAGACATTTTTTTGCCCCGATGATACCTCTGGTTTTCCGCCTAAACAAATCTTAAAGATATTTAAAATTTTTAAAATCAATAATGTATCAGAAGTTTTAACTGGCTCCGGTACCCTGCATTAGAAAAGACTTGACAACTTGCTCGTTTCGTAGTATAATATGGGTTACTTTACTAAACAGGAGCCCGTATGTATTACAGTTCTTTGCCAGTTAGTACTTTATATGTAAAAGCTAACTTCAAACGTAGCCCATATAAAAACGCTATTGTCACGTTTCGTTTAGTAGGGCATACCTATGCAGAGTTTACTGCAAACAAAGCCCTAATGTTAGTGGACACTAACCCCGACACTGTAACGCTAGAGCAGGTGTATGCTATAGCGGAAACTATGCGTGTCAAAGCAAATGCACTAAAAGTTGTGGTAAAAATGCCACAGCCTGTGTATAAAAAGCTGGCAAAACGTAGTACGTAAGTACTACTTTTAAGTTAGTGCTTACTAACCTACAGAATTGCTTAATTTTTAAGCAATTTGTTGCAAAAAACCCACAAAAAAATCACAAAAAACACCGAAATTTCGGTTGACGCAGAGCCCGTTTTGCGCTATAATACTAGTATGGAAAGCAAAACAGTAACCCGTAAACGCAGACAAGATACCAAGCACGCCGTGTATATGTTAGTAAACACTAACACAAACGAAGCGTATGTTGGTATCACTGTCTGCGGTGCCCAAGTTAACAAGGCACTCAAAGTGCGTTTTCAAAAGCACGTTCGTCGTGCTGTGACAGAAAACAAAGATTGGGCCCTGTGCCGTAGCATCCGCACTCACGGTGCTGACGCTTTTGTAATGCTCTTGGTAGACATTGTGCGTGGTCGTAAGCCTGCTCACAAAGTCGAACGTGAGCTGATCAACGGCAATGCACCTGCATTGAACAGTCACTAAAACGGTTGACACTGATCCCGTTTTAGTGTTATAATATAGACATAGTAAGGAGCAAAGATGATTGCAGAAACAAGCATACAATCTGGTTATTACGATCAACGCCACGGCGGTCCATACGATCGCGGTCAAGCAGATTCGTACTACGGTCGTGATTATTGGCCTCACTACTTTGTGAGAGACACTCACAAATCACCTCGCATTGATATGGAGCAGATGACTGCCGCAGAGCTTACAGCCTACACCGCAGGCTATCGTGACAACGAAGCCAATGGCGACAAGAAAGAATATTGATGAAGTTCTACGCCGAGACAACCAAGTGGCCCGACACGATGCCCAACGGCACCTACTTGCTCAACGACAGCAAGACAAAGATGTTTGCCTACATTAGACCCAATGGTGTCGAAGTAAAAGAATTTAAAAAGCCTATCAGCATTGATACCCGTGGCCGCAAGTTTGTTGAAGTTAAAAACACCTTTGGCTTTAAGATTGCCAAAGTTAAGCCTGCCAATCCACAATGGCAAGTTACAGGCAGTAAGGGCGACGTCTACATTGTAGAGCAAACCGAAAACGGGCTGACCTGCACTTGCAGTGGATTTAAATTCCGCGGTGCTTGTAAGCACGTCAAGGAGATTGCATAATGGCCTGGGTTGGCGTTATACTGTTAATAATCGTAGGTCATCCTATGTTGGCAGTGTTGTTAGCATTTTTTATCTTAGTATTTGGAGATTAAAATGGGTTTGGATATGTATGCCTACACGGCAAATAAAGCAGGTCAGCACGATGAGTTTTTTAAACAAGACGGTCTACGGTATGACAATGGCAATTGGGTTGGTGGAGACCCAAGTGTGCCGCAGACAGAAGAAATTGCCTATTGGCGCAAGCACCCCAATCTTCACGGTTGGATGGAACAACTTTGGCAAAAGAAGAATCCCGAGGATATGTCCGATTTCAACTGCGTTGAGCTTGAGCTAACATTAGAAGATATCAATGATCTAGAGGAGGCTGTTACTTTTAACAGACTGCCATCAACCACCGGGTTCTTTTTTGGCAACAACTCAGACAGCCATTATTTTGAAAAGGACATAGAGTTCATTGAACGAGCAAGGCTTGCCATTGACAAAGGCAAGAAAGTGTTTTATAATAGCAGTTGGTAACTTCAAAGAGGTCCACAATGGATAAACCCTGGCAGGTAATTAGCGACTTGGAGATGCACTCTAGTCGTATCAACAAAGAACAAATTGTTGAGGCACAAGCCCAATTTGGCAACACAGAATTCTTTGAGGGCGCACGTCTTGCGCTGGACTCAATGGTTACCTTTGGCGTTGCCAAAGTGCCCGAGCGCACAGGCCCAGACGGTCCCGGAGTTGATTGGGATAGTTTTAGCTTGATCCTAACCGGTTTTGTTAACCGAACCTTTACTGGCAACCTGGCCAAAGACACCTTGGCCCAACTAATGAGCCAGTGTACCAATGCACAATGGAACGGATGGTACCGTCGCATTCTAATCAAAGATTTGCGCTGTGGCGTCAGTGAAAAGACCATTAACAAGGTAGTCGAGGTTGAATATCCCGACTATGCTGTTCCTGTGTTTGGCTGTCAATTGGCCCACGACTCTAGCAACCACGAAAGCAAGGTCGCTGGCAAGAAGCTGATTGAAGTTAAGCTAGATGGTGTTCGCATTATTACCATTGTGCATCCTGAAGGTCGCGTTGATCAGTTCAGCCGTAACGGCAAAGAGCTCGTGAACTTTCCACATATCAAAGAGCAGTTTGCCTCCATTGCAGACACCTTGTTGGAGCCCTGGGTATTTGATGGCGAAATTATGTCGTCAAGTTTCCAAGACTTAATGAAGCAGGTGCATCGCAAGAGCAATGTCAAAGCCAATGATGCCGTGTTGCATTTATTTGATTGCATTCCCTTGGTTCACTTTGAACAAGGGCAGTGGAACGCCACACAGGAATTCCGTAGCAGTCATTTAAAAACATTTATGGACACGCACCAAGATGTCTTGCCCAATGTAACAATGGTGGGACAAGAATTGGTGGACTTGGACACTGCGGCAGGACAGAAAACCTATAAAGATATTAATGCCCGTGCCATTGCTGGTGGCTATGAAGGCATTATGATTAAGAATCCGGATGCACCTTATGAGTGCAAACGTAGTGTGGCCTGGCTTAAATTAAAGCCCTTTATTGAAGTAACTCTGGAGGTGTCGGATGTCGAAGAAGGAACAGGAAAAAACGTCGGACGGTTGGGAGCAATTGTGTGCCGAGGAGAGGACGACGGAAGAAACATTCAAGTTAACTGTGGTTCTGGCTTTAGCGACAGCGATCGCGGCACCTATTGGTCTAATCGCGATCGATTGGTTGGTCACCTTGTGGAAATAAGGGCAGATGCTATTACACAAAATCAAGATGGCACTTATAGCCTACGTTTTCCGCGTTTCCTCCGTTTCCGAGGGTTTGAAGTGGGCGAGAAGATTTAACGTGGAAAAACAAGCTATTAAAGATCTGATGTATGGCGGCATCAGTGAACTAATGCAACGCCGCGACTACTACTACCACAGTGATATCAATCCACTGTATAGTCACTGGACCGACCAGGGTGCAGAAGTATTAAAAAACTATGTCAATGACATATCTAGGTATATCTGGGACGCCGAACAAGAGGCCCTGGACCAACGTGCCAAGGACATTGTCCTTAACGAACTTAAAAAATAATCTGGAGTTAAAATGAAAAATATTGAAATTCAAGGCGAAACAGCCGCTGATCGAAATGGCTGGCTACGAAATTTGCTGGTTGACGGAATATATGATGTTACCTTTACCAAAGTAAATGGTGAGATCCGAACAATGCCTTGTACATTAAAACGTGAACTGTTGCCAGTGGTGGCACTAAAAGAAACGACCAAAGAAAAAGTACACAAGACCGACACCCTTGGAGTTTGGTGTATGGACAAACAAGAGTGGCGTAGTTTTCGTGTTATGAATGTAACGGAAGTCAAACAACTATGAATACCAGTAAAATTGATCCTGCCACGGACGTTTCGAAGATCGAACGTACCAGTGAAACAACCTGGGTAATCACCCTTGAAGAAGATCCCGAAACCGGCGACTTGATTATGCCCTTGCCCGATGAGCTGTTGGAAGCACAAGGTTGGAAAATTGGTGACGAACTCACTTGGGATATGAAAGATTCGGGCGAAATTAGTTTGATCAAGCAGTCAACTAAAACCTGAGCTACCGCGTTATATATATGTAGCAGGAAAGTTCTTGCTACAATGTCAAACTAACCCTAAAAGGACCTAAAATGACTAAACTTATCGCTTTGATCGCTACTCTCGCTACCGCTACCGCTTTCGCCGCAGAACCTGCTAAGAAAGAAGAAAAGAAGGCTGATGCCAAACCTGCTGTTGCCGCTCCTGCCGCACCAGCACCAGCCGCAAGTGCTCCAGTTGCAGCCGCTCCTGCCAAGAAGGAGGCCACACCGGCTGCCGCAAAAAGCGAACCAGCCAAGGATAAAAAAGCCGAAGCTCCTAAGAAGTAATCCACTAAGGTACTCGTTAATACATATCAAAGGGCTAAACCCCTCCGATGTTGATGTAGATGACGAGGCCTTGTGTGCTAGTTCAACACGTAAGCTGAGACTAATTCATAATGACGACAATGAAGAACTCTCAGATTACGTAAAGACTAGACTACTAGTTGCTCGTGCCTTGGCAATGAAGAAGCACAAAGAAGTTTGGGGGTAATACCCCAAACTTTTTTCTTGACTGCGCCGCAGTAAAGTGATAAAATATAGTATGACTGACATATCTCGTAGCCCCAACCGTGGAACCTTTCATCTTGAAAACTATCTTGCACGTAAGGCAGAATTAAGCGAAGAACCCAGTGATGCTTACATCGAACTGTTTAAAACAATGACAGAACAGAAAATAGAGCAAGAACAAGATCCAGAATGGCAACAAGATAATCTTGAATACGATTTGCGTACCAGCGTAATGATCAAAGAAAAGTGCCGAGAGAAATCTTATGCACAGAATTTATATGCGGCACTGTGCAATATGCAGTGGCAAAGAATAGACGTATTTCCTATACTAACGGATCAATACTGGTCTTGTAGTTGGCGTTATGCCGGCGGAATAATTGCAGATATTCGCGAAGAAGGTGACTACATTGATTGGTACTGTAGTGGCATTCGTGGCAGTGATCTTGGCGATTTTGAATTTAATAATCTCACACAAGAACAGCAAATGGAATACAAAACCCAGATGGCCTATGTGAGTGAAGGTATCGTGACCATCGAGATCAAGGAAGACCTTAAGACCTTGGGTTGGCAACCCGAAGAATGGTCAGACACAGAGTAAAACGGCAAAATTAGTCGTTGCTTTTTCTAAAGAGATTCTATATAATAGATAAATGCTGTAGAAAACAGCTACTTAATTTAAGGAGATTTTCAAATGCAAGTTATTTCAACTAAAACCAAAACCCACAAACTTCTTACCGCTTTGCAAGCTGGTGAAGTTTTGACTGCTAGTCAAATTGCCAAGCGTTTCAGTATCGGCAACCCAACTGCCGAAGTTAGCCGCATCCGTCACGCCGGCTTTGTTGTTTATGCTAACAAGCGTACAGCAGGTAACGGTGTTCGCGTTACTGAGTATCGCACTGGTAAAGCTAGCCGTGCAATCATTGCCGCTGGTTACAAAGCAATGGCCAAGGGTTTAGTCTAATTTAAATTAGACGCTTGTTTAAAAAGGACCTTCGGGTCCTTTTTTTCTTGACCAAATCGTTAAATACTGTTATAATAACATTATGAAAATCCATCTTGTCAGCGACCTACATTTAGAGTTTGGCTATCAAACATTGCCCGGCGGTGATGTGTTGATCTTGGCCGGGGACGTCTGCGAGGTGCGTAGCCTCCACAGAGAATTCCATCAGACTAAATTACTGGATCGTGAACCCGGTGCATTCAGGTGTGCTGATTTCTTTGAATTCGAGTGCGCCAAGTACGAAAAAGTTTTTATGGTTATGGGTAACCACGAACACTACCACGGTAGGTTTGACAAGACCTACAGCCAACTCAAAGACCTACTGCCGGCCCACGTGACTTTGTTGGAAAAGGAATGCTTTGAATATCAAGGCGTGTTGTTCCTTGGTGGCACCTTGTGGACTGACCTTAACCGCGGTGATCCTATCACCGTGTGGACCATAAGGCAAATGATGAATGACTACAAGGTTGTTCAGCATCACTATGCAGAACGGAATCTGTACCACAAGTTGACCCCAGATGTTACTGTAAACGAGCATCGCAAGACCTTGCAGTATTTTAAGTTTATGTTGGAAGAACGTCGAGATATGCCCGTTGTGGTTATTACTCATATGTCTCCTAGCTTTATGAGCGTTAACGAAAAGTACAAACACGAAACTACTTCCAATGGTGGTTACGCCAGCGAGCTCAGTGAGTTCATCTTGGACCATCCTAACATCAAGGTGTGGGTCCACGGTCATATGCACGATCCTGTTGATTACCAAATTGGCGAGACTCGTGTACTGGCTAATCCACGCGGCTATGTTCCCTACGAGGAACGCAACGGCTTCAACCCTGACCTGTACTTTGAGGTGTAAAAGTAGTACTTTTTAGTACTACTTTTTGTTGTATTTTTACAACAAAATTTCGGTTGACACTCTGCCCGAAATGCGCTATAATACTTACATACAGACACACAAAGGAGCTCAAAATGCAAATAACTACAGCTATTGCCCAACTCAACAAAGAGTGCGAATTTTTGGGTATTGGTATGTTAGAACTGTTACAAGACATCAAACAACACGGTTCTATGGTTTACAGTGAACGCACAATGATTGCCTATCGTGCGTTTATGTGCGAAGGTTCTAAAATGTTTGCCCCAGTTTAATACAAAGGAGTCACCGTGGAACAACTTACTAACATCCAGCAAATCAACTCTGCCATTATGTTTGGTAACCTAACCAACACAGAATTGTCCAGTGTAATCAGTGCCGTGCAGTATGCTCGTGCTCAGATGACCAAGCAAAAGATTCGTTCTTTTGTCAAAGGCGATACTGTTAAGTTTACCAGCAACCGCAATGGTATAACCTACACCGGCACCGTCCGCAAAGTTGCCATTAAGTTTATCACAGTGGACACTGGTTCATTGTTGTACAAGGTTCCTGCAAATATGTTGGAAGCGGTCTAATGCGCCTAAACGATATACTCCAATGGACTGGGGCGGTGTTCATTATCATAGGACACATCTTCAATTCCATTGGGCCCAGTGTTTACCCTTATAACATAGTGGCATTCACCTTGGGCACTGTGGCCTTTATGACCTGGGCCGTGTTGGTTAAAAACCGGCCTCAAACAATAGTCAATGTTGTGGCAATCGTTACTTGCTTAATTGGCCTAGTCACTGCCTGGAAATAAAATGAATGAACGAATTAAAGAACTTATGGAGCAGGCTGGGCTATACGATTTCGTAATCGAGTCTATGGGCATTAATGAAGAAATGCAAAAGTTCGCCGAGTTGATTGTGGAAGAATGTGTTGAGTTGTGCGAAACAGCGGCCTATGCTCCTAGGCCGGCCCTAAATCCAACGCCAGTGGAACAATATGCCTTCATCATTGGTGAAGGTAATATGGCAGTAAACTTGGCTAAACAGATTCGAAAACATTTCGGAGTTGAAGAATGAAC
>Ga0114978_10000496_pt1 | contig 33465 bp, 34 predicted proteins | sample S_140212_EF_Meta_FD_87027 | JGI IMG/M metagenome (GOLD analysis project Ga0114978, IMG submission 87027) | Freshwater microbial communities from Lake Simoncouche, Canada to study carbon cycling - S_140212_EF_MetaG | ecosystem: Environmental > Aquatic > Freshwater > Lake | place: Lake...
CCCAGCCTCAAAAGCTTTCTCCAAGGGTGGAAGCTCGCACATGGCGTTGGTCGAAATAGACAAAATCACGGTCAGAGGTCGCGACCTTTGCCAAGAAATGATTGGTCAATACAGCTTCACGGCTTACTTTCTCTTCTTACTCACTGGAGAAATGCCCAGCGAAAAATTAATCAAAGCGGCCGACGCCACCTTGATCGCGATCGCTGAGCATGGCTTGGTGCCCTCAGTGCAAGCGGCCCGAATGACCCTTGCAGCAGCACCGGATGCCATTCAAGGCGCAGTGGCGGCGGGGCTTCTTGGATGTGGGACAGTGATATTGGGAGCCTCTGAGACAGCCGGTCTCTTGCTGATCGACATCATCAAAGAAACAAAGTCTGGCAAAGTGGCATTAAATGACGTTTGCAAGGCTCAATTGGATCGTTTGAAAAGCAATAAATTGTCTTTGCCGGGCTTTGGGCATCCAACTCACAAAAACGGTGACCCCAGGGCCGCCAAATTATTGTCTCTGGCTCACCAATGGGGGCTTGCAGGAGAACACATTCAAGCCCTTGAAACCCTGGCTCAGGAGGTTCCTGGCGTTTATGGTCGAGTGCTCCCCTTGAACGTCTCGGCAGCCATTCCTGCTTTGCTTTTGGATGCGGGTTTTCCTGCTGGCGCTCTAAGAGGCATCCCCCTTTTGGCGAGAACGGGATCATTGATTGCCCATTTGCTTGAAGAGCAAACCAAACCGATTGGCTTTAAGTTGGCCAATGCCGCAGAAGAAAGCATCCTCTATGACGGCCCGTTGGCTCAAGTTTAAAACCCACTCAAGACCATCCTAACAATGCTTAATCTTTTTCAATATACAACCCCAAATGAACCAGTTGATTCATCCTCTTGAAGTCATTGAGCGTTTTGCGTCTCACGACTTTTCCGTTTTTGATTTTTTCACACAAAGAGTCAAAAGCCTAGGTTCAGCGCCCATGGTGGAGTTTGAAAATAGGGTGCTGACGTGGAATGAGGCTGCCTTGCTGGTTGAAAAAGCGTCGGCTTGGCTTTTTGATCAAGGCGTAAAGCATGGCGACCGAATGGGCCTCATGTCCTACAACCACCCAAGCACGGTGATTTTATTCATCGCATGTTCACGACTAGGCGTCATTGTGGTCCCCTGCAACCCAGATTTTGCGGCAAGTGAGGCCAGGTACATCTTTGAGCACGCCCAAGTGTGCGCCGTCATTTGCTCTAGTGAGATCAAAGACAAGGTTGCTGAGGCCACGCAACATATGCCCCTCAAGCCTTGGATTGCAAGCAATGACCCCAATGTCCAGGCCAATCAAGAAGGCATTGAGAGTCTTTGGCAAAATTACAAACCCACATCCCACCCAAATCTTGGCCATGCAGACTCTACATGCTTGATCATCTATACATCTGGTACAACAGGTTTTCCTAAAGGCGTGATGCACTCTCAGAGAAGTTATCTGTTGACAGCTGAAGCGTTTGTGCAGAGAATGTTTTTGCAAGCGAACGACCGCTTGATGTGCGTCTTGCCCTTGTTTCACATCAATGCACTGATGTACTCCATGGGTGGTGCAATGGCCTGTGGTGGTGCCTTGATTTTGATCAAGAAATTTTCAGCTTCCCAATTTTGGGACCTTGCTGCGAAAACGCAAGCAAGCGAGGTCAACATCATCATGTCGGCTGCAGCCATCTTGGCAAGAAGACCGCCCACTGAATTTAACCCAGAACACCGCATCAAGAAAATGTTTTTGGCGCCCCTCAATCAAGACTTGAAAGACACTTTTCAAAACCGTTTTGGAGTTGAAACGCTCATTGAATGTTACGGTATGACTGAAATACCCGGGGTTTTAAGCAACCCATTTCTAGGGCCCCACAAGATTGGGAGCATGGGCATGATATCGGCACATCCAAACCCCCAAATTGAGCGTCCTCAAGTGATCATCTTGAGCGATGACGGGCGTGAGGCAGCCCTGGATGAAGTTGGAGAGATCGCGGTTAAAACGCCAACGATGATGCAAGGCTATTACAAGGATGCCGAGCAAACCGAAAAAAGCTTTTCCAACGGATGGTTTTTAACCGGGGACCTTGGATTTAAAGATAAAGATGATTTTTACTTTTTCTTCACAAGAAAAAAAGATATCATTCGCAGAAAGGGAGAAAATCTTTCAGGTGCCGAGATTGACAATGCCATTTCCAGCCATCCCGATGTCTCTGAGTGCGCCTCTATAGGCGTGCCCTCAGACTTGGGAGATGAAGAGGTGCTGATCGCAGTCGTCCCTCGTACTGGATCAAACCCAACACCTCAAGATATCATGGCTCACGCCAAAGCCCATTTGTCCGCACTTAAACTTCCTCGGTATGTTGTCATTGTTGACAGCTTGCCACACACAGGCTCCATGAAAATCGCCAAATTTAAACTCAAACCCGCAACAGAACTTCTTCAACGCGCAACCGACTTCTCAACACCCTAAAGGAGAGCCCCAATGAGCTCAAAACCACAAACCGCACACACCATTGAAAACTTGTATGACGCAACAGACCTGATTACCAAAGAGGTCTTAAAGCGTTATGAACAAACTCCAGACCCACGTCTCAAAGAGATCATGCTTTCTTTGATCAACCATGTGCACAGCTTTGCCTAAGAAGTTAAATTAAGCTCCAAAGAGTGGCTCTTTTTAATGCAATACCTCGAGGAAACAGGTAAATGGTGTAAGCCAGGACGCAACGAATTCATGATTTTCTCGGATGCTTTGGGCCTGTCAATGCTCACCGTGACCCAAGATTATCCCAGGCCAGCCCATGCGACAGAGGCCACCTTGGTTGGTCCTTTCTTGTTGGAGAATGCGCCTAAATTTGAAATGGGCACCGACATCAGCAATGGTGCCGCCGGTACACCCATGTACGCCAAAGGCCGTATCTTAGACATCGATGGCCAACCCATTGCCAATTGCGTGATCGATGTCTGGCACTCCGATGATCGAGGACTGTACGATGTCCAAGATGACTTTGAAAAATCTGGCCCCTGGGGTAGAGCAGAGTTAAAGACTGGGGCAAATGGGGAGTACTTTTTTTGGTCAGTCTTGCCCGTGGACTACCCGATCCCACAGGACGGTACAGCGATTCGCATGTTAAGGGCGACGACAGGCAGGAGTTGGAGACCTGCTCATTTGCACTTCAGAATTCAAGCTCCGGGACACCGCCCACTGATCACCCATATTTTCGACAAAAATAGCAAGAATTTAGATGGAGATGCCGTGTTTGGTGTGCGCCCCTCATTGATTGCAGACTTTGTCCATCATGAGCATGGTGCGGCGCCAGACGGCAAGAAAATGGACAAAGCGTTTTACACCTTGGACTACGACTTTGTGATGACACGCTAGTGAAAACGCAGGTCTGATCACTTTCGCCTTGGGGCTTGCACCATCCAAGCACACTTTCTTGGGGATCCCATTAAAGTGTGCTTATTGACTTGAACACAAAGATTTATGCGGCTTCAATGATTCTGATGTCACGAATCACCGAGTCGCTGCCCAAGGCCTTTAAAGCCTTTTGGTAAGCCTCGCTTTCATAGGCCCCTTTGGCCAATTCAAGACTATCAAATTCAATCAATACCACGCGCTGAATCAAACCCTCCTCTTTTGCAATCGCGGGCAAACCCCTGGCCAAAAAACGTCCTCCACAAGCTGCAATGGCTGGCCCAGCCAAAGAGGAATAGTCGGTCAAACGATCCTGATTTTTAATTTCTCTGTAGGTTCCAACCCAATAGGCCTTGGTCATAGATTTCTCCAATTCATGGTTATAAAAGAGACTTACTTTTTTTGCATCTATTTAATCGATGCCTTCATGCCATCAATTGTAATGGCGAAAAATCACTCCGCTCGCGACAGTCCAGATTCATCAAAACCTACAAGCGTGCAAAAACTGGAAATCTTTAACGCTCTAGCGCAAACTTGATTTGCACCTCCCCCGTCAAATATCCACTTGGACCAAAGCTGCGCTCCAAAAAATGCACATCTCCACTCTCATGAACCATGATGACGGTGCTGCTCTTGGTTCCATACTGATCGTCGACAGCAATGAATTTTGAACTCAGTGCCTTCTCTCGAATTGAATCAATCCCAGTATGAGGCAATTGATCATGCGCAAAAGACCCCCTGTCTGCAAGGATCTCAAACAAAGCATCTGCGCTCAAAGGACTTTGAGCAGTGAGCAATTGACTCAACTCATGCTTGCCTTTTTCAACCTTGGGCCATGGTGTGTTCAAAAAAGCATTGCTCAAGCCATGAACGCCTGGTGCGACACTTTGGATACCGTCTGCGCGGTTGGAGTAAAAGTACAAATTGGACAAATCCCCCAACAGACAACCAAATCCAGCATAAAAATCCTTTTCAGAATCCACTTGCTGCAAATAATCCAAAGAAGGCGTTTGTCCACGCAAAAAATGCTCAACCAACAAGCCCCTGGATTTCGGATAATCAAGTTTTGCAAAACCATCCCTGTGGTTGGTCACCGCTGCAAAACGGCCACGTTTGGTCAAACCTAACCAAGTGCCCCCTTTTTCTAAATCTCGTCCTGCAAATATCTCAGGCGAATCCGACCAAAATTCAGCATTCAGTGTCGGTCTTGCGTAAGATTCATCACGATTAGAGGCCACGATCATTGGCCAGCAAGGATTTGTTTTGTAAGCAAATAAAATCAAACACATGAGTCAAGGCTCCGATCTTATCAATGTGATTGAAAGCTCTTTAAAATAAAAAAAGGTACTTGGAATAAATTTAATGGATCTTATTGTCTAACAGGTCTTTTGGCAGTTTCAAGCTCACCTAAATAAGGTAAGTTAAGCGTTGGACTCATCAAAATCTCATTGATACAAATATGGGACGGCAGCGAGGCCACATACCGAACCACATCTGCAACATCTTCAGGCTTTAAAAGCGTTTTACGTATTACAGCAGAAGGTGGAACAGGCCTTTTATCTAAAAGAGGTGTATCAATTCCTGCAGGAGAAATAGACGTTGCACGAATTCCGTGTACACACTCCTCCATGTTAATGGTCTCAGTCAAGGCCAATACCGCTCGCTTGCTTGCAGCATAAGCTGGGCCAGCGAAAAAGGCAGCGTACTTCCCTGCCCAAGAAGCTATATTGACGATACAACCACTTTCACGTTGACGCATGTCTCTCATCACAGCCTGGCATGTAAAGAACATACCTGACAAATTGACCTCAACCGTATCACTCCAATCTTTTTGAGACAACTCATGCCAATGTCGTTTAGAGGGGTTCACGCCAGCAGAATTGATCAAAATATCGATTTTTCCGTGTTGCTTGACAATGCTGTCTGCCGCTGAAAAAACCATCTCTCTTTGAGTGATGTCAACAACTGAGCCATAAACATGTTCTTTGGTCTTAAACGTATCTAAGGCAAGACTGAGTTTATTTGCATCGCGTGCTGAGAGAACGACTTTCGCACCCGCGCAGACCAAGCTGTGTGCTGTAGCCAAACCCACGGCGCCAGCACCACCTTGCACCCAAGCGACTTTTCCGTTAAGTTCATTCATATAAAAAGAATTCTAAGACTTGACCTTGGGCGCAACTTCACGAGTCCAACGAGTAGCAGTTTGGGAATCAATCAGAGGTTTGGCAGCACTTAAAAAATTCTGCGTATGCACTTGCTTCATATGGTCTTGAAAAGCATCCTCGCTTGCGTACACCTCATAAAGCAGAACCTTCGTAGGATCTTCCTTAGAAGAGCAAACATCGAACTGAAAGCACCCCACTTCGTTTGCAACAGAGGCTTTCGCATTGATATCAATCAATCGATTGAATTCACCTAAGCAATCCTTTTTAACCAAGAATTCAACAATCAAAACAAATTTTTTCATTATTTACTTACCGCCTAAAATTAAAGGATTTACAATTTCCCACGAATTACAAAATTCATACTGATCAAAGCATCTCGAGGAAGAGCAACTACACCAACGACATTTTTTGAAATCAAAGTCTTTGAACCAAATAATTCTATATTGATGGCCTCAAGTCTTGGATAAAAGCGATGAAAGTCCTTTAAAAAAACTTGCACTGCAATCACGTGATCTCTCTTTAAAGATTGCCTTGCCAATAACTCGTCCAAGTTTCGCATGATTTGCCTAGACTGCTCCTCTACCGACTCAGGCAGAAAAACATTGGCGTCAGATAAATTAATTGGCAAGAGTCCATTCAAAAAACCAATATCACCGGCAAAAACTATCTTTTCAAGAAACATATTACTCATATTCAATCAATATTTAAAAAATTATTTCAATCCCATCTCAAACACATTAAGCATCTCTTGAATCCGCTTGGTAACAGATTCTTCGCGCTCTTTTGGATTCAAATGTTCAAACTCAACAAAGCACAAAGCTGCAGATCGACCAAATTCAGCTAACTTGATGGGATCACTAAAATCAACACCATCAGGTGCTCTTACAACGATTTCATGGCAGTATGTTTTAACTTTTGAGTTGATATAAAGCTTAGGCTTTTGGGGCTGCACACCTTCTTGCGTATCGCGTATGGCTTTTGCAAGCATGCGCCGAAACAATACAACACCCTTGTCTGTGGTTCCAAGATGCTCAGACTTCCTATTGGCAACAGACCCTTGGGTCACTACAGCATCATAGTCGCCAGGCTCTCTTTGTCGCTCAACATAGGGCCGATCCCCTGTTTGCCCTATAAAGGGGATTCTATCTACGCCAAAATCTTCTTTGCTCATCTTTCTCACACTGGCGTTGTAACTATTAAGATGCGCAAAGCCCATGTAAAAGGAGTGGTGATCATCCACGGGCACAGACCAGCGCGTTAAGAACGGCCGAAGACCTACACTTTGCTTTTCCACCCGATTTGCACCATTTGGAAATTGTCCAAAATTTGGCAAAGCAATATCACTGGCTCGAATAAAGATATAGTCACCCACTTTTCGTGTGGCCATCGACAAAAAACCAAGAGGTGTTTCGGGAAAGTCCAATTGAGGTAAGACTTTAAAGGCCTCAGAAAATTGTTGTCCTGCCACAATAGCATGCAAGTAGGCATTGTGAATTGGATCAGCTCCATTCTCTACAATTTGAACCCAATTGCATGGAACTTGCATCCTGAAGGGAACTGGTTGATTATCGTCAGGATTGTCAACACAGTCGTAAATAGGGAGTTCTGGCACTTCATCAACCGGACCCATGTATGCAAACAAAAGTCCCATCCATTCTTTAACCAGATAAGCCCCTTGTACAAAGTTTAATTTGATCTTGCTACTAGCAGGTTCTGCCGGTGTGTCCAAGACACGACCATCGACATCAAAATGCCATCCATGATAACAACACCTGATGCCTTTATCTGCCACAACTCCATACTCTAGGGAGGTGCCTCTATGAATGCAATGGCGATGCAATAAACCTAAACTACCTGAGCGATCTCTAAATACGACCAAGTCCTCACCAAGCAAGCGAACCGAGACAGGAAGATCTTTTAATTCTGTGGCAATTAAAAATGGGTGCCAGTACCTTCTTAGATATTCACCTCCAGGCGTTCCAGGTCCAACTTGAGTGATGAAATCATCGCTACTTTGAACCGGCCTGTTGTGATAGCCACTGTAGGGTCGCGTATCTTTGGTTGAACTTTTTTGGTTCGATTCTCTCATCTAGAAATTCCTTAACTTCTTTTTTATACGCGTTGATTCTATTGATTAACTGCATCAAATCAATTAGAGTTTACAACTGCATAAAACACTCAAATAAAAAATCACCAGGCAGTACAAACCCTAATAGCCTGCTTTAAGTAAGCTTTAAAGCTTGGGAGATCTTTAAAACAATCAATCGTTCGTTTTGCATTACTTACAAAATATATTTTTCGCATTGGCCACCACCCCCCCCTTTTTCTGGAGATAAGAAAATGTCCCTCATTACCAAAGCATTTCTGTCTGCTGCGTTGTCACTGCCAATTTTAGTAGGTGCGCAAAATTACCCCAATAAACCAATTCGACTAGTGGTCCCCTATGCACCAGGAGGTGCAGTGGACGTACTTGGTCGACCCGTTGCACAAAAGTTAAGTGAGCTCCTCGGCCAATCTGTCATTGTTGATAACAAGCCAGGCGCAAATGCAACTCTTGGCACCGATAACGTCGCCAGATCACCAGGAGATGGCTATTCAATTTTATTGACCTCGGTGGTGCATTATTTGGTTCCACTTTTTTCAAAGAATGTTCCCTACGATGCCTACAAAGACTTTGCGCCCATAGCTCAAATTGCCACGACTCCCAATATTTTGGCAGTTCACCCGTCTTTACCCGTGAACAACGTCAAAGAGTTCATAGATTACGCACATAAAAATCCAGACAAACTGTTCTATGGCACCACAGGCGTTGGATCCACCCATCATCTTGCAGGAGTGCTGTTGGCAAGCACGGCCAAAATCAACCTAGAGCACCTCCCCTATAAAGGAGGAAACCCAACCATCAATGATGCTCTTGGCGGACAAATACCTGTGGTCATTTTGACTGCTCCAACCATTTTGCCTTATGCCAAGCAAGGCCGACTTAAGGCACTGGGTGTGATCGAAGGCAAGCGCTCCAAGGCATTGCCTGATTTGCCCACAATAGGAGAGACCGTTGTCGGATATGCAGTTCCTGACTTGTGGTTGGGAGTCCTTGGGCCTATTGGTCTTTCAAAATCGATTGTAGAAAAACTCAATCTCGCTCTTCGCCAATCGGTCAATACCCCTGAAGTAAAGCAAAGGCTTGAGTCCTCAGGTTTTGAAGTCACTGGAACTCAAACAGCCGATGAGTTTAATGTGTCCATTAGAACCGACATGGATGCATTCAAAAAAATCATCAATACCTCTGGCATCAAGCCTGAATAATTTTTAAACTTTTTTTATACTTAAAACCAACATGAAAAACGATTCAATTAAGTGGCGCAATTTTGCACTCATTTTTATATGCCTATTTTGCACCTTTGCTTTTGCACAAAGTTATCCCAGTAAGGCCATCAGGTTGGTCGTCCCCTATGCACCTGGCGGCGGGCTTGATGTTTTTAATAGACCCATGTCGATTAAGCTTGCTGAACTCATTGGTCAACCAGTTGTGATAGATAACAAAGCAGGCGCTTCAGGCGTAATTGGTGCGGATGTGGTGGCAAAGTCTGCTGCTGATGGCTATACTATCCTCGCCTCTTTTTCATCTCAAATTTTGCAACCCTTCGTCTTAAAGAATGTCCCCTTTGACAATCAAAGGGACTTTACACCCATTTTGGAAGCAGCGCGAGCTCCCATTGTGATCGTTGTCAATCCCTCTCTTCCCGTCAACAGCATGGCGGAATTGATTGCTTATGCCAAAAACAATCCTGGAAAAGTAGGGTATGTAACTGCAGGTACGAATACCTCCCAGCACCTCACGGGAATCATGCTTGAAAAAATCACTGGAATACCTCTTATTCACATTTCATACAAAGGGGGAGGACCGGCACTTACCGATCTCTTAGGCGGTCAGGTTCAAATGGGCATTTTGGTCTTGGGGCCCATCATGCAACACATTCAAGCAGGAAAACTCAGGGCACTAGCAGTCATCGAGTCCACAAGAGCAAAAGCGGCACCCAATGTGCCTACCTTAGAAGAAGCAGGGTTTGGTGGAGCCACCATGCCTGATACATGGATCGGGTACTTTGCGCCCAAGGGCCTGACAAGCACGCAAACAAAACAAATCAATGCTTGGATTCAGCAAGCCACCCAGGCCCCAGAAGTCAAGTCCAAGTTAGAAGCCGCAGGATATGAAGTGATGGGTGGCACACCAGAACAATTTAAAGAAAAAATCAACCTTACCAACGATCACTATAAAAGGCTTGTTGCTCTAGCTGGTCTGCACGCACAATAAATACATCACAAGGACACACATGAAATTAGCGACTTTTATCAACCCTAAACAAGAAACAGTCATTGGCGCTATAGATATATCCACTCAGACTGTACTGGACTTGCAGGCATGCCAGATTGACCAACACGGATCAAAAGCTGATTTTTTAATCGATATGCTGGCCTTGATGGACTCAGGGGATTCGGGTTTGAATATGGCCCAAAGCATTGAGAAATCAAACGCTGGTACAAGCTCCAATCGATTCAAGCTTGATGACGTCAAACTCCTCTCTCCAGTCCCCGTACCAAGACAAATAAGAGATTTCAACAATGCGGAAGGACATATGCGCAACGCCCCTGCAGGTATGGCCATGCTCAATGCAAAATTAAAAGGCTTGCCAGTTCCAAAGAGAAGTGAAGTCGATGTGGTGATTCCGGATGTCAATTTTAGCCAACCCATTTTCTACATCAGCAACCGCTTTAATGTGGTTGGTCATGACGAAAAAGTTGAATGGCCACATTACTCGCAATGGTTCGATTACGAAGGCGAATTTGGATTTTTTATCGGCAAAGGTGGAAAAAATATTAAAAAAGAAGCTGCTCGTTCGCATATTTTTGGATACAGCATCTTCAATGATTTCTCTGCGAGAGACAAGCAAATGCGTGAAATGGAAGGCAGAATGGGGCCAACCAAAGGAAAGAGCTTTGATACAGGCAACTCAATTGGCCCCTGGATTGTGACGGCGGATGAAATCAAAGACACACGCTCTTTGGCTGTTGAAGTTAGAGTCAATGGAGAAATTTGGGGTAAAAGTTCAACCTCCACCATGATCCACAGCTTTGAAGAAATTATTGCTTATATCTCAGACTCAGAAACACTCTACACTGGGGAGTTCTTTGGCTCAGGTACCATTGCGGGTTGTTGCAGTCTTGAGTGCGACAAGTGGATGAAGGACAAAGACGTGATAGAAGTTGAATTTGAAGGTTTGGGTGTATTGCGCAACCAAGTTTTAAAGCAGTCAAAAAAATAAAGGAAGGTCATCAATACCAAAAGGTGTTTGAACCTTGAACGCTATTCAAGATGACACTCGCGTTGAACAAAAAACCATCAAATACCTCCAGAAACATCGATAACGGCACCTGTGCAATAAGAGGCATTCTCAGATAAAAGCCAGAGTATTGCATGAGCCACCTCAGAGGCCTGACCCACTCGCTTCATGGGTACAAAATCCTTTGCTTTACTGGCTCGATCGGGGTCTCCTCCATCTGCATGAATTTGCGTGTCAATCATTCCAGGACGAACCACATTGACCCGAATTCCGTCAGTTGCCAGTTCTTTGGCCAAACCCATTGAAAACACTTCAATGGCACCTTTGGTTGATGCATAATCAACAGCCATATTGGGTGCACCGTTTTTAACAAAAGCGGTAGAGATATTCACAATAGCCCCGCCCTTTCCTTTGTGTTGAGTTGACATCATGCCAATGGCTTTCTTTGAACACATCATTGTGCCAAATACATTGACGCCAAATAGCCTAGAAAACCTCTCAACTGCCATGTTTTCAAAGCGTGAGTAGGTGGACAATACACCCGCGTTATTGACCAGTGCATCCAATTGACCAAAATTATTTTTGACATACTCAAAAATTTTTTCAACATCCTCTTCTTTGGAAACATCACCCTGAATAGACTTGGCAACACCGCCTTGTTCGACAATGGTTTTGACCAATGCTGCAGCAGCAGCATGGTTGTTGACATAGTTGATGCAGACTTGAAACCCAGATTTAGCCAACAATGAGGCCGTTGCCGCACCAATACCTCTGGCAGCACCAGTGATCAGGACTACTTTTTTCATAAATTAAATAGATCTAACTTGGACAATGGGGTGAATTAATCGATCAAGCCCGCAACACTCACGCCTTTAATTTGATGCACATTGATGATTTCTTGAACCAATCCACAAGAGATGGCTTCTTTAACGAAGTCCCCAATAAAGCCAGCGGCCAGGGATTTACCCTTAGGTACACCCATGGCTTGTTGAACGGCAGTAAATCTTCCGGGTAACATCTTGGAGCCCTTTAACTTTTGCTCTTCTTGAATTAGCCTGGGCTTCAAACCAGCCAAGGCATCGAGTTGTTGACTGACAAAAATCTCAAAGGACTCATCCATGCTTTTGGCATGCACCAAAGTGGCGTGCTTGATGCTTCTACTGAGATAGAGGTCGTAGGCACTTTTTTCCATGACGGCGATTTTCACGCCCGGTTTGTCCACATCTTCAATGGCATGAATACTTGAGCCTTCAGGCACCAAATAACTTGATTCAATTTCTAAATAGGCATTGGTAAAATCAATCACAGTTGCACGCGCAGGCTCTACAGCCAGTAGAGCCATGTCCCAGATGTTTTTATTGGCATCCTCTGCCAACTCGCCAGGCGTAGCGTATGGGAAAAATTTAATCCTCAGACCCAATCGATTGGCAACCTCTTTTGCCATGCTTGGAGCGATGCCAGTCGGCTCTTGATCTTGACCATTTGCTTTGACCAATAAAAAGTTGGCCATGTTCAATCCAACTCGCAGCGTACCACTTGGGGCTATTTCTTTGGCGACATCTGTTAGGTTATAGCTTTGTTTCATTATTTTGATTTCTAAAAAGAACGGTATTTTATTCTGACTTCATTGCGGTCAGTTTCACAATTTCTGCATATCGCGTCAACTCAGATTTAATCAATTGAGTAAACTCCTGTGGCGTACCACCCACTGGCTCTGATCCCAAGGCGGCAAGCCTTTCTCGCAATTTGGGCGTCTTTAAAATCTTGCCAATTTCTAAATTAAGTTTACTGACAATCTCATTGGGCGTCTTCATTGGAGCGACCAAACCGTGCCACTGCGTGAACTCATATCCTACAACGGATTCACCAATCGATGCAATTTCGGGAGCAGCTTGAGAGCGAATGGATCCCGTGACACCCAATGCTTTAAGTTTACCTGCCCTGACATAGGGCAAGGTTGACAAAGTCGTTGCAAACATCACCTGCTCGTGTCCAGCCAATACATCTGCAAATGCCGGACCAGCGCCTTTAAAAGGAATATGAACCCAGTCCACGCCGGTTTTCATGGCAAACCAAACTGCAGCCATGTGCCCAGAACTTCCCGTTCCTGCAGAGGCCAGGCTCAAAGATCGGGGCTTTGACTTGGCCAACGCGATCAATTCATTGACGGTGTTGACCCCCAATGAAGGATGAACCACAAGGGCCACTTCAAAGGCGGTCAGCTGTATGATGGGCGCAAAATCTTGAATGGGATCGTAAGAGGGCTTCTTATAAAGCGCTGGATTGACAGACATTTGAGCCGGCAAGACCAAAAGGATGGTGTAGCCATCTGGCGCAGAGTTGGCCACAAAATTACAACCGATGATGCCATTTGCACCCCCTTTGTTGTCAATGAAGACGGCTTGGCCCAACTCCTGAGACAAAGGCTCAGCAACCAAGCGAGCGACTACATCGGTTCCACCTCCTGGAGGATAAGGCACCACCAAGCGAATAGGCTTAGTGGGCCAAGTTTGCGCCAGAACACCCATATTGCAGACCGTCATGGCAAAAAAGAGCAAGATGTATCTCAGTTTCATGGTGAAATCTTTTGTACTTCTGACGCAATTGTCTCAACAGTTGGCAATGCAGCAGGAAAAAATTATGAATGAGAATACATTTTCTTTCCAGCAAATGGGAGTTTTGCTTTCAAGATGACACCCTCTTGAGCTTCGGTGATGAAGAGAGTTTTCATATCGTCTGCGCCAAATGCAACATTGGTCGTTCGCATACCGGCACATGACTTGATGCGGTATATAGGCTCACCCAACGGACTGAAGACCCAAACTGTTCCAAAGCCAGCGTGCACAATCACCAAATTCCCATTTTCCCCCAACGCCATGCCATCTGGCCCAGTGGGACTTCCAGAGAGTTGAATAAACATGCCCACTTTTCCAACACCTGCGTGCTTGGGTAAAAGTGGAATGCAAATGATGTTGTTGGTGCGAGTCGCCGCCACATAAAGAATGTTTTCTTCTTTATTCAGAACCAAACCGTTGGGGCCTGCAAAACCATTGAACAACATATCCAACTGACCACTCGCTCTCAAACGATAAGCTCGACCGGTTGGATCGTTCATGGCACTTTGCCCCTGATCGGTGAAGAATAAATCACCATTTGCCGCAAAAATCAAATCATTTAGACCTTTGAAGCCCTCGTGATTCGGACGATTTTCAATCACGGTCATTTTTGCAGTTTGTGGATCAAAGGACAGCAAACCCAACTTGTGATCAGCCACAAAAAGCCGGCCATCTTTGTGAATTTTCAACCCATTGGGTTCTCCATCAAACTCAGCAAACTCGGACCACTCCCCTTTGGGATTGATTTTAAAAATTCGTCCATACGGAATATCAACACAATAAAGATTGCCCTCTTGATCAAAAGATGGGCCTTCTAGGAAGGAGTGAACAGGGCCAGCACCACGCTTGTCCACCCAATGGGAGGGGTGACCCATTCTTCTAAACTTGTCTGGCATGCGCGTAAAAACTTCTGTGTCTATGACGGGCGGTGCTGCGTACATTCAAAAACTCCTCATGCAATTAAAATCTTTAAAAAAATGTAGGTTGATTTAAAACCTATGGCCACAGTAACATCGACCCAGGCTCAAAGTAAGAGAACTAACACCAATGGTTCATGCTGCTCATGGAGACTGAATACCTGCGCGCTTGATGACCTCCCCCCAGCGCGTGACGTCGCTTGCGATCAATTCGGCAAATTGAGCTGGCGAGCCCGTGTTGGGTTCAGAACCATTGGATTTGAATTGGTTGTAAATCTCAGGGCGCGACATGATCTCGGCAATGTTCTTGTTGAGCAAATTGACGACTGCGAGGGGTGTGCCAGCAGGTGCAATCACACCATACCACGGCATGACTTCCGCCCCCCTAAGACCCAACTCTGCAACTGTAGGCACTTCTGGAATCGCCGACATTCTTTTATCCCCAGCGATCACCAAGGCTTTTATTTTTCCTGCCTGTATATTGGACAACAGGGGTTGTAGGCCGGAAAAAGTCATGGTGATTTGACCACTCAACACATCGTTCAAGGCATCTTGATTGCCCTTGTAGGGGATGTGAATCATTTTGCTGTTGGTCTTGTACGCAAAAAGCTCTCCAGCAAGATGATTGGTACTGCCAACACCTGAAGAGCCATAACTGTAGCGAGCTGGATTGGCTTTGACCAATTTAATCAAGTCGTCCAAATTGTTCACCGGCATCGAGGCATTGACAACCAATACGTTGGGCCCAGCAGCCAGCAAGATGACGGGTGAAAAGTCCTTGATGGGGTTGTAGGGGACGTGAGCCATTAAAGAGGGGTTGATCGCCATGGGCCCTGTGGTTGCGATGGCCAGGGTGTAGCCGTCTGCAGGCGCTTTGGCCACCGCATCCACACCCAAATTTCCTCCTGCCCCCACCTTATTTTCAACCACAACCGCTTGACCCAGAAGCTTCGTCAAGGGAGGGGAAATCAGACGAGCCATGATATCGACTGAGCTTCCCGCCGAAAATGGCGAGATCAATCGAATGGGTTTTTGAGGCCAATCCGTTTGCGAACCTTGCGCGCAAAGCCATGGACTGCTGAACATGAAAAAGGCATAAAAAACAATTTGAAAGACATTTTGAATTTTCACAATTAACTCCTCTTTACTCAACCCATCAAACAATTTGATGATTCATGATTTCAATTTCTCGAGTCAAACAATTGGTTATTTGTCCAATAATTTGAGCACCGTGCGCTCTTAATTTTTTCATCTCTTCAGACCCAGCGGCCAATGCCATGGTTTCATGACTTTCATACCAAAGCTCTGCAATCCCATCGACTTCAATCCCATGGGAGTCCACATCCAAGCGCTCAAATTGTGAGTCCACTGGGGAGAGGACGTACTTTAAAAGGTGAGGAACGTGCAAAGCGAGTGGCGCATGTTCATGCTGCCAAAGACGAAGAAACTCCTCATGGCTTAAATTTTTATGTCGACTCAAAATAGAAAGACTTTTAATCATGGTTTTTTCATTATCTTAAAATACACCTATAGGCTCATTGAAGCTTCAACAACTAAAAAAAGCATTGCAGTTCTGCGTTGATTTGCCCACAAGCGACTGTAGACTTTACCCCAAACGAGTGCCCACAGTCCTCTTGGTAAACACTACGTGACTTTGCGTGTTTGCAAGATAAAATGAGGGTTGTGCAATCTTCTTTATTCGAAAACATGGTTTAAAGCGCCCTAAGTGTGAAGCGCATCCCCCCTTTTTTTTAAAAAAATGACACCGACCAACCAACACGACCCCAATAGCCTGCCCCTGAGTGGTTTGCGAGTCATTGAATTGGGCCAAGTCCTCTCTGGTCCCTTTGCGGGCGCTATTTTGAGTGACCTCGGTGCCGAGGTCTTGAAAATTGAAAAGTGCTTGGGTGGCGACGACGCAAGGCATATGGGTCCTGCCTTTCACAATGGGGATGCACTGAATTTTCATCTTTTTAACAGAGGAAAAAAATCGATCGCTTTGGACCTCAAAAGTCAAAAAGGCCTGGATGCGCTTCACACGCTTCTTAAGGATGCAGATATTTTGATTCACAACCTGCGCCCTGGTGTGACACAAAGCTTGGGCATTGATGGCAAAACCCTTTGTGCACAGTATGCGAAATTGATTTATTGTGACATCTCAGCTTTTGGTCATGAAGGGCCTATGCATTTGCGACCTGGCTATGAACCCTTGATCCAAGCATTTAGTGGCTTATCAAGCACCAATGGTGGCCCCAACGATCCCCCTATACGGATTGGTGCATCTGTTTGCGATCAAGGCACTGGCATGTGGGCAGTCATTGGTGTTTTATCGATGCTTGAAAAGCGCCGGCACACCCATCGTGGCGGCATGGTGCAGACATCACTCCTTGAGACCGCGATGGTTTGGAATGGGCAAAAGAGCGAAGCCTTTATCAACCAACAGCAACTGCCCATTAGACACGCCTCAGGTCATCCCAATTTTGTCCCCTACGAAGCCTTTGATGCTTTAGATGGCCCACTGCTTATTTGTTGTGGCAACGACAGACTGTTTGCAAAGCTCAGCACCGTTTTGGGTCAAGCGCATTGGATCAATGACCCAAAATTCAGCACCAATCGGCAAAGATTGATTCACAAGAGTGAGTTATTGGAGCAATTGTGCCCCCTCTTGTTAAAAAAATCTCGCGACCACTGGGTTCAAGTTTTTGAGGAAGTGGGCGTGCCTTGCTCTGCCATCTTCAGCCTTCCTCAAGCGCTTGAGAGCCCTCAGGTTCAAGCCCTGGCTTTGAGACTGCCAGTACCTGATCAAGACTTCAAACTGACAGGATTGCCCTTGTCCTTTGACGGTCTTCGCCCTCCCATTCAAAAAGGCGCGCCCAAACTTGGCGAACACAACGCTGAGTTTAATCTTTGACACGGACTCACATTTTTTACAAATCATGAACCATTACCCCAAAGCCATCCACATTCACGAAGAAGGCCCCAGAGAGGGTTTTCAAATTGAGCCAGGACCCATTGCTACTGCGGACAAGGTCAAGTTCATTGAAGCTTTGGCCAACACCGGACTCAAGGAAGTTCAAGCGGTCTCCTTTGTCAACCCCAAAAGAGTGCCCGGCATGGCTGACGCGGAGGAGGTGGCGCGGTTGATCCTTCGCAAAGAAGGGGTGCGCTATACATCTGTTTGGTTGAACCTCAAGGGCTTGGAGCGCGCGATGCAAACGCCACTGGATGTATATGGCCGCTTGCAAATCAGTGCCTCTGAGAGTTTTTCCATCAAAAACACGGGTAAAAACACACAAGACACATTGATTGAACAGCGGCAAATCATCGAGTTTTGCATGGAGAAAAACCTCTCGATCGATTCGGCCATTGTCATGACAGCCTTTGGCTGCAACATTGAAGGGGAAATCAAAGAGGAAAAGGTGATCCAACAAATAAACCTGTTGATGAATTTGCTGAAAGAGTACGACATGCGATTGCCCTATCTTCGCTTGGCAGATACGGTAGGTTGGGCCAATCCCAAATCCATGGACCGAGTCATCTCTAGCGTCCAAGACAAATGGCCTGAGTTGAATCTGGGCTTACACTTGCACGACACAAGGGGCACTGGATTGGCCAATGCAGTGGTAGGCTTATCCAAAGGGATTGAACATTTTGACAGCTCCTGTGCGGGCTTAGGTGGCTGCCCTTTTGCAGGACACAAAGGAGCGGCTGGAAACATCTGCACAGAAGATTTGGTATTTTTGTGTGAAGAAATGGGCATCTCCACAGGGGTAGACTTGGATGCGTTGATTGAATGTGCGCACATGGCCGAGGGCATTGTGGGTCATGCGCTTCCGGGCAAAGTCATGAGAGGTGGCAGCCTGAGCAAATATAAAAATCACACCCAAGGTTTTTAAAAATGAAAGAACCGTTCAACATCCATCGGCTTAGACGTTTATTACAGTTGGCCATGTGCCTGGCCATGCTTAATGTCGCCTATGGCCAAGATTACCCTTCTAAGCCCATCAAATTGATCGTACCCTTCGCCTCAGGCTCCGGCAGCGATCAAGCGGCCAGGACTTACGCTCAAACCCTTTCACAGATCTACAAAGTCCCCGTGATCGTTGAGCCCAAACCAGGTGGCAATGGCTTCATTGCAGTTCAAAGCGTGGCCAAGGCTTTGCCTGATGGCTATACGGTGCTCTACACCACCAACACCACCCACGCAGCCAACGAGCACCTGTATAAGAGCCTTCCCTACGATCCCGTCAAAGACTTTGCCCCAGTCGCTTTGATCTCCATAGGTCACATGTCCTTGGTGGTCAATATCAACTCCAAATACAAGAGTGTTGAAGACCTGGTTGCCGAGGCCAAGAAAAGGCCAGGTGAATTGAACTTTGGCAGTGGCAGCTCTTCAAGCAGGGTTGCCAGTGAGATGTTTAAACAGTTGGCTAAAATTGACGTCAAAAGCATCCCCTATAAAAGCAACCCCATGTCCATTACAGATTTGATGGGCGGACAAATCGACTTCATGTTCACCGATGCAGCAACGGGTGTGCCACAAATTCAGGCTAGCAAGCTCAGAGCTTTGGCCGTGAGTGGGCAAAAGCGCTTGCAATCGATTCCAAACGTACCGAGCATGGAAGAAGCAGGCATCAAGGGCTATGACATGTCTTATTGGAATGCTGTTTATTTGCCCGCGGCAACACCTAGTTCAGTGGTCAACAAACTCAATGAAATGTTTGTCAAAGCGTCCACATCCAGTGCAGTTCAAAACTATTTGAGCTTCACAAGCGGTGAGGCAGCGCTTACAACACCTGAGGGTCTGGCTCAATTTCAAGCCAGTGAGTCTGCCAGGTGGGGCAAAGTCATCAAGCAAGCAGGCATTGAGCCTGAGTAAGCAAACAATTCATTGAAGGGGGGGGGACATTGCAGGCCCAACCATGAAGCACCCGCTTGGGTCCTGCGTCAGTCCTTGACCTCGGTCAAAAGCTTGTCTTGCAAGAGCTTTTTATCTTCAGCGCGAAATCCAGCATGCACGAACACCACTTTGCCCTGTGGGTTGATGAGGTATGAGGTGGGCATGCTCTTTAAATTCATTTTCCTAGGCAACTCACCCTTTGGATCATAGGCCACAGGAAATTTAGATGGGTTTTGAAGCAAGAACCTCTCTGCGTCGGTTTTTTTAACGTCGACATTGACCGCGATGATTTGAATATTTTTACCCTGAAGTTTGGTTTGCATGTCGTTCATGAAGGGAAATGATTGACGACAAGGCACGCACCAAGAAGCCCAAAAGTCCAAATAAATCCACCTGCCTTTTAATTCAGACAAGCTTTGGGCTTGAGCAAAACCAGGAATTTCAAAGTCAGAAACATTGTCCCCCAGCTCAACGGCTTGAGCACTCAAAGAGGAGAGTACGCAAAAGGCTCCGAGCTGGTAAAACTTGACCCTAAGATGCTTCAAAAAAATAAACATGACACTGAAATTCTCTAAAGGGTATAACCAGTGTAAGCCATACCTGATTGAGGCAAACCCATGGCTGTGATGTTGACCAAATCGGCAGCCATGACTGCTAGAGAAGCAACTGTTTGCTTGCCCTGATCTAACATCAAAACAAATGGAGCTGCCTGCTGAGCAGTGTGCGCGCCCACCACATTGTTGTACAACAAGTCGACAATTTGTTGATTTGATGCATTGGGCATGGCTGCAGAAAGAGCCAACGCGATGATGTTAGAAAATTTAGTCGCAGAAGTGGATTTGACATCTTGATCTAAAAATTTCAAACCTATTCCAACATAATCTGGCCTTTGAGTCACCGTTGCCGCACCAAATACAGCCGCAATGGTCTTAGCAACAAGTGTTGCATTCCCATTGTTTGCAAAATCCAGTGCAACGCTCTTGTCTTTGAATTGAATTCGGTTGATGTTTTCAAACGTAAACAAACCCGTGCCATCGCTGGCTAAAGCTTTGTAACCCGTTGCAGTTTGGGAAAGCGGTAATGTATTGGCATTCTTTCCCCATAAAGAAACACCTTCGATACCGTCAAAAAATGCCACTGAGTTGCCGCCAATACCCACAAAATCATGCTTGCTATTGAGTGTCAGCACCTCCATGTTTTTCAACGTCAAATAGGTTGCTGAACTCGCTCCAGAGACAGTGTCCACTTGAACGGCCCCATTGGAGGAGTTGATAATAAAATAATCCGCTTTTACAGAGGTGCCAAGGCTTAGGGTGTCGATGCCTGCTAAGCCATCAATGATCAATGATCCGCCAATCCCACCAACTAAAGTTCTTGTGTCATTGGAACTCGTCAATGTGTTGGTTTGGGTGGACGCCATAATTAAAACAATATAACTTAGTTTTAATTAAATAAATGGGAAATCCCAAATTGAATGCTCTTGGCCGCAAAGGGGTCTAGTCCCGGACTTCCCTCTCCAAACAGTCGCCATCCTGCCCTTTGTTGATATTGTTCAACTTTCAAATCTACGGTGGTCTCTTGGTTGATCAATTTAGAGACCTTCAATCCATAGGTATGGGCTCCAAAGGCTGACATGCGTTGATCCTCAGTATAGTAAACAGCGTTCAATGAAGGACTCGGTGGAAATGGCGATCCAGAACCGTCCGAGTTCACAAAAAATCTGGCCGCAGACTGGGTGTACAAACGAAAGTAGGGCCTGATGGTCCATTGATTGGCATAGGGTTTGACGTACTCCAAGTTCAATGTATGTGACTGCATGCCCCAGTTGTCGTCGTAGTAACGATAGCTCATTTTGAGCGTGGTTTGCCGACTCTCAAAATGGTGATTCCACTTGCCCAAAAGGGTATTGTGCGTTCTCGTTTTGGGGCGCAAATCAAAGACTTTGTAGGGATCAGAGAAATATCCTTGGCCATAGAAGTGTCCAACTTGAACTTGCACTATATCTCGCACCCCCATGACCTGGGTGACACCAACGATGAAATCCAAGGTTTGTTTGGTCTCATTGGCCACGATGTGATTGGTCGGGTTGATTTGATCGCTGTTGGTGGACACCCCGGCATTCCAAGTGGTATTTTTATCTTCACTTGATTTGGTGAACGCGTAAAAAACACCTTTGGACAAATAGTCAGCCTCTTTTGAAAAACTGCCTCCATAGGTTTGTGTACCCAATGCGTCGTAATGCGTGCCACTCACTTCAATCATATGGCGCTGATCATGCATATTTCTCAAGGCTCGGGTATGGTAGGCGGGAGAAGCACCAGAGATGGTATCGGTCGTGTAGGTAGAAGACATGGACCACTCATTGGACAAGGGCTTCATGACCAGCAAAGAAGGCGATTTGACACGAATGCGATCACTCCCGGGTTGTCTGTCCAAATAGTCTAAATATTTAAAAGCCACCAAACCTCTCTCAGGTGCACTGTCGGCCATGGCCACTTCAGGAGTGACCATGATGTGAAGGCTCATGGCGGCAGCCATCAAGCCCATGCCCATGCCCAGCGAAGTCGCACTCTCGCCTCCATCGGTTGGAGTGCAGTGTGTGATTTTTTTAGTTACAACCACAACCCCCCCCACCTACACCAGCACCACCGAAGGAGCCTTCTTTGCTGAAGTAGGTGTGTTCTGTGAAACTTTGATCCAACACGTCCACTTCAAAGGTCATTTCAGGTTTGGCCAAAAAACCCTTTTCCCAAGGAGACACAGGAGTGATGAGCGCACAAGACGTGAGCAGGCAAGAAAAGATACTTAAGCATAAAAGCCTGATCTTTGACAAGAAGCAACGATGACTGAACAAATCAAGCCCCATATGAACGAACGAAATCAGTGACTTGAATATACCTCAAGCCCAAAGCAATTGGCAATAGACAATAGGCCAAAGATTGCTCTCATTTTTTGACCCTTTGAAACGTAGAGATGCTTAGACGCGCTTAAGGGATCAGGGCCAAGAACACGCCAAAGGCTCAAACCAAGGCCACATTCAATGGGTCGTAAGAGTAAAGCCATTGGGCCCTTGATTTGGTCAAGTCTTGATCAGCAAATGCCCTCTTCATTGCACCCACATCCTCGATGCGGTACAGGCCCCGACTCTCAGTGGAGCCGACGACAATTTTAGAAGTGCGCTCAATTCGGTTGCGCTGAAAAAGCTGTAGTGCATCGGGTACATTCGAGCACTGCTCTAGACATCTTGCAATCACTGCTGCGTCCTCGATGGCCATGGCGGCTCCTGAGGCCATGTAGGGCAAGGTCGGGTGTGCAGAGTCGCCTAAAAGAGTTGCTCTTTGTGTGGACCAGTTGATCACAGGAGGACGGTTGTTCAATGCATAACGATAACAAGCATCTTGATCGATTGCATCAATGACCGTTTGGATCATGGGGTGCCAGCCTTCATAGTCACGCTTTAACTCCTTCCAGGGTCTTTTTTGTGTCCAAGACTCTTCTTCGGGTTGATCGTGCTCAACCAGACCCACAAAGTTCATCAATGCGCCAGCTCTTAAGTAATACATCACCGCATGTTTTTTAGGACCACACCAGACAGTGGAGACGGTTTGCATGATGTCTTTGGGCAACTTCTCAACCGGGACGATCCCACGCCAGGCAATATCTCCGGTATAGCTCACTGGCGTTTGACCGAGAATTTGAGTGCGAATGGCCGACTTGATGCCGTCAGCGCCAATGAGCACATCCCCTTGGATGATGCGGCCGTCAACCATTCTCAACTTGACGCCATGATCGGACTCCTCATAGCTTTGCGCCTTGGCATTCAGAGTGATGCAATCGGCATCCATACCATGCACTGTTTTGGCCAACAGTTGATGCAAGTCAGCTCGGTGCAAATGGAAATAAGGGGCTCCAAAGGCTTGTTCATGCTCTTTTCCTAAGGGAATTCGGTGCATCAATTCCGCTGTGTCATACCTCCTGTATTCAAAGGCCTGTGGTCGAACAGCAAACACATCCAACTCCTCCTTGAGTCCCAAGTCATAAAGGACTTTGACCGCATTGGAGCTGCTTTGAATGCCAGCACCGACCTCAGCCAATGCACTCGCTTGCTCGAAGACTCGAACAAAAAAGCCCCTCTTTAGTAACTGTGCAGCGGCGGTGAGGCCCCCGATTCCAGCTCCAACGACAATGACTTTGAGATCTTGTTTCTTCATTTTCAATACCTAAGAATTGCAATCATTTTAAGGGTGAGTACAAGGCTTGGGGCAATTCAAGTTTAAAAATATTTGACTGCTTTAGAATAGCTCCTGCGCAGTGTGGCCATTGGGCTTACTGTTTGCAGCACCCGTGCAACGCAATCGCGTTTCATGACTTAAAGAGGAGATGAGGCTTTGAGCACCATTGGTTTTTTCGATTCTGGCTTGGGCGGACTCTCCATCCTTGAATTGGCTTTGGATCAATTGCCTTTGCATGATTACGTCTATTTGGCCGACACTGCGCACAACCCCTATGGACAGAGAGCCAGTACTTGGATCAGGCAGCGAGGCTTGGCCATTGTTGAGCATTTGAGCCTCAAAAGAGGCTGCGATGTGATTGTCGTGGCCTGCAATACAGCCACAGCCGAGGCCATACATGACATTCGCTTGCACTTTCCTCACCTTAAAATCATTGGGGTAGAACCCGGTATCAAACCGGCGACTCTTCAATCAAAAACCAAAACCATTGGAATCTTGGCCACCAAGGCAACACTGGAGAGCAAAAAGTTCAATAACTTGATCAGCACAATGCCCTCGGGTTTTGAGTTTTTAAAAATACCAGGAACGGGCTTGGTTGAACTGATCGAGGCGGCTTTCAAAGATGAATTACGCATTGAGATGTGGCTTCAAGAGCATCTTCAGGGGCTTCGTAAAAGCCGTGCCGATACCTTGGTTCTTGGGTGCACGCATTACCCCTTTATCAAAGACTTGGTTCAAAACCACCTGGGACCTCAAACCCAGCTGATTGACACAGGACAGGCCGTTGTGAACCATCTTGCCAGACATCTGCATCAAGAAGATGTCTCGATAAAGCCGACAAAGAACAAGGGAAGCTTGCTTTTGTTGTGCAATGTAGACCCGAGTTTATTTTTATTCAAAGCCCAAAAACTTTTAAAACACCCATTGATTGCCAATGCAAGCACTGAATTTTTAGCTCTGTGAGCTTGGGACATCCTCCTCAGAGTTCGCCACAGACCTCAAAAGAATAGCTTAGACCTTCTCTTAGCAAACAAGAGAATGAATTGATGCGGATCTCATGCGGCTATAATGTATGATGAATTTTAAATTCATCATACACCCAAAAAAATGTTCTTGTTGCCCATCAGATTGGCTTTGATCAAACGCTCGTGTGCGTTGGGTTTGTGGTGCTGTGCCAGTCTTGTTCACGCACAAAACATGACGGGCATCAGGCTTACTCAAGCACAGATTCAAGACATTGAAATTTTTGGGCACGACGACAACTCAATTGGAAGCTCTGAGTCCGCATCCAAAGGCGTGATCAGCTCCGAGATGCTCGTGAGCCGAGCGCTTTTGCGCCCGGCAGAGCTGCTCGAGTACATCCCGGGGATGGTCGTCACCCAACACTCTGGGGATGGTAAAGCCAATCAATATTTTTTAAGAGGTATGAACTTAGACCATGGCACTGACTTTGCCACCTCTTTGAACGGCATGCCCATCAACATGCCCACACATGCCCACGGACAGGGCTACAGCGATCTGAACTTTTTAATTCCTGAATTGGTCCAACAAGTCGAATACAAAAAAGGGCCCTACTATGCACAATCGGGCGACTTCTCTTCAGCTGGCTCAGCCCACATCGCCTATCGCACTCGCCTAAAGGAGCCCTTTGCCGAGCTCAGTGTAGGTCTTCATGGGTACCAGCGAGCGGTTGCAGCCAACTCAACCACGCTTGGCGAGGACCTGCATCTGATCACGGCCCTTGAGCGCATGAACAACAACGGCCCTTGGAGCAACCCCGAGGGGCTGAGAAAAACCAATGCTCTTCTCGCCTTGTCTCAAGGCAGCAAGAGCAACGGATGGTCAAACTTTTTTTCTGCTTACCAGGCTCATTGGAACTCCACCGATCAAATTCCAGCGCGCTTGCTCACCGAGGGGCAATACCAGGGACAAGCCTTTGGGCTCTTTGATGCCGTGGATCCAAGTGACGGGGCCCAAACAAAGCGCTACAGCCTTTCAGGCGAATGGCAAAACTTAAACAAAACGCACATTGACAAAATCAATTGGTACAGCATTTACTCTGATCTGCGTATCTTCTCTAACTTCACCTATTTCACAGACCCCGTAAAAAGGCCTTATGGGGATCAATTCGAACAATTTGAAAGAAGAAACACCCTTGGTGGCGCACTGAGCAGAAGTTGGCTCTCTGATGACCGGGGCACTTATGCTTACATCAACACCTTGGGCCTGCAATTGAGGCAAGACTTCATCCGTTTGGAACTGAACAACACCGCACAACGCAAGGTCATGCAAAACGTTCGGGACGATCAAGTCAAGCAACTGCAAATTGGCTTGTTTGCAGAAAACGAGGTGTATTGGCTGGAGTGGCTCAAAACCATTGCAGGACTGCGTTTGGATCAGTTCGATTTTCAGGTCAACAGCTTTCTTTTGTCGCAAAATTCTGGCGTTGCTCGCAGCATGAAGATGTCGCCAAAGTTGTCATTGATCTTAGGCCCATGGCACAAGACCGAATTCTTTTTCAACCATGGCCAAGGCTTTCACAGCAACGATGCCAGAGGAGTCACTGCAAAATTTGATCCCGTCACTCAACAAGCAGTGTCTCCTGTTCCAGGACTGACCTCTTCAATGGGTCAAGAATTGGGTCTAAAAACACAAGCGTTTAAAAACCTTCAGTCTAGCCTTGCGATTTGGAGGCTGAACTTCGCATCAGAACTCTTTTACAATGGAGAGACTGGCACCACCCAAGCTGGCCGTCCAAGCGAAAGAAAGGGCTTGGAAATGGCACACCACTGGACACCCAGTGATCAACTGCAAATAGATGCAGCGCTTGCTTGGACGAGGGCCAGGTATGCAAACAACGACCCCGCAGGTCACTTTATTCCCAACGCCGTGGATAAGGTGGCCAATCTATCGCTCGCCGTTCGCAACACAAGATCCTGGTCTGGCTCGCTGGGGGTCCGATACATTGGTGCGGCGGCTTTGATCGAAAACAATGCCGTGCGCTCGGCTCCAAGTGTCACAACCAACCTGCGGATTGCCAAAAAAATTAATCCTCAAACCGATATCACCCTTGATCTATTGAATGTGTTAAATCGCCACAACAACGACATTGCCTACTTTTACAACTCTCGACTCAATGGTGAGGCCCTGTCCGGGGTCGAAGACTTGCATTTGCACCCAAGCGAACTCAGAACCTTCAGATTGGGCACAAAAATCAAGTTCTAACATGGGCTCTTCAGGGCGGGAATCCTTCTTTTTTCTTGCACTGACACACGCTCAATTGAAATGAACCCTGACGCCCACTGGGCCAAAAGAAGAAGACTTTCAAAGCGCTCACCATTGCTTAAAAGCCAAAAATCGCTCCCTAAAATGAGCTTTCAGCGGGAAATAGTTGAATTTAAAGCCTTTTTACACGAACTATTTGATAAATAATTTTGCTTTGGATGTTGATTTATAGATTGAATACCCTAAAATTTGGGGAGAGTGAACTTTTATTCAACGATTGAATGGGTCTTTTGCTTCATCACAGATGGTCAACCCCTTTTAACAAACTAGGAAATCCCAAATGGCAACGTATCCGATAGTTCAAGACAAAGTCAATACCAATCCCGTCAATCCCATGATCGACTCCAGGATGGGAGAAAAAACCACCAATATCCACATTGGTGAAGGTGTAGTGATCAAAGGCTCCATTACGTTGCCAGGCCATGCCACAGTCAATGGGTCGGTGGATGGTGAATTAAGAGCGGGTAGTCTTGAAATCGGTAAAACAGGTGAAGTCATTGGCAAGGTGTTTGCCAATCGAATCAGTGTCTCTGGCATCCTAAATGACGAGGTCCATTGCAAAGAACACTTTCACATCAGCTCAACAGGTCGCGTCACTGGCAATTTAGAATACTCAGAAATTGAAATTGACAGGGGTGGCAAATTCATTGGTGACATGAAAGAAATCAAATAAGGCGATTGATAACTCGCCTGCCTTTTAGGCGCAGTCAGACTTGTGGCATGTGCCTGCCAATCGCTAAATGCTAAATGCTAAACGCTAAACGCTGATCCATCTTGAATGGGTTGGCGTTTTTTCATAGGGAATCTAAAAATGAAATATCTGGGCTTGTTGGGCTTTGATTTTTTTAAATCTCTTTATCTCGCATTGACTCTTTTTATCGCGCCTTTTTACACCACCAGTGTCCTTGCACAATTTCCGCAAAAGCCCATACGCGTCATCGTTCCACAAGCAGCAGGCAGCGCAAGTGACGCCACTGCAAGGATGCTGGTTCATGAATTGAGCGTGTCGCTCAGCCAAAGCATCTTCATTGACAATAAACCTGGTGGGGGTTTTACCATTGGTCTAGACTTGATTGCAAAAGCTCCACCTGACGGTTATACCCTAGGTGTTGGGCCCGTGGGTGCCATGGTCATCAGTCCCAATATGATGAACAAAATCCCTTACGACATTGAAAGAGATTTCCAACCCATTGCGCTGATCACTCGTGGACATTTGCTGCTGGCTGTATCGCCCCAACTGCCTGTCAACTCCGTAGCTGAGCTCATTGCGTATGCCAAGAAGTACCCCCATAAACTCTCTAATGCCTCCTCATCAAACGGATCCCCCGGTCACGTTGGCGGAGAACTTTTTAAACTCATGACTGGCACGCAGATCACCCATATTCCCTACAAAGGTGGTGCCCTGGCCATCAATGACTTGATGTCTGGGCAAGTGGATATGATCTTTGAGAGCCTGAACTCCATCTCCGTGCAAGCCAAGGCCGGCAAAGTCAAAGCTTTGGCCGTGAGTGGCGTTCGCCGCTCGCCCGCATTTCCCAACCTCCCAACCATTGCAGAAGCTGGTGTGCCTGGTTATGAGGCTCCCACGTGGATAGGTGTTTTTGGTCCGATAGGCATTGCTAAAAATATCGTCGACAAACTCAATCAATCGATCAATCAAGCCATCAACTCCAGCGCATTCAAAGACCGCTTTGGCAGCATTGGTGATGAGATCGCTGGCGGCTCGCCTGAGGAGCTTGGTGACTTTATGAAGCAAGAAAACCAAAAATGGAAAGAGGTCATTAAAAAATCCGGTGCAAAATTTGATTGATCCTTTTGAGATCAAGGCCCTCGTGCACCACATGCATCCCATGCACCCTGCGCAGAAGGTAAAGGGAAAACGATAGCTCCTTTAGACACAGATGATCAGCACAATGGGGGCAACTTGCCCAAGGCTGCGATCAAAGTTTTTTCTGAACTTGCAAATCCCTAGATCACATCAAGGGCTCAGAGCAACACCGCCATCCAAGATCAAAATCTAAGAGTTTGAAATGAATCGTTTTTGTCTACACTTTTTGCTGCCCCTTTGCCTCTCAAGCATGATCGTCTCACTGCCGTGTGCGCAAAATTTCCCCAGTAAACCCATCAAGATCATCGCCCCCTTTGCGGCCGGTGGCCTGGCCGATACGCTGGCCAGAACACTTTCTGACAAACTCACACGAGCCTTCAATCAACCCGTCATTGTTGAAAACAAAATGGGCGCAGGGGGCAATGTGGGAGCCGATGCAGTGGCCAGAGCTGAGGCGGATGGATACACCTTAATGATGTCCTCGGCTGGCATACTGACAATCAATCAATTCCTCTACCCGAGCATGAGTTTTGATGCAAATACCGCCTTTGCACCCATTGCTTTGGTCGCAGACATGCCCATGATTTTGGTGGTGCGAAAAGATCTCCCAGCACGCAATCTCAGTGAGTTTCTAAGTTTGGCCAAAAGCACACCAGGCGGTCTGTTTTACGGCTCACCAGGCAATGGCACAACAGGACACCTTGGCATGGAGCTCTTTATGCATGCCACGGCCTTAAAGCTGCAACATGTTCCCTATAAAAGCGCCGCTGAAGCGGTTCAGGCTGCTCTTGGTGGTCAAACCACCACCATGTTTGACAACCCACCCACGATCATGTCCCACATCAAATCAGGTAGCTTAAGGGCTTTAGGCGTCGCCACCAAAGAGCGCATGGCCCAACTGCCAGATGTGCCTACCCTCATGGAAGGCGGCATCAGCAATTTTGAAGCGTCCTCTTGGTTTGGGCTGGTGGCACCGGCCAAAACCCCCAAACCCATCATCGACAAACTGTCTGTAGAAACGGCAAAAGCGCTCAAAGACCCGGAGCTTCAATCCAAGTTTTATCAAGCTGGCGCTAGACTTGTTGGCAATACGCCTGAGCAATTCTCACTCATCATCGCTGAAGACAAAATTCGATGGGAAAAAGTGATCAAAGCAGCAAACATCAAGTTGCAATAAGTCTTTCGCGCTCAGGCCAATCTATTTTTTTTACGTCCGTCATCGATATGCCATCACCCAATCCAATGGTTGAACACACCTTCTGCCTCTCAAATTTCAAATTCCAAAACGGTCAACTCATCGATGAGTTAAAGATTCATTGTTTAACGCTGGGTGAACTCAAACGCGATGAAAAAGGCCACGTCTGCAATGCAGCTTTGCTGCTGCACAACACCACTGGATCGGCCAAAGAGTGGCTTGACAAGGATTTAGGAGGCGAACTTTTTGGACCCAATGGAGTCCTTGATAGCCATCAATATTTCCTAATCATTCCCGATGCCATTGGCTTTGGTGCTTCCAGTAAACCCAGCCATGGGCTGAAAACAAATTTCCCAAACTACCGCTATATTGACATTGTCAATGCTCACCATGCAATGATGACCCAAGAACTTGGCGTGGACCGCGTTGAACTGATCTTGGGCTTGTCAATGGGCGGCATGTTGACATGGATGTTTGGCTATATGTTTCCCAACTTTGCACGGGCATTGTGCCCCATCGCTACCCAACCTGGCCCAATGAGTGGTCGCAATTGGATCCAAAGACGCATCTCCATTGAGGCGATTAAAAATGACCCCGAATGGAATCAGGGCCACTATGAAAGCAACCCTTCGCGTTTTGTTTTCACAGCTCCGTTTGGTGGCTTGATGGTTCAAAGCGTTGAGCACCTTCAAGCCGCTGCACCCAATAGAGCAGCGGCAGATGCCCTTTACGAAACAATGGTGGAGCGAGCAAAAAAGACAGATGCCAACGACCGCCTATACCAATTGGAAGCTTCTTGTGACTATGATCCAAGCGCGCATTTGAAAGAGATCAAAGCACCTCTGCTAGCGATCAACTTTGAAGACGATGAGCTGAACCCACCACAGCTAGGCATCTTGGAGAAAGGTATTCTTGAAGTACCCAAGGGCCGCTTTGAACTGATCAAAAGAGGCCCCTCTTCTGCAGGACATTACACCTCCCTCAAAGCGGCGGTCTGGAAGCCTTATTTGTCTGATTTTTTAAAATCCATTGGATCCACCAACACCAGCTCCTGAGCATACAATTCATGAAAGCACAAATCAAAGAACTCTACTTCGTGCAAGCTTTATCAAAGAGAAAGGTTTTGCCATGTTGGACACTTTCAAACGCTTTTGCAGTCTAGGTTTATTGGGCCTGATAAGTCTTGGCGTGTTGGCTGACAACTACGATTTTCCGAAGATCAAATACCGAGATTTACCTGATCAATTGCAGTCGGCTTACAAAATTGAGAAGCCAAAGCTTGGAGAAATAGGCCGCTGTGCTGTGAATTTTGAAGACATGAAAGATGAGAGCAAAATGGTCTTCACCTGTTCCATCTATGTCAAGATGTCGGCCGTTGCCGAGAGAAAGGCCATAGAGCGATGCGAGCAGTTAAGTGGCGCCAAGAAATCAGGTTGTAGGATCGTTCAAGATTGAAGACTGAATGGGCATAACAAACGCTCTTTTTTTTAGATTCAGTCAAATTTACTTTGTGAATTTTTTCATGCCGAAATGCACCTCTCCTCTGGCCTTTGACAATTTGGTTTGTTTATGCCTTTCGCGTGCTCGCTCTTTTTGGTCTTGAGTTGTCCGATCATAACAACGTGGACAACTGACACCGGACTCAAATTGATCAGACGACTTGGCACCTTCAGGCAAGGGATCTCGGCAACAACGACATAACTCATGCTCGCCAACGATCAGTCCATGTCCGACCGAAACACGCTCATCAAATACGAAGCATTCTCCCTGCCAAAGGCTTTCATGGGGCTTGATACTTTCTAAATACTTAAGGATCCCACCCTCTAGGTGATAGACATCTTCAAACCCCCGCGCTTTCATGAGCGCGGTTGATTTTTCACACCGAATACCCCCCGTACAAAACATGGCCACCTTGGGTTTTTTTTGACCTCCCATTGGATTCAAAACCTCTTGTGCATCAAGCCATTGGGGTAAATCTGAAAACTTCTTGACCCTGGGATCAATCGCACCTTGAAAGGTACCAAGCTCCACTTCATAATCGTTTCTTGTGTCGATCAAAACCACATCCGGGTCACTGATCAATTCATTCCATGCCTGAGCGCTTACATAAGTTCCAGCACCTTTGGTGGGACTCACATCTGGTAGACCCATGGTCACAATTTCTTTTTTAAGCCTAACTTTCATCCTATAAAAGGGTTGTCTGGCTGACCAAGACACCTTGTATTGCAGATCAAGGAGCTCTGGCATCGTTTTCAAGTAATCTAAGATCGTCATCACAGAATCTTTTGACCCAGCAATGGTGCTGTCTATACGCTCTTTGGCCAAAATGATCAAACCCTTGACGTTGTGATACTCACATAAAGCAAGCAACTTTTCGCGTCGATCTGCAAAATCAGGCAGATCAACAAACTTATAAAAAACCGCAGTCATGTACGGCAGTGAATCACTCAGCATTTTTTCACTCATAGCCTATTATGAAAACCAATCGCATTGAAACTCAATTCATCGTTAAATTAGCACTCTTGACCAATCCTCGCCACATCAACAGCTCTTTTCTAAGCGTTTGTTGAAACTCTTGAGCGGTACCGAGTTGAACTGTTGCACCTTCGCTGGCAAATCTGTCTTTGACCAATTCTTTGTTTGATACTTCATTGATCGCGGCATTGAGTTTATCGACCACCGCTTTAGGAGTCCCTACGGGAGCCAAAATACCCCACCATGTGCTCACATCAAGATCCTTGATACCCGCTTCCTCCGTTGATGGAGTGCCTGGGAAAAGTGCCATTCTTTTGCCACCAGAAACAGCCAACAAGTCAACAGCGTTTTGTTTGACAAAGGGCAAAATGGTAGGCACGGTTGAGAAAAAGACTTGTGTGCGCCCAGCGATTAAATCAATCGTTGCAGGCCCACTGCCCTTGTAAGGAATGTGCGTCATAGAAATGCCGGTTTTGGATTTGAACAACTCTGCAGATAAATGATTGATGCTTCCGTTGCCCGCCGAGCAAAAATTAATACTTTGCGGGTTTTTCTTGGCATAGATCAAAAAGTCTTGAATTGTTTTTAACCCTAAATTTTTAGTGCTGACGATCAAAATGGGGCCCTTGCCAATCATTGCAATAGGGGCAAAGTCTTTATCTGCATCAAAGGGCAGCCCCTCATCTAAGGAGGAGTTGGTGACAAAGGTTGACGTGGCAAACAGCAAGGTATGACCATCTGCGGGGGCCTTGGCCACAAAGTTGGCACCTATGGCTCCTCCACCCCCACCTTTGTTCTCTACAATGACTGTTTGTTCCAATTTTTCAGATAGCAATTTTGCAATATCTCTGGCAATGCTGTCTGTCCCGCCACCTGGCACAAACGGCACCACCAAATTAATGGGTTTTATAGGAAAAAGCTGAGCATTTGAGCATATTGCGCTCAAAGAGATCGCACCGAAGGTGAGATAGTTTTTGATACAACGTAGGATCTTCATTGATGTCACTGTGTTTATACTTCAACCGTTGGAAACTTTGATCGCCTCACATGCATTGGACTGATGAGAGTTTACAGCAGCTTTAAGGTGCAGGGCATTTC
>Ga0114978_10000497_pt1 | contig 33453 bp, 35 predicted proteins | sample S_140212_EF_Meta_FD_87027 | JGI IMG/M metagenome (GOLD analysis project Ga0114978, IMG submission 87027) | Freshwater microbial communities from Lake Simoncouche, Canada to study carbon cycling - S_140212_EF_MetaG | ecosystem: Environmental > Aquatic > Freshwater > Lake | place: Lake...
CTTCAACCAGGATCTTTTCCTCGGTCGAAAAATTTATCGATTTTTCTACATCCAACGCTATGGACGGAAGACGTGAGGCCAATTCGATGCAAACACTTGCGATGTACCGTTTGTTAACGCCTGCAGCGTCTGCGAGTTTCTCCCAGTGTCGTAACTGAATCCATTCCGGCCGGTTCTCGCCGCCGATCTTGAACGCAAGGTTGTGCGTCAGCCCTGGATATACCGCGGTGCATAGCAGATCGTAGAACGGAGCAAGCTCGACGCCGGCGGGAATCATCAGCAGCGACAGATTTTTGCCGTGCGCGTCGCTGTTCCCGATAAGATAATTAAAGATCGTCCAGGAAATTAGATTTTGTACATCCTTTGCCGGCTCGCGACAGTAATTCCGTAAGATGGCAAAACAATCGTTGAGGCTTGGCCCCCCCTCTTTTTCGTATTTTTTCGAGGAGGGGAGATTCAATGCCTGGCAAAAGTCGATCTGGTGCAGCCTCGTTAGTCGTTCACCGACCTTGACGCGGTCGTATCGCTCAACCAGGTACACCGTCTCCGCTTGTCTGTGAAGCGATGCCTTGGGAACAGGTAAGCCCGCTTTATCTGCAAGCGTCATGCAAAACATTTCATTTGCGGTGGTATTGGCAAAACCCGCAATGTTGGGCTTAAGGATATGCGAACTTGGAGCGTTCCCGCGCCCTAGAAAAAATGCGCCGTCCTTTAGCAGAACGGGAAGCTTTTGCTGCGCACCTGCCAGTGAAAGTCTCAGTTCGTCGTTGTCCGCCGTTATGAGTGGCCGCTTCTCAAGTGAGTGCAGCATCTCATTTAGCCGCTTGTCTGGAAGCGGATCGTAGTCGCCGGTAGCGGACGGTGTGCTCTCGGGCAATAGTAGCGAAATTGCACCCGCGCAATCGCCCCCGATTTCTTCCAGGAGACCAAAGGTATTTTTCTCCGACACCTGCCTCAGGTGCGCGATGGCGCTGCGAATCTCGCCTTCTGGCAATAGATTCTCGAAAAATGGCCGAACGACGTCGTCCCCGTACTCATCTGCGGAAGGCGGAAGCGGAATGGAAAGAGCCACAAGATTGGGCGAACGTAACCACGCGGGCGCATGCTGAAAGTACAGCCGTCCTTTTTCGTCGCGAAGCGTCCCGGCCAACTCCGCATTAAAGTAGACGTTAAGGACGCTGGCCATCTTCGCTCCAGAAAGGTTTCTTAGGGCCAAGATATGCAGCGAGTCCAAGTCCGTTGAGCACTTGAAGGACCTTTCCGATATGGAGCGTCGCTTTGCCGTTCTCCAAATCAGAAAGAAAACGCACTCCCACCCCGCAGAGCTGCGCTGCCTGTGATTGCTTTAGCAGCATTCGCTTTCTGGCATCACGCACCGCATCACCAATATCTTTGGCGGTAGAGATTTTCCCGACCGGGGTATTGATCGTCATTTGAGCACTCAGAAGGCTTATTTATTACCGATCGGTAATATTGTGCGCATAGGATCGGTTTGTCAATTACAGTATTCCTGATCGGGAATAAATCATTCCCAGGCGAGCCCTGACGCTGAAATATTCCCGGTCGGGAATAAAAATGGAATTTCTTTATTTATTTTATCGACCATTAAAAGGTGCAGTCACAAATGCGTCATCGGGAGTATGAGCAGACTGCCCGGAAACCGGCACAGATATAATTTGGAAGCATTCGAGTGAGCAGAGCTTCGGGCGTGCAAAAGTCAATGGTCCATTTCTATGACTGACCAAGAAACCCTGACAAAATTACGGGCAGAAAACGCCAGACTCGCCGGCGTCACATATGCTCGACACGCGCATTGATTTGCCATCGGAAGCCGGTATTCAGGATGTGTTCAGGCATTTGGCGAACGACCTTAGCCGAGCGGAAGCAATTGCCGCCGAGATTGAAAGCGCGATCGGTCAGGGTCGGAAGGTGCAGGTGCTGACCGAACGCACCGAACATCTGGATGCAATTCTAAAAGCGTTGACGGACAAGCAGCTATCACCATTCATGCTGCATGGCCGGATGCCGAAAAAACAACGTGCAAAACTGATCACAGAGTTGCATGCGCTGTCATCAGATGCACCGCACATCTTGCTTGCCACAGGAAAGCTGGTCGGCGAAGGGTTTGACCATCCACCGCTGGACACCTTGGTGCTGGCAATGCCGATTTCATGGAAGGCTACACTACAGCATTACGCTGGCCGACTTCACCGCGAACATGTAACCAAGACTGATGTGCGCATCATTGATTTTGTAGACACAGGCCACCCGGCGTTACTGCGAATGTGGGACAGGCGTCAACGCGGATACCGTGCCATGGGATACAAGATTGGGAATTGATCTGCGTTGGATTGCAATATGCTGAACCGAGCTGCTGAAAAAAAAGTCCGGAAGCCTTGTTTTAACTTGGCTTTCCGGACTTCTTTGGACCGCTTATTACTTCTTGGAGCAATGTTACTGGTGGTGATGGGTGGAATTGAACCACCGACCTTGGCGTTATGAGTGCCACGCTCTAACCAACTGAGCTACATCACCAAAAACCGGATTTTCGTTGCCTGAGGCGGGTCAGTCAATCGGCCGTTGCGCCGCAAATCGCCTAAGGCAAGGCGCCGGAGTCTAGATTTCGACCCCCGATTTGTCAAGAATGGCCGCTTGCGGCGGCGTTACCCCGTTCATCGCCGGGCAATGACCGCCGGGCAGTCTCTTTTGCGGACTTCAGGCGGCGCCATTAAACTGCGCCTTCCTTGGTAATTATGATGGCCATGCATGGATTTTGACGTAATTATTGTGGGCGCCGGATTGGTCGGCGCAAGCCTGGCGCTGGCACTCCGCGGTGCCGGGTTGCGCATTGCGGTGGTCGACACGCAACTGCCGCGGCCCGTTGTCGATCCCACCGATTGGGACAGCCGGGTATACGCGATCAGTCCCGGCAGTGCCGAATTTCTGCAAACGTGCGGCGCGTGGAGTGCGCTCGACGCTGACCGTGTGTGCCGGATCGAAGACATGCTTGTTTTTGGCGACGACGCCGTTTCGGCGCTCAAATTTGGCGCGTACGATGCAGGCTTGCGCGAATTGGCGGTGATCGTCGAAAACCGTGAACTGCAGCGCGCGCTGGGACAGGCGCTGGAGAGTGCGCCGCAGGTGGAAATCATCGCGCCCGTGACGTGCACGGAATTGAATTTCACCACGGCTGCCGCGCAACTGGCGCTCGCGGACGGACGTCGCTTGCAAGCGCGCCTCATCGTCGGTGCCGACGGCGCGGATTCCTGGGTGCGCCGGCAGGCTGCGATTGACGTGACGACGCGGCCTTATCAGCAGACGGCGGTAGTTGCCAATTTTGCGCTCGCGCGGCCGCACCGCGGTGTCGCGGCGCAATGGTTTTTGCGCGATGGCGTACTGGCATTGCTGCCGCTGCCTGGCGCGCGCGTCTCGATGGTGTGGTCGACTGCCATTGAACACGCGGCGCGGTTGCTCGCGTTGACGGCCGATGAACTGGCCGCGCAAGTCGCCGCGGCGGCGCAGAACAAGTTTGGCGATATGAGCTTGATTACGCCGGCGGCGGCGTTTCCGCTGCGCATGCAGCGCGTGCGGCGTCTGGTACAGCCGCGCCTTGCCCTCATAGGGGATGCTGCGCATAATGTGCACCCGCTGGCAGGTCAGGGCGTGAATCTCGGTTTTCGCGACGCGCGCGAGTTGGCGCAGGTGCTGGCCGCACGCGGCGCGCAGGCCGATTGCGGGGACTATCATCTGTTGCGGCGCTACGAGCGCGCGCGGCGGGAAGATATTGCGACCATGCAGTTCACCACGGACACTTTGCAACGCCTGTTCAACAACGATGACCAGCGGCTGGCGAAACTGCGCAATCTGGGCCTGCGGCTCGCCAACCGGCAACCCCGGCTGAAGAACCTTTTAGTGCGGCATGCGGTCGTATAGCGTGCCGGATCGAAACCAACCCCCGTTAAGGATCATCATGCAAAAAGCCCATGCGATTATCGTTTTCCTGCTGCTGGCTTGCGTCAGTGCCGTTGCCGGCGCCAGCGAAGCCGCCGTCAAGGCGGCCTTTCAGAAAAAATATCCGGACGTTGTAGTAGAGAGCGTGGTGAAGACACCGCTGCCCGGCATTTATGAAATCTTCGCGAACGGCGACCTGATTTATGCCGACGAGAAGGTCGCTCATCTCTTCGTCAACGCCACCCTGGTCGATACGGAAAAAAAGGTCAGCCTCAGCGAAGAGCGCAAGAGCAAGTTGACGGCAATCAAGTTTGACCAGTTGCCGCTCAACCTTGCCGTCAAGAGAGTCAAAGGCAAGGGCACGCGCAAGCTCGCTTATTTTGCCGACCCGAATTGCGGCTATTGCAAAAAATTCGAACAGGACCTGACCAAGATCAACGACGTGACGATCTACGTGTTCTTCTACCCGGTGCTGGGGGCGGATTCGATTGAAAAAGCGAAATCGATCTGGTGCTCGAAAGACAAGATCAAGGCGTGGGATGACCAGTTGGTCAATGGCATAGCACCGACCGCCGCCGCTACCTGCGATACGTCGTCGATCGACAAAACGATTGCGTTCGGCAAACAAAAAGGCATTAGCGGCACGCCGACCATGTTCTTCATCGACGGCCAGCGCGTGCCCGGCGCAATTCCGGTCGAGATGATCGAGCAGCGCCTGGCTGCCGCCAAATAGGGGTTGCCGCCGCGGGGTGCGTGACCGCCGACACAAGGCTGACTCCGATGGATGCCGCATTCACATTGGCCCCGGCCGTATCGTTTGATGCCGTTTCAACGCAGGCGTGGGCGCGGCTGCTCAAAGCGTGCGCGGCCTCCTTCCTGCTGCATGTCGTGCTGCTTGTCGGGCTGCCGGTAAATCCGACCGCTGGAGTGCCGCAGGTGGTGTCGACGATTACCGCGCGGCTCGAGCCTGCCGCGCAAGAGCCGGCGCCGGAGAGCGCCGCGTTACTGCCGGATCCGGCGGCTACGCCTGCGCCGCTCGCAGACCACCCGCAAAAACCGGCGGATGCCAAAACCGAAACCAGGACGGAGCCGCCGCGCGCGAAAGAACCCGCCGCGGCGCCAAGCGGCGGCATTGAGGTGCCGTTCATACGCGACCCGACTTATTATTCGATGAAACAGCTCGACGTGTTGCCGCAGGCATTGACGCAGCCGCGGCTGGATTACCCGGAGTCCGCGACCAGTGCGAAAGTCGACGGGCGCGTGCACGTGCTGCTGTTGATCGACGAATTCGGCGTCGTCAAAGACGCGTCGGTCATCGAGGCACAGCCCCCGGGCTATTTCGAGACCGCGGCGATCGCCGCGTTTCGCGCCGTGCGGTTCGTACCGGCGCAAAAACAGGGACACGCGGTGAAAAGCCGCATATCGCTGCAGGTCAAATATCTGTACGGCGACAGCGCCGGCGCGCAGCGCTAGGCGCTCAGTTTCCGGCCGGCAGCAGATAACCGTTAGGCAGCAGCACCCACATTTTTCCGCTTTGACGCATGCGCCCGGCGAACGCAGTGGCCTCGTTGCCGAAACCCCAGAAAAAATCCGCGCGCACCGCGCCGCGAATTGCGCCGCCGGTGTCCTGCGCCAGCATCAGCTGGTTGAGCGGCTGGGGCGCGTTCGGCATGGTGGTGGCGAGAAATACCGGCGCACCGAGCGGAATGTAGCGCGCATCGACCGCGATGCTGCGGCGCGCGGTGAGCGGCACGCCCAGCGCGCCCAGCGGTCCCGGCAGATTGGGCGGCATTTCGCGGAAGAACACGTAGCTTGCGTTGTGGTTGAGCAGGTCCTGCAGCTTGTCGGGGTTTTGTTTCGCCCATGCCTTGATGCCCTGCATCGAAGCTTTTTCCAGCGGCAGATCGCCGCGGTCGACGAGCAGGCGGCCGATCGAGCGGTACGGGTGGCCATTCTGCTCGGCGTAACCGAGCGCGATCGTGCCGTTGTTGTCGAGCTTGACGCGCCCCGAGCCCTGAATCTGCAGGAAGAAGAGTTCGACCGAATCCTCGACCCACACGAGTTCCTTGCCCGTCACGGGCGCCGCGCCGTTTTCGATTTGGGCGCGGTTGAAGTACGGCACGACTTTTTTGCCGTCGATGCGCCCGCGCAGCCGCATGCCCTTCAGTTCCGGGTAAAGCTCGCTGAAGTCCACCACCAGCAGGTCGTCGGGCACGCCGTACACCGGCACGCGGTAGCGCGCGCTCTTCGTGCGGCTGCCGTTCAGCAGCGGTTCGTAGTAGCCGGTGACGAGACCGCTGTCGCTGCCGTCGGCGTTGACGACCTGGTAGGGCGTGAAGTTGGTTTCAAAAAAACGATAGAGGGTCTCGCGCGAGGGTTCGCCGAGAGTTGCTGCCACGCTGCAAACCGCCTGCCACGCAGGCTGGTTTTTCAGCGCGCCGCAACTGGTGAGAAACGCGCTCCATGCGAGTTGGGGGTTGTCTTCGCGCCAGCCGCTGATCGCGTCCCAGCCGGTTGCCCGCAACGGGTTGAAAGCGACGGGTGGTTTGGGCGTCGGAACTTCAACCGAAGGTTCTGGCTTAGTTGCGGGCACGGTGGGCGCTGGTGTTGGCGCCGGGACGGGTGCTGCGGGCGGCTTGCCGGGCAGCAGGGATTCGCAGGCGGCGAGCGAGGCCAGTGCGATCACGGCGATGCAGCGGAGTATCATGGGGCGCAGGCGAAGCACGATGCGCTTAAGAGTGCCTAAAATGATGAAATACATCGCGTGTTTCATCATGTTAGGCACTCTAAGTATATAACACTGAAAGTTGGACATGCTTTGGTTGCTGCTTGAAGCAGGCACCGCACTCGCGGTACTGTTATTGATCGTCTGGTGGACGTGGCCGAAGAAACCGCCGCGCGATGGCGACTCCGGCGGGAGTTGAGCCGCGCCCGCATCGCTGCAATGCAGTTGCGTCAGTGCAGCACTCGCGGAATGGACAGCGTGAATTCCGCAACGGCGGCATCGAACTGCAGGCCGTCGTCGGCGACCATCTGGTAAGTGCCGCGCATGGTGCCGACCGGTGTCGCGATCGCGGTGCCGCTCGTATATTCAAAACTCTCGCCGGGTCTCAGTTTCGGCTGCTCGCCGACGACGCCGAGCCCGCGCACTTCCTGCGACTTGCTGTCGGCGTCAGTGATGATCCAGTGGCGGCTGATCAGCTGCGCGGCGATGTTGCCGGTGTTTTTCAGGGTAATGGTGTAAGCAAACACGTAGCGGTCCTGGTCCGCGTCCGACTGCTCGGGGACGTAAGTCGTGCGCGTGGTGATGGTGATTTCGTATTTCTTGTCTGCAGCCATGGAGGTTTTGACGGCGCGCGCGGCGCAAAGTTCGAAGCCCGTCATTGTAACCGCTGACATGCCGAAACTATCGGAAAAACGACAATACCGGGTAGAATCCGCCTATGTACCGCATAGCATCCAGCATCTTGTCGGCAGATTTCGCGCGCCTCGGCGACGAAGTGAAGAGTGTGGTCGCCGCCGGCGCCGACATCATTCATTTCGACGTGATGGACAATCATTACGTGCCCAACCTGACGATCGGGCCGCTGGTGTGCGCGGCGTTGCGGCCGCACACGACGGCGCCGATCGACGTGCACCTGATGGTCAAGCCGGTGGACCGCATCATTCCCGATTTCGCGCAGGCCGGCGCCAACATCATTTCGTTTCATCCGGAAGCCTCCGAGCATATCGACCGCACCATCGGGTTGATCAAGGAGCACGGCTGCAAAGCAGGCCTCGTGTTCAATCCGGCCACGCCGCTCGATTATCTCGATCACGTGCTCGACAAGCTCGACCTCGTGCTCATCATGTCGGTGAACCCGGGTTTCGGCGGGCAGAAATTCATCCCCGGCGCGCTGGCCAAGCTGCGCGCGGTGCGCGAGCGCATCGCCGAATCGGGCCGCGATATCTGGCTCGAAGTCGACGGCGGCGTGAAGACCGACAACATCGCCGAAATCGCGCGCGCCGGCGCGGATACCTTCGTGGCTGGCTCGGCCATCTTTGGCGCCAAGGACTATAAGGCGACGATTGCGCAAATGCGCGGAGAACTCGCCAAGGTCAAATAAGTTTCCGCGCGCAACCAGCGCGGCTCTTTCCGCTTTTCATTCTTTAACGAACGCCGCGCCGCGGCGTCATTTCCCCCATGACTAAAATCAAGTTTCCATTGCCGGTCAAAGCCGTGATGATCGATCTCGACGGCACCATGCTCGACACCGTCGCCGACCTCGCCATCGCAGTCAACCTGATGCTGGAAAAAATCGGCCGCGCGCCGCTGCCCGAGGCGCTGGTGCGCAATTTTGTCGGCAAGGGCATACCCAACCTCGTGCAGCGCGCACTGGTCGGCGCCATGGAAGGCGAGCCGGATGCCGCGTTGTTCGAGCGCGCGCAGCCGGTCTATTATGATTGCTACGAAAGCGTCAACGGCAAGCACGCGGTGTTCTATCCCGGCGTGCGCGAAGGGCTGGATGCTTTCAGGAAAGCGGGATTTCCGCTCGCCTGTGTCACCAACAAATCCACGCGTTTCACGCTGCCGCTCTTGAAGCAGATGCAGCTCGCGGATTATTTTTCGCTGGTGGTGTGCGGCGACACGCTGCCGAAAAAGAAGCCCGACCCGCTGCCGCTGATGCACGCCTGCGCACAACTTGGCATCGCGCCGCATGAAATGCTGATGATAGGCGACTCGCTGAACGACACCATAGCGGCGCGCGCCGCGGGCTGCCCGGTGTTCTGCGTGCCCTATGGTTACAACGAGGGGCACGACGTGCGAGAGCTGGACGTTGATGCTATAGTAGAGACGTTATTCGAGGCTTCGAAACTCATAACCAAATCATGATCCACCCGCAGACAGAAAGAACGATCGTTTGCTCCAACGGACGCTGGCGTCCGTGGCGCAGCGGTTCGGCACGCTGGCGCGCGTAATTTTCGCGTTGCCGCCGGTTCTTTCTTTGTTGCGTATTCCCATGGAGTGGAGTCATGACCGAATCACAATTCAAGCAGCTTGCGGCCGAGGGCTATAACCGCATCCCGCTGGTTCTGGAAACCTTCGCCGACCTCGATACCCCGCTGTCGGTTTACCTCAAGCTCGCCAACCAGCCGCACACTTATCTTCTCGAATCAGTAGTCGGCGGCGAGCGCTTCGGCCGCTATTCGTTCATCGGCCTGGCCGCCGACACGCGCATCGAAGTGCGTGGTTACGAATGCAGCGAATTCGAGGGCGGCAAACTGAAAAGCCGCGTTACGGTTGACGACCCGCTGCAATTCGTCCACGAGTACCAGGCGCGCTTCAAGGCGGCGCCGCAAAAAGGCCTGCCGCGTTTTTGCGGTGGTCTCGTCGGTTACTTCGGCTACGACACCGTGCGCTATATCGAGCGGCGCTTGGGCAAATCGGACAAACCCGATCCGCTGGGCGTGCCGGACATTCTGCTGGTGCTGTCCGAAGAACTCGCGATCGTCGACAACCTGTCGGGCAAATTGACGCTGGTGGTGTACGCGGACCCGGGCCAAAGCGACGCATACAAGAAGGGCAGGCAACGGCTGGCCGAATTGCTGAAGAAATTGCGCGCGCCCGTCAGCATACCCGGCGACGTGCCGGTGAAATCCGAACCCGCGGTGTCCGGCTTCGGCGAAGCTGCTTATTTGGCGGCGGTCGACCGCGCCAAACGCTATATTTTCGACGGCGACATCATGCAGGTGGTGCCCTCGCAGCGCATGTCCAAGCGTTTCAAAACGACGCCGCTCGCGCTGTATCGCGCATTGCGCACCATCAATCCGTCGCCGTACATGTTCTATTTCGATTTCGGCGATTTTCACGTCGTCGGCGCGTCACCCGAAATCCTCGTGCGCCTCGAAGGCGATGCGGTCACCGTGCGGCCGATAGCAGGCACGCGCCCGCGCGGTAAAACTGCCGAAGAAGACACCGCGCTGGCCGCCGAACTGCTGGCCGACGCCAAGGAACGCGCCGAGCACATCATGCTGGTCGATCTGGGCCGCAACGACGTCGGCCGTATCGCGCAGACGGGCAGCGTTCGCGTCACCGAGCAGATGGTCATCGAGCGCTATTCGCACGTGATGCACATCGTGTCCAACGTCGAAGCGAAATTGAAGCCCGGCTTAAGCGCAATTGACGTGCTGCGCGCGACGTTTCCCGCCGGCACCGTCAGCGGCGCGCCCAAAGTGCGCGCGATGGAAATCATCGACGAACTCGAGCCGGTCAAGCGCGGGGTTTATTCGGGCGCGGTCGGCTATCTCGGATTCAACGGCGATATGGACGTGGCGATCGCGTTGCGTACCGCGGTCGTCAAGGACGGCATGCTGCACGTGCAGGCCGGTGGCGGCGTGGTTGCCGATTCGGTGCCGCAGGCCGAATGGCAGGAAACGCAGAACAAGGCGAAAGCGCTGCTGCGCGCGGCCGAAATGGCCGAAGCCGGGCTCGACAGCAAGGTCGACTGACCGCCCCGGCCGGCGCGTATCGCGCCGTTTTCATACCGTTTCTAGTGTTCTGCACCGGCGCGCCGACGGTCGGCCATCGCCAGTTGAGGTGCCGCAGATTGCGCGTGGGTATCGAGCGCAACGATGACAGGCTTGATGCGGCGGGCGTGCACGCGTCCATTGCCGGCATCGAAACAGATGCGGTAGCGGCCCGCCGCATAGAAGCTCTCGGAAACTATCGGCAGTCCGCAAGCGCGCAGCAGGCGCCGCACGAATTCGCCGGCGGCCTGGCCGGCATTGAGCGAAGGCACGTGGTCCGTGCGCGTCATCACCTTGCCGCTGCCGCAGACCCGCGCCACGCCGTCGGCAGCATTGACTTGCGACCATTGCAGCGCCTGCAGTACCAGCTGCAGGCCGTCTCATGCAGCGTGGCCGTTGAGCTCGAGCGCCTGTTCGCCGCTTTCGGCTGCCGGCAGAAAATGCGCCATTGCGCCGGTCTGCAGCGCGCGATGCCACAGCGTCACCACTACACCGGTGCCAAGCACGGTCTGCATGCGGCAACCGCGGCCGCCGATGAAATAGCGGCCGGGCAGCAGAGCAATATCGTCGCTTTCTGTTGTGCGGTGCATGTTCGTAGCGGATCGCGCAAAATCCTGACCCATCATTTAACGGACGCCGCCGCCGGATCTTGAACCATATGCGCAAATTGCGGGCGTAATGACCGTCTGTTTGGCGCATCATGCGCGCCGCGTGAGGTCCACTATGCAGACTCCAGACTCACTTCATGGAGAACATAATGAAGTTCGATGACAGGTATGACGACGAGCAGGATTTTGCGCTCGCGCGGGAAGCAGCGCTGGGCGACTTCGAGCCGCCGCCGCTGGAATGGGACGAGAGCGAAGTTTCCGCCCTCGTCGCGGGCATCTTCGCGCGCCACCGGTACGCAGATTGAACAGCCCCGGCACGCGCTGAATTATGAACTGGCGCTGGCCGAGGGCGACCCGTCTGCGGCGTTGCTGGCGGCGATACTGAACGGCGTCGGCGCCGTAGTCGCGGACGACACGGACGGGGACCTCGTCGTCGAAGAACCGGATTTCTAAGACCTGCCCTGTCAGATGTTCGGCCGTCTTGTTGTAAGAATGAGTCGGCCTCCCGCATAAGCGGCAACCCCGGATCGCGTATTTCCCGGGGCATAGCGCGCCGGCGACCCACCTTGCCGGCCATTTCCCGGCCCCGTCCCCATCTCAAGTTTCGCTTTGTCACGGTCGATACAGTGGGCAGGGCCGGCGGACGTTCAGTGGTTTGACTGATCAATCCCGGGCTTTGCCGCAACCCTGACCAGTCGGGCCCGCATCCCGGCGATTGCCGGATCGAGGCGGACGCGGAGCGCGGCATTTAGCGCTCACGCGGGAGACGAACCGGCGACAACAGTTTACGAAACTGCGGGGCGCTGCACCTGCACTGCGCTGCGGTGAATTGACGAGGTGATGACTATGAGAAACCGCTATACGAGTTTGCCGCGCGCAGGGGCCATCATGGCGTTTTGGGTCGTGGGCCTGGCGTGGTCCGCGCAATTGCGCGCCGAAGACGAAGTCAACCTCGCCATCGTAACGCCGGCGCAGGAACAACCGGTGCGGTTGCCCGCCATCAAGCTGGGCGGCATACGCAGCGGCCATGTGCTGATGATTACCAAAAACGGGAGCGAGGTCGTGAAGCCAGCGGAACTCGCGCAGCGCCAGTTGATTGCCAGACCTTCCCGGTTCCTGGACTTCTGCAGCACGCGCTAAGTCAGTTGAAGAAACCGCCGGCCCCTAATTCCTGAACCAGTGCGCGATAGTCGCGCGCGCCCGGGCTTTTCGGCGCAAACGCATAAATGTCCTTGCCGTGCATCGGGCTTTCGGCGAGGTCGACATTCTCGACGATGCGGGTCGTGCACAGGGCGGCGCCGTAACGACTTTTGAGTTCATCGTAAATCGCGAACGAGAGTTTGCGCCGCGAATCAAAGCGCGTCACCACCACGCGGCGCTCGATGCGGCGCCCGAATTTCACTTCAAGCACGTTGAGCGCCCGGTCCAGCCGGTCAACCCCCTGCAATGAGAGGTAATCGGCGGACACCGGGATCAGCACGCGGTCGGCCGCGATCAGCGCATTCAGCGTAAGCACGCTCAGCATCGGACAGCAATCGATGACGACAGGCGCGGTGCTGTCGCCGAACGCCGCCTGCAGGCCGTTTTTCAGGCGCAGCGCGATCTGCGTATCGCCGCCGCGCAGCGCGTCTATCTTGCTCAGGTCGAGGGACGCGGCGATCAGGCGGCTGCCCGCCGGTTGCGGTCGCTGCAGTTGGTCGAGTGGAACATCTTTATCGAAAAATGCGTACACGCTGTCTTCCGCAGCGACCGCTTTGATGCCGTGGGCCAGGGTCAGATGCCCTTGCGGATCGAGATCAATCGCCAGCGGGGCGGTCTTCAACAGCGCGAGTCCCGCGCACAGATTCAGCGCCGTCGTGGTCTTGCCGACACCGCCTTTTTGATTGAATACCGCGATGACCGCCATGGGAATTTGCCGCTGCAGTGCGTTGATTGAGCCTGTGCAGGATACGCGCAGAGCCTGGGGCATGGCCGCGGGAAAAACACTGGAAAACCAAGCCTGTTCAGACCTTACGCCGCGCACTTGAGGAAATCGCCCAATTTTTGGCCAGGTGCCGGCGCATGGCCGAAGCGGCGTTTTGTAGGAATATTTCTTACAGGCACTAGTGCACATTGCGCAGCGTATTTGTTGGAGTTTGTCGTCTTAAGTCAAAAATGCTTCAGCCGCATACTTCGTTCCGTTGCATCACATACCCACCGACAAGGAGACACCGCGATGAGTAACGAACAGATTCTGGGCGAAATCCGCGAAACCAATCTTGCATACCTGTTGCTCGCGCAGCAGATGATCCGCATGGACAAGGCCAGCGGCATTTTCCGTCTCGGCATCAGCCAGGACGTCGCGGACATCCTCGAACAGCTGTCGCCGGGCCAGATCCTGAAAATGGCGGCCTCCAACATGCTGCTGTGCCGGTTCCGCGTCGATGACCGCCTGCTGCTCGGCCTGCTGACCGACCACGGCGTGAACAAACCGATGGGCCAGTCGCACGCCGCCGTGCTGATGGCAGGACAAGCCGCCGCCGGGCTGGCCTGATCGGTTTATGAATATTTGACTCGAAGGGAGTCCAGCATGCGCAACAAAAGCGTCGTCACGGAAGCCAATGAAATCAATCTGGCTGTTGAACTCGTCAAGCTCGGCGCGCGGTTGCAGGTGCTGGAAACCGAAACCAATCTGAGCCGCGAGCGCCTGCTCAAGCTGTACAAGGAAGTCAAAGGCGTATCGCCGCCCAAAGGCATGCTGCCGTTTTCGACCGACTGGTTCATCAGCTGGCAACCCAATATTCATTCCTCGCTGTTCATCGACATCTACCGCTACCTTGGCGAAAACGCCGGCATCAGCAGCATCGAGGCGATCATCAAGGCCTACCGTTTGTATCTCGAACACGTCGAAGTCAACGGCCTGGAATGCGTGCTGAGCCTGACCCGCGCGTGGAGCCTGGTGCGCTTTTGCGAAGCAAAAATGCTGACGACCATACCGTGCACCGAATGCGGCGGCCACTTCATCATGCACGCGATGGATTTGCACAAGAATTACGTGTGCGGCATGTGTCATGTGCCGTCGCGCGCGGGCAAGACCCGCAAAGCCGCCGAACTCGCGGCACTGGAACCGGCGCCGTTGCTGCCGGTTGCGCCGACCGTCGTGCGCGCCGCGAAGTCGGCCGCCACCGCCAGACGCTTGCGCGCGCAGGCCTGAACAACACTGCTATTCACGTCCTTTTCCCGCCTTAATTGCACGCGGCGCGGTGCTAATCTGCGACTGTCATCGCGCTGACCGCGGGTTGCTGCCGCAACCCGCCCGGGCCCGGGCGCGGTCGCATTTTTCGGGAGACAGCAGGTGCTGGTAATCGTCGGGTATCTGATCGTTCTGGCCTCGGTGTTCGGCGGCTTCGCAATGGCCGGTGGACATTTGAGTGCACTGTTGCAACCGATCGAGTTGCTGATGATAGGCGGCGCCGCCGCCGGCGCATTTCTTGTCGGCAATACCGGCAAAGCCATCAAGGCCACCCTGAAAGCTCTGCCGTCCGTGCTGAAAGGCTCGAAGTACAGCAAGGCCATTTACATGGATCTCATGGCTTTGCTCTACGACATCCTCGCCAAAGTGCGCAAAGAGGGCTTGATGACGATCGAAGGCGACGTCGAAAATCCAGCGCAAAGCCCGCTGTTTGCGCGTTATCCGAGCGTGCTGGGCGATCACCACGTGCTCGAATTCATGACCGATTACCTGCGGCTGATGGTGGGCGGAAATCTCAACGCGTTCGAAATCGAGAACCTGATGGACAACGAGATCGGCACCCATCACCACGAAGGCGAGTTGCCGATACACAGTATCGCCAAGCTGGGCGACGCGATGCCGGCATTCGGTATCGTTGCCGCCGTGATGGGCGTGGTGCACACCATGGCGTCGGTCGGAATACCACCGTCTGAACTCGGCCTCCTGATCGCGAACGCGCTGGTCGGCACTTTCCTCGGCATTCTGCTCGCATACGGTTTTGTCGGCCCGCTGGCGAGCCTGCTGGAACAGAAGCTCGACGAATCAAGCAAGATGTTCGAATGCGTCAAGGTAACGCTGCTCGCCAGCCTCAACGGCTATTCGCCGGCGCTGGCGGTCGAATTCGGCCGCAAGGTACTGTATTCAACGGAGCGGCCGTCTTTCCTCGAACTCGAGCAGCATGTCAAACAGAAGAAACGACCGTGAACCCGCCCGCCGCGCGCGGCCGGCAACCCCGCCATGGCTGATGACTCCCAGCGCCCGATAATCATAAAGCGCATCAAGAAAAACGCCGCCGGCCACCACGGCGGCGCGTGGAAAATCGCGTACGCCGATTTCGTCACGGCGATGATGGCGTTTTTCCTGCTGATGTGGCTGCTCGGTTCGACCACCAAGGGCGAATTGCAGGGCATAGCAGATTACTTTCAGACGCCGCTGAAAGTCTCGCTCATGGGCGGCACCGGCGCCGGCGACCGAACGAGCCCGCTCAGTGCCGGCGGCCGCGACCTGACCCGCAGCGATTCACTGCAGCAGAAGCGCGGCGAGATGCCGGAGCAGAAAAAACGCATTCCCGCGCGCGAGGCGCAGGCCGAAGTGGCAAAGCTGGAAATGGCCAAATTGAAGGGACTCAAGGCGCGTCTGGAGGAAGTCATCGACGCCAGCGCACTGTTGCGTCAATACCGCAGCCAGCTGTTGATCGACATAACGACCGAGGGATTGCGCATCCAGATCATCGACGAGCAAAACCGCCCGATGTTCGATCTGGGCAGCGCGCACTTGAAACCGTACGCGCGCGACATCCTGCTCGCCCTGAGCGCGCCGTTAAACGAAGTCGAGAACTCCTTGAGCCTGACCGGGCACACCGACGCCAAGCCGTATGCGCTGGGCGAGCGCGGCTACAGCAACTGGGAACTTTCCGCGGACCGCGCCAATTCGTCGCGCCGCGTGCTGGTGACGGGCGGCATCGCGGATGGCAAAATCAAACGCGTCGTCGGCATGGCCTCCGCGGTGCTGTTCGACGGCAACGATCCATTGAACCCGGCGAACCGGCGGATCGCCATCATCGTGCTATCGAAACAGGCGGAGGAGTCCCTCAAAAAGGTGAGCGGTGGTCTTGCCGTCGGCAAAGGCGACGACGTTTCGAAGGAAGCGCTCGATGCAGCCGCACGCTGAAATTGCCGCGCTGCGCGAGCCGCTACCGGTGTGGGCGGTCGCGGCGTTGCTACACGTCGCCAGTGCGGTCGCGGCGCTGGCGCTGGCCGTGTGCGCGCCGGAATTCGTGCCGGGCGCATCCTGGTGCTGGCTCGAAGGCGTGGGTGCCGCGGTGTTCGGCACGCTTGCCGGCCTGCCGCTGTGGTGGCTGCCGCTCAATCTCCTGTTCGTGCCCGCTGCGCATGCGCTGCTGGGATGGCAAGTTCCCGCGCCGCTGTACCTGGGGGTATTCGGTGTTTTGTTTGCACTCAATGTGGGGGCGTGGTGCCATCGCGTGCCGCTGTTCCTGTCGAGCTCCAAGGTGCCTGCCGCATTATGGGCATTGCTGCCACGGCATGCCGGCTTTCGTTTTCTTGATCTCGGATGCGGCACGGGCTCTTTGCTGACCGATTTTGCGCGGGCGCGGCCGGACGGCAGTTATCACGGCATCGAAACCGCGCCGGTCTCTTTTCTGCTGAGCTGCTGGCGCGCGCGCAGCGCATCCGCGGTCAGCGTCGCCTGGGACGATTTCTGGCGCGCCGACTTCGCGCAGTACGACGTGGTCTACGCCTACTTGTCGCCGCAGCCGATGGCGCGCCTGTGGCAAAAAGCGCAGCGCGAAATGCAGCCGGGCAGCTTGCTGGTGAGCAATACGTTTGCAATTCCCGGCGCAGAGCCGACGCACATCCTGCCGGTCGGCGACCGCCTCAACTCGACGTTGTTTGTCTGGCGGATGTAGTCGTCATGGCCATTTCGAGCCTGCTGCAGCACTGGGTGGAGACGCTGGGCGAAGTCAAGCTACCGGTGCTCGCGCGCACCATGGCCGAGCTGGAACGGTTGCGCGCCGACGAAGACGGCGCCACCCCGCAGCAGATCGCACAGGTCGTGCTGCACGACCCGGTGATGACGGTTAAGGTGCTGCAATACCTGCAGCAGCATCGCAGCCGCCACCGCAGCGCGGACATCACGACCATCGCGCACGCGCTGATGATGCTGGGGACGTCGCCGTTTTCCGCGCATTTCCAGGAGCAAACTTCGATTGAAAACCGGCTCGCCGAAGACAGCGCGGCCAGGAGCGGCGTGCAGCTCGTCATGAGCCGCGCCCGCCACGCGGCGCTCTACGCGCAGGACTGGGCGCGACTGCGTCACGACGTCGATCCCGAAGAAGTCATGATCGCGGCACTCCTGCACGATATCGCCGAAATGATGTTGTGGTGCTTCGCACCCGTGCTGGCGCTGGAAATCGCCGATCGCCAGCACGGCGACCGCACCCTGCGCAGCGAAGACGTACAGCGCGCGGTGCTGGGTTTCCGCCTGCACGATTTGCAGCTTGAATTGATCCGGGTGTGGCAGTTGCCGGAACTGCTGCACGTGCTGATGGACGAAACGCGCACGCACAATCCGCGCATGCAGAACGTGGCGCTGGCGGCCGCGGTCGCGCGCCACTCTGCGCACGGCTGGGACAACCTGGCGCTGCCTCATGACTACGCGATGACGGGCGAACTGCTGTCCTTGTCTCCCGACGAGGTGGCCGCGCGTATCGCCAGGGTGGCCGCTAAAGCCGCCACCGAATGGGAATGGTACGGCGTACAGCCGCCCCCCCCTGTCAGCGGGCCGGCAGCCGGGGAATAAGGATTGCCGGCTAATCGGGCGAATAACCCCGGTTATGCCCGCTTACTCGCCGCATAGTCCGCGCGGCCGAGTCGCGATACTTGGTCCAGTTGAATTGACCCCGATATGGCTGACGATAACGACTCCGAACGCACTGAATCCGCTTCTCCGCGGCGCCTCGAGCAGGCGCGCGAGGAAGGGCAAATCGCGCGCTCCACGGAACTGACGACTTTTGCCATGATGATGGCGGGCGCCGGCGGCCTGTGGTGGCTGGGCGCGCAGTTGTTCGACCGCATGCGCACCCTGCTCAGGCACGGGCTGCAGCTCGATGCGGCCGCCGCCGCGGACACCGCGCAGATGACGACGCGTTTGCACGACGCCGCTCTCGCCGGACTGCTGGCGATGGCGCCTTTCCTCGCTGTCCTGCTGGTGGTCGCGATCGCCGCACCCCAACTGCTGAGCGGATGGAATTTCAGCATAGGCGCTTTGCGTTTCGATCTGCAGCGCCTCGACCCGGTGTCCGGTTTCGGGCGCCTCCTGTCGTGGCGCGGCGGCGCCGAGCTGATCAAGGCGCTGGTGAAGTCTGCGCTCATCACGGTGGTTGCCGCCGCCGTGATGTGGCATTACCGCGAACCGCTGCAGCAGCTCGTGATGCTGCCGCTGGCGGCGGCCATCGCGCAGACGGCGCACGTCGCCGGCATGAGCTTTCTGATCATCGCGGGCACGCTGGCGCTGGTCGCCGCGGTCGACGTGCCATTCCAGTTGTGGAAGCACGGCGACGACTTGAAGATGTCGCGCGAGGAACTGCGCCAGGAACACAAGGAGTCCGAAGGCAATCCGCAGATCAAGGCGGCGATCCGCCAGCAGCAGCGCGAGATGGCGCGCCGGCGCATGATGACCGAAGTGCCGAAAGCGAGCGTGATCGTCACCAACCCGACGCATTACGCGGTGGCTCTGAGTTACGAAGACCGCACCATGCGCGCGCCGCGTGTAGTCGCGAAGGGCGCCGACCTCATCGCGGCGAAAATCCGCGAACTTGGTGCACAGCATAACGTGCCGGTGCTCGAATCGCCGGCGCTCGCGCGCGCGATCTATGCGCATGCCGAGATCGGCGAAGAAATTCCCGAAACGCTCTACACCGCGGTCGCGGAAATCCTCGCCTATGTGTTTCAGTTGCGGCGTCACCGTGAATACGGCGATGCGACTCCGTTGCCGCTGGGCGCGGTTGCCGTGCCCGCGGGACTTGATCCACAGGGAGCTCTGCAATGATAGGCGCGCTGAACCTGACGCGGCCATCAAACGCCGAACTGCTGCGCGGGCTCGCCGGGCCGGTGCTGATCGTCATGCTGCTGGCGATGATGGTGCTGCCATTGCCGCCCTTCATGCTCGACATGTTTTTCACTTTCAACATCGCGTTTTCGATCATGGTGCTGCTGGTCGGCATCTCGACCGTCAAGCCGCTCGATTTCGCAGTGTTTCCGACGGTGCTGCTGGTCACCACGCTGCTGCGCCTGTCGCTCAATATCGCCTCGACGCGCGTCGTGCTGCTCGAAGGCCATACCGGTCCCGCCGCCGCCGGCAAGGTGATCGAATCGTTCGGCCATTTCCTGGTCGGCGACAATTACGCGGTCGGCCTCGTGGTGTTCGTCATCATGGTGGTCATCAATTTCGTCGTCATCACCAAGGGCGCGGGACGCATCGCGGAAGTCGGCGCGCGCTTCACACTCGACGCCATGCCCGGCAAACAGATGGCGATCGACGCCGATCTCAACGCCGGCCTGATCGGCGAGGAAGAGGCGCGCAAACGCCGCGCCATGATTGCCCAGGAAGCGGACTTCTTCGGTTCGATGGACGGCGCCAGCTAATTCGTGCGCGGCGACGCTGTCGCCGGCATCATCATATTGTTCATCAACATTTTCGGCGGCCTCATCGTCGGCGTGGTCCAGCACGATATGGACATTGCCAGCGCGGCCAAGGTCTATACGTTGCTCACCATCGGCGACGGGCTGGTGGCGCAGATTCCCGCTTTGCTCGTTTCGACCGCAGCCGGCCTGGTGGTCAGCCGCGTAAGCACCGACCAGGACACCGGCCAGCAGCTGCTTTCGCAACTGCTCGCGAAACCGCAGGCGCTGGCACTGACGGGCAGCATCGTCGGCATCATGGGCATGGTGCCCGGCATGCCGCATATCGCGTTCCTGGTGCTCGCGGCGGCATTCGGCGGCATCGCTTACTTCATCCATCAGCGCAATCTGGCGCCACCGCCCGGCGACGCGACACCGGCGCCGCAGGCAGCGCCCGAAACGCACGACGTCAGCTGGAGCGACGTCACGCCGGTCGACACGCTGGGGCTCGAAGTCGGTTACCGGCTGGTGCCGCTGGTCGACAAGGGCCATGACGGCGAACTCCTAAAGCGCATCAAGGCGATCCGGCGCAAGTTTGCCCAGGAAGTCGGTTTTTTGCCGCCCGCCATACACATCCGAGACAACCTCGAGCTGCGGCCGAACGGTTATCGCATCACCCTGAAGGGCGTGGAGATCGGTCAGCACGAGTCGCACGCCGGCATGTTGCTCGCGATCAACCCGGGCCGCGTCACTCTCCAATTGCCGGGTGCGGCGACGGTCGATCCGGCATTCGGATTGCCTGCGGTGTGGGTCGATGCCGGCATGCGCGATACCGCGCAACAGGCAGGCTATACGGTGGTCGACGCCGGCACTGTCGTCGCCACCCATTTGAGCCAGTTGATTCATACGCACGCCGCCGATCTGCTCGGCCGCCAGGAAGTGCAGCAGTTGTTGGACCACTTGTCGCGCGACACGCCCAAGCTCGTCGAGGACGTGGTGCCCAAGCTCCTGCCGATGGCGACGCTGCAGCAGGTTTTGCAGAATTTGCTGGAAGAGGGCGTGCACATCCGCGACATGCGCACCATCATCGAAGTAATTGCCGCGCACGCGGGACGCACGCAGGACGCCGGCGAGCTTACCGCACAGGTAAGGGTCGCACTGGGCCGCGCTATCGTGCAGCAGATTTTCCCGGGCAAAAGCGAATTGCAGGTCATCGCCCTCGATCCGGCACTCGAGCGCCTGCTGCTGCAGACGCTGCAGGCGGGTGCGGCCGGCAGCCCGGTCATCGAGCCCGAGCTCGCCGACACGCTATTGCGCGGCGCGCAGTCCGCCGCGCGCCAGCAGGAGCAGTCAGGCCTGCCGGCCGTTTTGTTGTCGCCGCCGGCGCTGCGCGTTTTGCTGTCGCGCTTTTTGCGGCGCGCGATTCCCCAGTTAAAGGTACTTGCACATTCCGAAATTCCGGATGCGCGTTCGATCAAAGTCACGTCCGTAGTCGGGAGTAAATAATGGCACCGCAAAAATTCGTCGGCAGCACCTCGCGTGAAGTGCTGCAGAAAGTCAAACAGGCGCTGGGGGACGACGCGTTGATCGTCAGCAACCGGCCGTTCGGAAACGGTATCGAGGTCACGGCGCTGGCGGCGAGCGCGCTGACCGGGGCGCCGCGCCCGCGCGCCAATATTGCCAACGACACCAGGGAGACCGAAGGCGTCGCCGCGCTCCTGATGCGCGAAATGGTCGCGATGAAAGCGATGATGCAGCGCGAGCTGGCTGGTGTGGCGTGGTCGAACCTGAAACACCGCGCGCCGGCGCGGGCGGACATGATGCAGCGCCTGCTCGACGCCGGGTTTTCGCCGGCGCTTTCGCGCGAGTTGATCGCGGTCGTCAGCGAGGGTGCTACGGATGCCGACGCGCGCAAGGCGGTCAGCGCCGAAATCGAACGCCGGCTGCCGCTCGCCAGCCGCGAATCGCTGGTCGAGCAGGGCGGCGTGTACGCACTGGTCGGGCCGACCGGCGTCGGCAAGACAACCACCATAGCCAAGCTCGCGGCGCGCTGCGTGGTGCGGCGCGGCGGCGCGAGCCTCGCGCTTTTGACCACCGACAGCTATCGCATCGCGGCGCACGATCAGCTGCGCGTCTACGGCAAGATCCTCAACGTGCCGGTGCATGCGATCAAAGACACTCACGATCTGAAAGTCACGCTGGCGGAACTGCGCGACAAAAAAACCATTCTGATCGACACCATAGGCATGAGCCAGCGCGACCAGCTGGTCGCGGAGCAGACTGCGCTGTTGACGGGCTGCGGCACGGTAGTCAAACGCCTGTTGCTGCTCAATTCGACCGCCAATGCGGCCACCCTCGACGAAGTGATCACCTCGTACGCCAAAGGCGGCATTCAAGGTTGCGTCATCACCAAGGTCGACGAATCGGCCAGTGTCGCGACTGCGCTGGACGCCGCGATTCGTCATGGTCTCGACGTGCATTACGTGACCAACGGCCAGCGCGTGCCCGAAGATCTGCACCTGCCCAATCGCGCTTATCTGTTGCATCGCGCATTGCTGCCGATCAAGGACGGCGCCACGCACAATCTGCGTCCGGACGAATATCCGCTGGTGATGGGGGCAGCGCATGGCTGATTTCCAGCGCGATCAGGCCGAAGGCCTGCGCCGTCTGCTTGACCGCGAACACCTGCGCGTGACGACCGTTACGTCGGGTAGTCACGGCGTGGGCAAGACCAGCGTGGTGATCAATGTCGCGGCGGAATTCGCCGCGCGCGGCCATCGCGTGCTTGTGATCGACGAGAACTATGGGCCGGCCAACGTCAGCGGCCTGCTGGGCGTGCGTTCGCGCTTCGACTTCAACCACGTGATGCGGCGCGCCTGCACGCTCGAAGACGCGCTGATCGAAGGGCCGCCCGGCGTCTCCATACTGCCGGCGGCGAACAGCGCGCGCGCCTGGCCATCTTTGCCGCCGCCCGAACAGGAGCGGTTGATCGAAAGTTTCGGCCGCCTCGACGGGCGTTTCGACCTCGCGCTGATCGACACGCCGGCGGGCAATGCCGGCATGCCGGGGCTGTTCAGCCGCGCGGTGCAGGACACCATCGTCGTTTCATCGGCCACGTCCGACGCCATCACCTCTTCGTATGCGCTGATCAAGCGCATGCACGCGCACCAGAGCGGGCGCCGTTTTTACATGCTGCTCAACCGCGTCGCCAGCGAAAGCAATGCGCAGGTGGTCGCCGACAATCTCACGCAGGCCGCGCAGGGCTACCTCGCCGCGCCGCTCGAGTACCTGGGCAGCGTGCCGCGCGACGACAGCCTGCCGCAGGCCGCGCGCGGATTTCAGGCGGTGGTCGAGGCCTGTCCCGCGGCGCCGTCGGCGCGCGGCTTCAAGCGCATCGCCGACTCGATGGCGGATTGGCCGCGCAACGGCCAGCGCCGCGACGGTTTCGTCAATTTGATGCAGCGGTTGCTTGCGGGCAGCCGATTTATTTTCGCCAATGCCGGAGTCTGACATGAGCCACAACACCAGCAGCAGTGCCGAAATCGAACAATGCGTCGTGAAGTTTGCGCCGCTTGTCAAACGGCTTGCCTATTACATGATGGCGGCATTGCCGCCCAGCGTCGAAATCGACGACGTGATCCAGTCCGGCATGATGGGACTGCTCGACGCCGCCAAGCGCTTCCAGGACACCTTTGGCGCGCAGTTCGAAACCTACGCGGTGCAGCGCATCCGCGGCGCCATGCTCGACGGCCTGCGCCAGTCCGACTGGCTGCCGCGCGGGCTGCGCAAGAGCCTGCGCCAGGTCGAAAAGATGATCAGCAAACTCGAACAGCAGAATGGCCGGCCGCCGACCGAGGCGGAGCTCGCCAGCGCGCTCAACGTCCCGCTTGAGGATTACCAGCAGCTCCTGCAGGACGCACGCGGCTACCAGCTGGTGTCGAGCGAAGACCTGCAGGGACACGGCGACGAAAGCTACATCGACCATTATTACTCGGATGAGCGGCCCGACCCGCTGCAGCACCTGCTCGACGAAGACCAGCGGCACACGCTGATCGCGGCAATCGAGGAGCTGCCCGACCGCGAGAAAAAAGTGATGGGACTCTACTACGAGCAGGAACTCAACCTGCGCGAAATCGGCGACGTCCTCGGCGTCAGCGAATCGCGCGTGTGCCAGCTGCATACCCAGGCAATCGCGCGGTTGCGCAGCCGCCTGCGCGACAACTAGAACGCCGTCGCGAAAAATCCTCTAAGGCCGTTCGTGCTGAGGTATCGAAGCACGAATGGCCTTCGTTGCTTTGCGCCACACACCTCTCCGCCCTTCTATACATCAGGGCGAACGGGTTTTTGAGCCGACCTCTGGAATGCTGCTGCATTGATTGCCGCAGCGCAGTTGCGCGATGCACCCGGGAAATGTTAAGAAGGAGAGGGCGCACAGCCTTTGACGAACCGGGGGATGTAGAGTGAGCAAGCAAACGATTTCACAGATTCTCGCGCGATTCGCGGCGGATCTCACGTGGCAGCAGATTCCGGCACCGGTGCAGGAGCGCGCCAAGCTCCTGCTGATCGACGCGATAGGCGTTGCGTTCGCGTCGACGCGGTTCGAGTTTGCGCAGCGCGCGCGCGCTGCCTTGAAGCACCTCGGCACGGGCGATTCCCCGGTCATCGGCATGGCGCAGACGCTTGCCCTGCGCGACGCGGCGATGCTCAACGGCCTGCTCATACACGGCCTCGACTACGATGACACCTATCTGCCGGGATCGGTGCATCTCACCGCGAGCTGCGTGCCGACGGTGCTCGCCGTGGCGGCCGCCAACGGTGCGAGCGGAGAAGAGCTGCTGACTGCGCTGGCGCTTGGCCTCGAGACGGCGGCGCGTCTCGCGTCGGCCGGCAGGGGTGGATTCGTCCGCGCCGGATTTCACGCGACCAGCGTGTGCGGCACGTTTGGCGCCACCATCGCAGCGGGCCGCCTGATGAAACTGGACGCTGCGCAACTCGCGCTCGCGCAAGGCGCTGCGCTCAGCATGGCATCGGGCACGCTGCAGCCGATGCAGGATGGCGCATGGACCAAGCGCATGCATCCCGGTTGGGCCGCCGTGTCCGGCATTACTGCTGCTGCGCTTGCGCGTGAGGGATACATCGGTCCGGGCGAGCCTTACGAGGGGCGCTTCGGTCTCTTTGCGACTTTCCTCGGGGCGAACACCAAGGATGCAGACCCGGCGAGCGTGTGCGAAGGTTTGGGCAAGCACTGGGAATTTCCACGGGCGTCCGTGAAGCTATTCCCGGCATGTCATCAGTCGCATGCGTTTTTCAACGCAGCGATCGGCATCGCGCGCGAGCATGAATTGAGCGTGGCCGACATCGACGCCATCCGCGTGCGCATCGCCGAGCCCGCTATCCCGCTCGTGTGCGAGCCGCTTGCCGCGAAGCGCAAGCCCGATTCGAGTTATGCGGCGCAATTCAGCCTGCCGTACGGCATCGCCTGCTGCCTGACACGCCGCAGCTTCGGTCTTGCCGAACTCGAGGAACCGTCGTTCACTGACCCCGCATTGGTCGCGCTCGCGCACAAAGTCGAGTACGAGATCGATACGAACTCGGGCTTTCCGAAATTCCGCACGGGCGAGGTGATCGTCAATATGAAGGACGGCCGGAAACTGCAGAAGCGCGAGCAGATCCTGCCGGATGAACCCGCGCCGGCCGCGGCGATACTCGACAAATTTGCCGGCACCACGGCGCCGGCGATACCAGCCGAGCGCGCGGCACGAATTCGCGACATGGTGCTCGGGCTCGAACGGCTTCCCGATGTGAGGCAGCTCGCGTCCCTGTTGAGGTAGGCTTGATCGAGTTTTATCACCGGCGCCCGGCGTGGAGCAATTGCCTGCGGCCGCACCGTTTATAACAATTCAGTAAGGGAGAAGCAATGTCTAAAGGCAGCGAGCAGGAAGCACTCAACAATCACGATCTGCGTTTGATGGCGCAAAAGCGCCTGCCCAGGTGGCTGTTCGAATTCGTCGACCGCGGCACCGAAGACGAGGTGGCGTTGCGCAACAATCGCGCGGCGTTCGAGCGCATCAAGCTGAAGACGCAGGTGCTCATCGACGTCTCGAAACGCAACCAGGAGATCACGCTGTTCGGCAAGCAGCACGGCATGCCCCTCGGCATCGCGCCGACGGGCCCGGCGGGCATGCTCTATTACAAGGGCGAGCTCGAGCTCGCGCGCGCCGCGAAAGCCGCCAACATTCCTTTCACCCTTGCCACCGGCTCGCAGACGAGCATGGAAGAGGTCGCCAAAGTCGTCGGCGGCACCCTCTGGTTTCAGCTTTATATGTGGTCGGACGTGCGCATGTCGCACATCCTCGTCGAGCGCGCGAAGAACGCCGGGTTCGAGGCGCTGGTCGTCACTCTCGACGGCCCGGTGGGCACCAACCGCGAGTACAACGTGCGCAACGGCTACACCGTGCCATTCCACTACACCAGCAAGAACACGGCGGCGGTGCTGGCGCGGCCGGGTTGGCTGCTCAACGTCATCATGCGCTACTGGATGTCAGGCGGCATGCCGACGCGCGCCAACTACCCGGAAGGCATGGCCGAGAAATTCACCCACGTCTCCACCGCCGAACGCAAGACCAAGAACGATTCGCTGTCGTGGGACGACCTCAGCGTATTACGCGATATGTGGCCGGGCAAATTGCTGGTGAAAGGCATCCTGACGCCGCTCGATGCCGAGCGTGCGATCAAGCGCGGCGTCGATGGCATCATCGTGTCCAACCACGGCGGCCGCAACTTCGACAGCTCGATGGCGCCGATCGAAGCGCTGGCACCCATCGTGGACGCGGTGGGCAGTCGCACCACGATCATCGTTGACAGCGGATTCCGCCGCGGCAGCGACGTCGTGAAGGCGCTCGCTATCGGAGCGAAGATGGTGATGGTCGGGCGTACCACGCTGTGGGGCACGACGGTCGGCGGCGAAGCCGGTGCTGCGCGTGCGATCAACTTCTATCGCGAGGAAATCAGCCGCACGCTGGCTTATCTGGGCTGTCGCAATATCTCGGAGTTGAGCCGCGATTGTCTTGAATATGTTCCCACGCCGCACGTGCCGCTGACAGTGTAGATCAGGCGACGGCGAGGGTTTGCGCAGGGCGGAAGCAGACCGTGCTGCCGCTGGAGGTGTAGGCGCCACCGATATTCGACGTCGAAAACAGCGCGCCCAGCGCGCGCTGCGTGCCGCTCAAGCGGCTGCCGATCAGGCCGCCGTTGGTGTCGTTCAGTTGTTGCGCGGTTTGCGTGAGGTCCAGCACCTTGCGCCATGCGTCGCGGGCCTGGGCCGCTGCGCCGGCGTGGTCGCGCAGTAACTGCTCCACGCCGGCGCGGTTGGCGGGGAGCCCGCGGCTGCGCAGCCATTGCAGACGCTGCTCGCCCAGCCGGGAGAGCTCGAAAAGACAAATGTTTTTGGACTCTGCAAAGGCCGACAGGCTTTCCAGCTCGCCGCGCACGAGCGCCTGCTGTTCATCACGCAGGAGCGTGATGAAAGCGGCCAGCGCTTCGCTTTCGGCGTGTAGGGTGCGACGCAGTGACGTGCCGTCGGGCTGCATGGTTTAGGCCTTGTGTGCGAGTATCAGGTCGCGCACCGTGGTGAGCAGCCGGTCGGCCACTTTCTCGGCGTCGACTTTGAAATGGCCGTTGCTGATGGCCTGTTTGAGTTCGGCGACGCGCGCGGCATTCACCACCGGCGTATCGGCAAACCCCTGCTCGATGGCCTGCAGATGCGCCGTCTGCGCACTGATTTTGATGTTCGTACCGGTCGGCGCACCGGCGGCTTCGGATGCCGGCGTTTTGGCCGGTTTTCCCGCCACGTCGGCGAGCGGTCCCGTATTAAGGTGTTTGATGTTGTTGTCGATTTTCATGGCTCTGGTCCTCGCAATAGCGGTGTCTCAGCTATTACGGATGCGCCGCAGCGAACCTTTAGGACTCTTTTCAGAAAGCGGGGGGAAATACCCGGCATTTCTGCGTTTTGAATACATAAGCCATTGAAATATGACTAATTACGCATTTCGACGACGCCGCCGGCACGCGCCACGCCGCTGACCGTTTGGCCGTTGGATGTGCGGACCTGGGCGATTTGGCCGTCGGCGGCATTGGTCATGGACTTGCCGTCGGCGGAGACACGAAAACCCTGCCCCGAGGACTGCAGTTTGACGGTCTGGCCCTGTTGTACTACGAGCGGGGAACGCAACAGATCCTGGCGCAGCGGCTGGCCGGCCGCCAGCGCGGAAGTCAGGGTTTTGCCGATTACAGCTTGTGGATCTGTGACTATCCCGACCGCGATTTGCGTCAGGTCGCCGCTTTGCAGAGCCATATCGGCCAGTGCCAGGGCCGAGCCCTGCGCCAGCGGCCTTGCGGTAACCACGTAGTCGCCCGTCACTTTGACCTGAGCTGATACATATATGGTCCACGGGGCGGCGTCATTGCATCTCACCCCGAGAGTCGTCAGCCCCCACAAACGTGCACCCGGCGGCAGAAATACTTCCGGCGCGGCGCACGCCGCCAGCACGACGCGCGGATCGATGCCGCCGACGGTGTAGGCGACTTTGCCGGGCAGGCCCGCGGTTTGCACCCGCAGGAATTGATCGACGGCCTGCCGGATCTGCGCCGGCAACTGGCGCTCGGCGCCCTCGGCGCGGGCTGTCCCGCTGCATGCGCAGCAGACGTAAACGTATATGGCCAACAGTCGGATGAACGGTCTCATCTGCGCTTCCCTCGTGGTTGTTCGCGGTTATCCATGGCGATTCCATACAGAGGATTTTGCGCGTATCGCGGCCGCAGGTAGCGGGCGAATTGAGCCGGTTTTGGCGGCCTAATCGACCGATAGCGATGGCACTTCTCTACCTATGATGGTGGCCATTGATAGCCGCGTCGTAGAGCGAAAAGCGTGACCGGCGATGCCGCCTTGGTAACGGCGCATTGCAGCCAGGCTTGAGGCGCGCGCGGCATGCCACGCAACACGCGAATGGAATGAAACCATGGCCAACGATCTCGACAACCTGCTGCAATTTCACGCGCAAGCGCTGAACCTGCGCGCGACGCGCCAGCAGTTGCTGGCGTCGAACATCGCCAACGCCGACACGCCGGGCTACAAGGCGCGCGACATCGATTTCAGCAAGACGCTGCAGGACACGCTGGCGGGCCGCGTGTCGCCGGCGCAGCTCGCGCGCACCGCAGCCGCACATATTGCGCCCGCAGATCAGGGCGCGGCGGGCAGCGCCGTGCAATACCGGACGATGCTGCAGCCCTCGCTTGACGGCAACACCGTCGACATGGACGTCGAGCGCGCGCAGTTCGCCGAGAACGCCATTCACTATGAAGCCAATCTGATGTTCATCAACAGCCAGCTGAAATCGCTGCTGGCCGCGATCCAGGGGTAATCACATGTCATTGTTCAACGTATTCGATGTTGCCGGCGGCGCCCTGACTGCGCAGTCGCAGCGCCTGAACACTATCGCGAGCAATCTCGCCAACGCCGACAGTGCGACCGGGCCGGACGGCAAACCGTATCGTGCCAAACAGGTCGTCTTCAGCAGCGTGCCAATCGCCGGCACCGGCGCCACCGGCGTGCGCGTGACGGGCGTAATCGAAGACCAGTCGCCGATGAAGAAGGTGCACGATCCCAAGCATCCGCTCGCCGACGACAAGGGCTACATCACCATGCCCAACGTCAGCGTCATCGACGAAATGGTCAACATGATCTCGGCGTCGCGTTCCTACCAGAACAACGTCGAAGTGATGAACACCGCCAAAACACTGCTGCTGAAAACCCTGCAGCTCGGCTCTTAAGCAGACAAGGAGAACACATGAATACCGTTCAAAGCGCTACCGCCACCGGCCTGCCGGGGACCACCGTGCCGACCGCGGCCAACAGCGGCGCCGACATCCAGGACCGTTTTTTGAAACTGCTGGTCACGCAGATGAAGAACCAGGATCCGCTGAACCCGATGGACAACGCGCAGGTCACGAGCCAGCTCGCGCAGATCAACACCGTCAACGGCATCCAGCAACTGAACGCCACCATGCAGGGACTGGCGACGTCGTTCATGTCCGCGCAGTCTATGCAATCGACTTCGTTGATCGGCCACACCGTGCTGACCGACGGCAGCAAATTGAACGTTGTCGACGGCGTGCCCGCCTACGGCGCGATTGATTTCGCGCAGGACGCCACCAGCGTCAAGGTCAACATCGTCGGCCCCGCCGGCAATATCGTGCGCCAGCTTGATCTCGGCCCGCAAAAAACCGGCTTCGCCGGTTTCCAGTGGGACGGGTTGAACGACGGCGGCGCGAAAGTCGCTGCCGGCAGCTACACCTACCAGGTCGCCGCCACCAGTGGCGGACAGAAAGTCAATGCCACGACTTATATGGCAGGCGCGGTGTCGAGCGTCACGCTCGCCAGCGACGGCGCGCATCTGGCGGTCACCGGCATCGGCGACGTGCAGATGCAGCAAATCAAACGAATCATGTAAATCGAAGGAGACTAAGATGGGATTTCAAACAGGATTGAGCGGACTCAATGCGGCGTCGCAGACTCTCGACGTCATCGGCAACAACGTGGCGAACGCGAACACGGTTGGATTCAAGCAATCGCGCGCGCTGTTTGCCGACGTCTACGCGAACTCGCTCAACGGCGGCGGCACCAACTCGGTTGGTATCGGCACCAAGGTCGCCGGCATCCAGCAACAGTTCTCGCAGGGCAACATCACCGTCTCCAACAATCCGCTCGACATTGCGATCAACGGCAAGGGCTTTTTCCGCGTCAGCGACAATGGCTCGATTTTCTATACGCGCAACGGCCAGTTCCATCTCGACAATGCCGGCAACGTGGTGACGGCTGACGATCTGCAGATCACCGGCTACGGTGTGGATGTGAACGGCAACATCGTGCCGTCGGCCCCGGCGCCGCTGCAAGTCTCCAGCGCGCAACTGCCACCGACCATTACGAGCAGCTTCAAACCGAGCCTGAACCTCGACTCGCGCGAAGCGGTGCCGACCACCGCGGTGTTCAATCCGCTCGATCCGACCAGCTTCAACGAGTCGACGTCAGGCACCGTCTACGACAGCCTGGGCAACTCGCACGTGTTCACCATGTTTTTCGTGAAGACCGCGACGGCCGGCCAATGGGCGATGCACGGCACGGTCGACGGCACTGCTGCGGCGAACGTGAACCTCGGCGCGGGCGCCGGCACTCCGATCAATCTCAATTTCAACACCAGCGGCGCGCTGACGACGGCGATGCCGATCGCAGCGGTCGCGCTGACGATAGGCGGCGGCGCCGCAACGCCGCTGACGTTTGCCACCGACTTTACCGGCTCGACGCAGTTCGGCGCGAACTTCGCGGTGAATTCTCTGTATCAGGATGGCTTCACCTCAGGGCGCCTGTCCGGCTTCACGGTGGCCGGCGACGGCATCATGGTCGGCCATTATACGAACGGGCAGAGCAAGAACCTCGGCCAGATCGTGCTCGCCAATTTCGCCGATCCCGAAGGCCTCAAACCGCACGGCAACAATCGCTGGGAAGAGACTTCGGGCTCGGGCATACCGATCGTGGGCGCGCCGCAAACCGGCGACCTCGGTGCGTTGCAGTCAGCGGCAGTCGAGGAATCGAACGTCGACCTCACCGCCGAGCTCGTCAACATGATCACGGCGCAGCGCGTATATCAGGCGAACGCCCAGACCATCAAGACGCAGGATTCGATCCTGCAGACGCTCGTCAACCTCAGATAAGGCTTGAGCGCAAAAGGCGGCGGGGAATGAGGTTCTCACCTCACCCCTTACGCCTCACGCCTCACGGAATTAAATATGGACCGCATGATTTATACGGCAATGAGCGGCGCGAAGCAGGCGATGACCCAGCAGGCGACGGTTGCGCACAACCTCGCCAATCTGACCACCAACGGCTTTCGCGCCGAGACCAGCGTGTTTCGCGCGGTGCCGGTGGCCGGCGACGGCTCGCCCACGCGCGCATTCGTGGTCGACTCCACGCCGGGTGCGGATTTCACGCCGGGCGTGATTCAGCGCACGGGCCGCGATCTCGATATCGCGGTGCAGGGCAAGGGCTGGATCGCGGTACAGGCGGCCGACGGCAGAGAAGCCTATACGCGCAACGGCAGTTTGCAAACCAATGCCAACGGCGTGCTGCAAACGCGCAACGGCAATGCAGTACTTGGCGACGGCGGCCCGATTTCGATTCCGAACGACACACTGGTCACGGTGGCCGGCGACGGCACGGTATCGACGGTGCCGACCGGCAACAAGCCGGCGGCAAATTCGACGATAGGCCGCATCAAGCTTGTCAACCCGCCCGAGCAGACGCTCGAACGCGGCGCCGACGGATTGTTTCGCGTGCGCGGCGGCGCCCCCGCCCCGGCCAATGCGGACGTGCATCTCGCGTCAGGCGCGCTCGAATCGAGCAACGTCAATGCCGTGGACGCCATGGTCAACATGATTTCGCTCGCGCGCGGGTTCGAGATGCAAATGAAACTGCTGCAGAACGCAGAAGGCAATGCGAACAAAGCCGCGCAATTGCTGACCATGCAGGGATGATGAGCCGCGTACCCGAGCCGCTACTGATTGCTATCACCGCCAAATTTTAAACGGAAAATAAAATGATCCGCTCACTATGGATTTCGAAAACCGGCCTCGACGCCCAGCAGACCAACATGGACGTCACCGCCAACAACCTTGCGAACGTGAGCACGAATGGCTTCAAGCGCGCGCGCGCGGTGTTCGAAGACCTGCTGTACCAGACGCTGCGCCAGCCGGGCGCGCAATCGTCGCAGCAGACGCAACTGCCGTCAGGATTGCAAATCGGCACCGGTGTGCGTCCGGTCGCCACTGAGCGGATTTTCACGCAGGGTAACCTGCAGCAGACCAGCAACCCGCTCGATATCGCGATCAACGGCCAGGGCTTTTTCCAGATACTGATGCCCGATGGCACCACTGCCTATACGCGCGACGGCTCGTTTCACGTCGACAGCCAGGGCCAGCTCGTGACCTCGAGCGGATTCCAGGTGCAGCCCGCGATCACGATACCGGCCAATGCGCTCTCCATCACGATTGCGCGCGACGGCGTCGTCTCGGTCACCAAAGCCGGCACCGCCGCGCCGTCGCAGGTTGGCAGCCTGCAGCTCGCCAGTTTCGTGAATCCGGCCGGCCTGCAAAGCAGGGGTGAAAACCTTTACGTCGAGACGGCGGCATCCGGTACCGCGGGCACCAACGCGCCCGGATCGAACGGGGCGGGACTGCTCAACCAGGGTTACGTCGAGACTTCCAACGTCAACGTCGTCGAAGAACTCGTCAACATGATCCAGATTCAGCGCGCATACGAGATCAATTCGAAGGCGATCCAGACTTCCGATCAGATGCTGCAAAAACTCACGCAGATGTAAGGCGCAAACATGAACCGCACGAATTCGATACTTACCGTAAGCGTGGCCCTGGCGGCCCTGGCACTTGCCGGCTGCATAACCACGACACCCGCCACCTCGGTCCACCAGCCGATGACGGTGCGCCCCATCGAGCCGCCGTCAACGCGGGTGGCGAACGGCGCCATATATCAGGCGGCGTACGGCCGGCCGCTGTTCGAAGACCGCCGCGCACGCAATCTCGGCGATACGCTGACGATCAACATTATCGAGAATACCTCTGCCGACAAGAAATCGAACACCACGACCAACCGTTCGAGCGACAACAATTTAGCGGTGCCCAACGTGAC
>Ga0114978_10000506_pt1 | contig 33213 bp, 27 predicted proteins | sample S_140212_EF_Meta_FD_87027 | JGI IMG/M metagenome (GOLD analysis project Ga0114978, IMG submission 87027) | Freshwater microbial communities from Lake Simoncouche, Canada to study carbon cycling - S_140212_EF_MetaG | ecosystem: Environmental > Aquatic > Freshwater > Lake | place: Lake...
ATCACACCGAGATTGGTTTCAAACCCATCCATCTCAACCAACATTTGATTGAGTGTTTGTTCACGCTCATCGTTACCACCACCAAGGCCAGCGCCACGTTGACGACCCACGGCGTCGATCTCATCGATAAAGATAATGCAAGGTGCGTTCTTTTTTGCGTTATCAAACATGTCACGCACACGCGCAGCACCCACACCCACAAACATTTCGACAAAGTCAGAACCGGAAATACTGAAGAAAGGTACCTTGGCTTCACCAGAGATTCCTTTGGCCAACAATGTTTTGCCCGTGCCAGGAGGACCAACCAATAACAAGCCACGTGGAATACGTCCGCCGAGCTTTTGAAATTTTTGTGGGTCTTTGAGAAAGTCGACCACTTCTTTGACTTCTTCTTTCGCTTCGTCGCAACCCGCAACATCTGCAAATGTGACTTGATTGCTGCTTTCATCAAGCATGCGCGCTTTGCTTTTGCCAAAACTGAATGCGCCACCTTTGCCACCGCCTTGCATTTGTCGCATGAAATAAATCCACACGCCAATTAGCAACAACATGGGGCCCCAACTGACGAGAAGAGTCATAAGCAATGAACCTTCTTCACGTGGCTTCACGTCAAACTTCACGTTGTTGGCGATCAAGTCACCCACCAAGCCGCGATCTAAATACGTTGCGTTGGTTCGAATTTTTCTTTCGTCATTCGTAACAGCGATGATTTCTGTGCCGCCTTGTCCCTCTTGGATGGTCGCAGTTTTGATGCGTTTGCTTCGCACCTCATCTAAGAAATCAGAATAGGCCATGTAGCCCGAGCTTGTACCGCTTCGGGTATCGAATTGTTTAAAAACAGTAAACAGTACCAAGGCGATGACTAGCCAAACAGCAAGTTTAGAGAACCATTGATTGTTCAAAATAGGCTCCAGAATGAACAGCACTTGAGACAGGGCTTCAAGTACATTTGCGACTTATTTTAGGCTTTTCAAGAAGTAAATCCTCAAAAGCGATACATTTCAGCCACTTATAAAAAAGGGTATTGTTTTTTGAAGGGCTGAAGCAGAAATCCACCCATCATTATATAATTATTTTGTATTCAATTAAATAGGTTTATTTGCTTTTTGTGTGCGATTTGAGTCCAACGCCAACCAAAAAGGTTTCTGAAGATTTATCACGACTGGCCTTGGGTTTAAAAGGCTTAACAACCTTGAAGGTTTCCTTAAAAAGTTTGGCCAATTGGCTGTAACCACTGCCGTGAAAAACCTTGGTGATCAACGCGCCTTGCGGGTGCAAATATTGAATAGAAAATTCGATGGCTAATTCCACGAGATGTGCAATGCGTGCCGCGTCAGCCGATTCAATACCCGATAAATTGGGAGCCATATCCGACGCCACCACATTGACGGGTCGCCCATCCAAGACTTTCAATAATTGTTGATTTATCTCGTCTTCTCGAAAATCACCTTGTAAAAAAATAACGCCTTCAACGGGCTCCATCGGCAATAAATCGACGGAGATGATGACCCCGTTGAGGTCGCCAACTGCTGCGCCTTGGGGCGAAAGTTTTCGACGAACATATTGACTCCATGCGCCTGGTGTTGATCCTAAATCAACAATGACATGCCCAGGCTTGATCAGCCCCATGGTTTCGTCTATTTCTTTGAGCTTATAGGCCGCACGAGCACGGTATCCATCTTTTTTTGCTAATTTGACATACGGGTCATTGACATGGTCATTGAGCCATGATTTATTGACTTTTTTGCTTTGTGTTTTAACTTTCAACTCTTTTCCTCTCGGGAGCAGGGATAATAGCGCCTATGACTGCCATACTCTTAACACCCTCCCAACGTAAGGTGCATCGCGCACAAGCCCATCACTTAGACCCATTGGTTATGATCGGCGGGGATGGATTAACCCCCTCCGTCATCAAAGAAACTGACTCAGCCCTCAATTCACACGGTTTGATAAAAATTCGCGTCCATGGCGACGATCGGGTTGCTCGTGAAGCGATGTATCAAACCTTGGCAGATCAACTGAACGCCGCGCCCATTCAACACATTGGCAAACTTTTGGTGCTTTGGAGACCCCAACCCGAAAAACAACGCACGGTTGATGAAGATCGAATGGCGGGCCCAAGAGACTTCAAAGTTTTGAAATACAGCAAGCGTGGCGGGCAAAGACCTGAAGTGAAAATGGTCCGTGTACTGGGCAACCAACGATTAACGCCTGGCGGTCAAGTCAAGCGCAACAAGCCCAAGCTCAAATCAATCAAAAAAAGCAATCAATCTTCTTGATGCTTAACGGTAGTGAACGGCGATGATTTCATATCGCTTGATGCCACCAGGTGCTTGCACCTCGGCTACATCGCCTTCTTCTTTACCTATCATGGCACGTGAGATGGGACTGCTGATATTAATCAGTCCTAGTTTGAGATCGGCTTCGTCTTCTCCCACTATTTGATAGGTTACTTTTTCGCCTGTTTTTTCGTCTTCTAACTCGACGGTCGAGCCAAATACCACTTTACCTTCAGCATTCAATGAAGTGGGATCGATGATTTGCGCAATCGACAATTTGCTTTCAATTTCTTGAATACGGCCCTCAATAAAACCTTGTCTATCTTTGGCCGCATCGTACTCCGCATTTTCGCTTAAATCGCCTTGCGCACGCGCCTCAGCAATAGCGTTGATCACCCATGGACGTTGCACAGTTTTGAGTTCGTGCAACTCTTCTTTGAGTTTTTCAGCGCCGCGCTTGGTAATTGGAATAGTGGCCATGATTTTTTATGCTTTGAGTTGTGCGTGTAATTCTTGAATTGAATACACGTCTAAATTATCCATGTATTTCATTCCCTCAACAGCAGCTTGTGCGCCAGCGATGGTAGTAAAGGTGGTGACCCGCGCCAGCAATGCAGAAGTGCGAATTTGACGAGAATCCGCAATTGCATTTCTGCGCTCTTCAACGGTGTTGATAACCAATGCGATTTCATTGTTTTTGATCATATCGACAACATGGGGACGACCTTCGGTAACCTTGTTAACTGCAGTCACAGAGATACCCGCATTTGAAATGGCTGCTGCTGTGCCTTTGGTCGCTAACAACTCAAATCCCATCGCACTGAGTTGGCGTGCAATATTAACAGCTCTTGGCTTATCGTTATTTTTAACAGTTAAGAAAACTTTTTTAACATTGTCAGTGGGTCGCGGCAATTTGGTGCCTGCGCCTAATTGACTTTTGACGAATGCTTCGCCAAATGTTTTACCAACACCCATCACTTCGCCTGTGGATTTCATTTCAGGACCAAGTATCGTGTCCACACCAGGAAATTTAACGAAGGGAAACACGGCTTCCTTGACGCTGAAATAAGGTGGCGTGACTTCGTGCATGATGCCTTGCGACGCCAAGCTTTGCCCCGCCATACAACGAGCAGCAACCTTGGCCAATTGAATGCCAGTTGCTTTAGAAACATAAGGTACTGTGCGAGAAGCGCGCGGATTGACTTCTAAAATATAGATGACGTCTTTATCATCTACATGTTGAATCGCGAACTGCACATTCATGAGACCCACCACATGCAATGCTTTGGCCATGGCCGATGTTTGACGTTTGAGCTCTATGATTGTTTCAGACGACAAGGAGTAAGGTGGCAACGAGCAAGCGGAATCTCCACTGTGAACACCCGCTTGTTCAATGTGCTCCATCACGCCACCGATGAATGTGGTTTCTCCGTCGGACAAACAATCCACATCACATTCAATCGCATCATTAAGAAAGCGATCCAACAATACAGGTGAATCGTTGCTGACTTTGACGGCCTCTCGCATGTAACGCTCAAGATCGCGTTGTTCATGCACAATTTCCATTGCGCGCCCACCCAATACATAACTGGGTCTAACAACCAATGGATAACCCAACTGCGCCGCTTTTTCTAGCGCTTCAGGCTCTGTGCGTGCAGTGGCATTAGGGGGTTGTCGCAAACCCAATTGGTGCAATAGTTTTTGGAAACGCTCGCGGTCTTCGGCCGCGTCAATCATGTCTGGGCTTGTGCCAATAATTGGCACGCCTTCGGCCTCTAGACCCAAGGCTAATTTGAGTGGTGTTTGTCCGCCGTATTGAACAATAACCCCCAAAGGTTTTTCTTTGTCAACAATTTCAAGCACATCTTCTAAGGTCAGTGGTTCAAAATATAAACGATCGGATGTATCGTAATCGGTAGAAACTGTTTCGGGATTGCAATTGACCATGATGGTTTCGTAACCATCTTCTCGCATGGCCATCGCGGCGTGCACACAGCAATAGTCAAACTCGATACCTTGACCAATTCGATTGGGGCCGCCACCTAGCACCATGATTTTTTTATTGTTGGTAGGTTCGGCTTCGCATTCTTCTTCGTAAGTTGAATACATGTAGGCCGTGTTGGTTGCAAACTCTGCCGCACAGGTATCAACTCGCTTATAAACAGGACGAATTCCTAAGCTGCGACGATGATCGCGCACTTGTTTTTCGGTTTTCTTGAGCAACTTGGCCATGCGTCTGTCAGAAAAACCTTTTTTTTTGAGAATACGAAATTCTTTGGGAGTGATAGCTTCTAGCGTTGTGGTTTCAAGCTCTAGTTCAATTTTGACGATCTCTTCGATTTGAATCAAAAACCATGGATCAATTTTAGTGAGATCAAAAACTTCTTGCACACTCATCCCCATGGCAAAAGCGTCGCCCACATACCAAATGCGATCGGGGCCTGGTTCACCCAATTCTTTTTCGAGTACTTCACGATCTTGGGTTTTTTCGTTCATCCCATCCACACCCACTTCAAGACCGCGCAAGGCTTTTTGAAATGACTCTTGGAAGGTGCGCCCAATTGCCATAACCTCTCCCACCGATTTCATTTGTGTAGTGAGTCGGCTATCGGCTGTTGGAAATTTTTCGAATGCAAAACGTGGAATTTTGGTAACCACATAATCAATAGAGGGCTCAAATGATGCTGGCGTTGCACCGCCTGTGATTTCATTGCGCAATTCATCTAATGTATAACCAACCGCCAATTTGGCCGCTACTTTTGCAATCGGAAAGCCCGTTGCTTTGGATGCCAATGCAGATGAGCGCGACACACGCGGGTTCATCTCAATAACAATCATTCGACCGTCTTTGGGATTGATAGAAAACTGCACATTAGATCCACCCGTATCAACACCAATTTCGCGCAACACGGCCAATGAGGCGTTACGCATGATTTGATATTCTTTATCGGTGAGTGTTTGTGCTGGCGCAACTGTAATGGAGTCACCCGTATGAACGCCCATGGGGTCTAAATTTTCGATTGAGCAAACAATGATGCAATTGTCGGCCTTGTCGCGGACAACTTCCATCTCGTACTCTTTCCAACCCAGCAAAGACTCCTCAATTAATAACTCATTGGTAGGTGACGCCTCTAAACCACGTTTGCAAATGGTTTCAAACTCTTCGGCGTTGTATGCAATGCCGCCACCCGTTCCGCCCAACGTAAAACTGGGGCGAATGACCGTTGGAAATCCAACACTCTTTTGGACAACCCAAGCCTCGTCCATGTTGTGTGCGATACCTGAACGCGCAGAACCCAATCCGATTTTGGTCATGGCGTCTTTGAACTTGAGTCGATCTTCTGCTTTATCAATGGCTTCTGGAGATGCACCGATGAGCTCAACTGTATATTGATCCAATACTCCATTGCGCCATAAATCAAGCGCGCAATTGAGCGCTGTTTGACCACCCATGGTGGGCAAAATCGCATCGGGGTTTTCTTTGGCAATAATTTTTGCAACGGTCTGCCAAGTAATGGGTTCGATATAAATCACATCGGCCGTTGCAGGATCGGTCATGATGGTTGCAGGATTGCTGTTGATCAAGATAACCTTGTAACCCTCTTCGCGCAAAGCTTTGCAAGCCTGCACGCCCGAGTAATCAAACTCGCAAGCCTGTCCAATGATGATGGGACCTGCACCAATGATGAGAATGCTTTTTATGTCTGTACGCTTAGGCATGTTAAACAGCCTCCATCAAATGGATAAAGCGATCGAATAGATAGCTGATATCGTGTGGACCGGGTGATGCTTCAGGGTGCCCCTGAAAACAAAATGAGGGCTTGTCGGTGCGAGCCAGTCCTTGCAAAGTGCCATCAAACAAAGAGATGTGTGTGGCTCTTAGATGGGGTGGTAATGTTTTTTCGTCAACGGCGAATCCGTGATTCTGACTTGTGATTGACACGCGATGGTTGTCCAAATCTTTGACGGGATGATTGGCGCCGTGATGGCCGAATTTCATTTTGAAAGTTTTGGCACCGCTAGCCAAAGCCATGATTTGATGCCCCAAGCAAATTCCAAAAGTAGGAATACCTGAATCAATTAAAGTGCGCGCAGCGTCAATGGCGTAATCGCAAGGCTGTGGGTCCCCAGGGCCGTTGGATAAAAAGACACCATGGGGTTTGAGTTTTAAAACCTCTTGCGCCGATGTTTGTGCGGGAACAACCGTGACTTTGCAACCGCGTTGGGCCAGCATTCGCAAAATATTTTTCTTGACGCCAAAGTCGTAGGCAACAACGTGAAAAAGCGATTGCATTAAATCGGTGTAGCCTACGTCCAATTTCCATTCGGTCTGAGTCCAAAAATAAGATTGCGCTGTCGAAACTTTTTTTGCCAAATCCAAACCGGCCATCGATGGTGCAGATTTCGCCGCACGAATGGCTTCGTCTATTTTTTGTTGTGTGGATTCTTCATCGATCGCCAGACCGACTATCGCGCCGTTTTGTGCACCCGTGCTACGCAAGTGTCTTGTGAGTTTGCGCGTATCGATATCTGAAATGGCAACCGTGCTGTTGCGAATTAAATAACTCGATAAGTTTTCTTGACTTCTAAAGTTAGAAGCTAATAGGGGTAAATCTTTAATGATTAAACCAGCGGCATAGACTTGTTGGGCTTCAATGTCTTCTGAATTGATACCGTAATTGCCAATATGGGGATAGGTCAGTGTGACCAATTGTTGGCAATAACTGGGGTCGGTCAGTATTTCTTGATAGCCAGTCATGGCGGTATTAAAAACCACTTCACCCACCGTGGTGCCAGAACTTCCGATCGATTGACCCACAAAGACTGTGCCGTCTGCTAACGCCAAAATGGCGGAGGGGAATTTTCCCTGAAGAGACAAAAGCACTGGGTTCTCCGTATAGGCGTAAAGTTGTGTGCGAAAAAGCCTCTCATTATAGCTGACAGGTTTTCCTCGAAGAATGGATGGTTTTTAGGTGAAGGAAAGTATCAATTAGGACGAGTCGACGCGTTGGTTGCACTGGCGTGCATACAAATGGCGGCGGCGGCTGCCACATTAAGGGATTCTTCGCCTCCTGGCTGATAGATTCTTATCCAATCGGTGGCACGGTGAGACATTTCTTCTCTAACACCCTGCCCTTCGTGCCCGAATAACCAAGCACAAGGCATTGAAATTTTGGATGATAACTTGAGCGATTGCCCTTGGTGTGAGCTTGTCGCCAAAATTGGAATTTGGAGTGCGTCGATCGCGTCTTCATCAATGGATTCAATTAAATGCAAACCAAAATGAGCGCCCATGCCAGCGCGCAATACTTTGGGACCCCAAAGGGCCGCCGTTCCTTTGACCGCCAAAATTTGAACAAAACCAAATGCCGCAGCAGTTCGCAAAATAGAACCTACATTGCCAGCGTCTTGAACACCATCAAGAATCACGCTCGGCATCAAAGGCTCAATAACAGGTGTTACGGACAAATCAATCACAAAACCCATCGCTTGAGGCGATGACAATGTGCTTAGATTTTTCATCAACGCGTGATCTAACAAATATATTTTTTGCGCGGCTCTGGCATATTTTTTTTGCAAATCAAAACTAATCGAATCCCAATAAATTTTTTCGAATACAGCTTCAAATGTATAAGTGGGATAAATCATTAACGCATGACACAGATGCTCGCCCTCAATCCATACCTTACCCATCTTTCTGTATTTCATATTTTCAGACGTTAACAAACGCAATTGCTTCACAAAGGGATTTTCTTTGGATGAAATAAAAATAGGTTCGATCGATTCAGACATGGCTCAATCCTTTTTGCTCTAATGCCAATGCAACAGGCGCAAATGATTTGCGATGCCAAATAGTGGGACCATGCAGTTGCAATGCTTGCATGTGTAACGCGGTTCCATAACCTTTGTGGGAGTCAAACCCATATTGAGGAAATTGCGTTGCCAATTGCGCGCACCAACGATCGCGCTCAACTTTAGCCAAAATGGAGGCGGCCGAAATAGCAGGAACTTTGGAGTCCCCTTTGACAATAGCTTCTGCCAACACATCTAATACGGGTAAACGATTGCCATCAACCAATACCCGATATGGTTTGAGTCGCAAACCGGCAATTGCTCTTTGCATCGCAAGCATTGTGGCTTGCAAAATATTGAGCGAATCAATTTCTTCGACACTGGCTTCTGCAACACTACAGCACAAAGCTTTGGCACGAATTTCATCAAACAAACGATCGCGCTGCTTTGCAGTGAGTTTTTTTGAATCGGCCAGTCCTTTGATTGGATTTTGATCGTCCAAGATAACTGCTGCTGCATACACGGGTCCGGCCAAAGGGCCACGTCCCGCTTCATCAACGCCAGCAACGAGTCCTGGGGCCTCCCATTGCAGAGGGGCTTGTTCAGCGCGTAAGAATTTTTTGGATCGCATGAAGAGCTAATTGAGCCGTGTCTTTGAGTAGTGTTTGATGCAATTCGTGAAATCTCGATTGCACCATTTGACAACGTTGCGGTTGATCCAGCCATTGTAAAACTTCATGGGCTAGGTTTTTGGGCTGTGCTTTTTCTTGAATTAATTCGGGAACGACAAACGATTGACTAAGAATATTGGGCAATCCCACCCATTCTTGGAGTTTTTGTCTACGCATGATTTGCCAACTGATCCAAGGCATGTGATATGCAATCACCATGGGGCGTTTGAACAATGCAGCCTCGAGTGTTGCGGTGCCACTGGCTACCATCGCCACATCACACGCAGCCAACGCAGTGTGCGATTGCCCATCGAGCAAGATCATGTGATTTGTGAGTTGATACTGCGCAATCTTTTGTTTGATTTGTTGTTGAAATGCAGGCAGTGTTGGCAAAACAAATTTGAGACGTGGCGATTGATTCAACATCAGCTGAGAGGCCTTTAAAAATCGATCTAGCATTTGTTCGATTTCAGACGCACGCGAACCAGGCATCACACAGACCAATTTATCTTCGCAGCTCAAACCCAATGTCGCTCTGGCTTTTGATTGATCGGGATTCATGGGAATGACTTGCGCCAGAGGATGCCCTATAAATGTGGCTTCAATTCCGTGCTGGGCAAGCAACTCTGTTTCGAATGGAAAAATACAAAGAACATGAACGACACTTTTTTGAATATGATGTACACGTTTTGCCCGCCAAGCCCAAATCGATGGGCAAATCAATTGCATGGTGGGTACTCCATTTTTTTTGAGATGCTGGGCTAAATCAAGATTAAAGTCTGGCGCATCAACGCCAATAAAAACATCAGGCTTTTGTACGGTCCATTGCGCTTTGAGTTGATTGCGTATACCTACGATGCGCTTGTAATGTTTGAGCACTTCAATATAACCACGCACAGCCAATTGATCGCTGGACCATTGCGCATCAAACCCATACTTTGTCATCCGAGGTCCACCCACGCCGAACAATCGCGATTGTGGCCACTGATGTGAAAGAGACGGCAAAATAAGGCTGGCTAATAGATCACCTGAAGCCTCTCCCGCCACCATGGCAATTTGTGGTGCGGTGATAGACATTGTTAAGAATCGCCCTCTTTATCGAACAATGCCACGTTGCTCAGGATTTGTTTTTAAAAAATCAAGCAGTATGTCAATATCTTGCAAAGCCTCTGGATATATGGGCTTGAGTTGTTCGATGGTATCGATGGATTGTTTTAATGTCAGATTGTCGCGATACAAAATTTTGTGAATGGCTTTGACGGCAGAGATGCGTAGCGCAGAAAATCCGCGACGACGCAAGCCTTCAAAATTCATGGACCGTGCTTGTGCGGGCTGCCCCTGACACATTACATAGGGTGGTAAATCTGCAAATAACAAAGAATACATGGCTGTAAAACTGTGCGCACCCAAGCGACAGAATTGATGGACAACGGTGAAGCCACCCAAAATAGCCCAGTCCCCCACATGCACATGCCCCGCCAATTGGGTGTTATTGGCAAAAATCGTGTGATTGCCCACCCGACAATCATGCGCCAAATGCACATACGCCATGATCCAATTGTCATCCCCAACGCTGGTTATCGATTGGTCTCCCACCGTACCCAGATTGAAAGTACAAAATTCTCGAATGGTGTTGCCGTTTCCAATTTGAAGCTGCGTAGGCTCACCGTTGTATTTTTTGTCTTGCGGAATAGCGCCTAATGAATTGAATTGAAAAATTTGATTGTTGTTGCCTATCGCCGTGCGTCCCTCAATTACGCAATGCGCACCAATGCTTGTACCTGCGCCAATCTTGACATGAGGTCCAATAATGGAATATGGCCCAATCGTGACACTACTATCGATTTGCGCCTTCGGATCAATAACAGCCGTAGAGTGAATCAATGACATGTCAAATAAATTATTCGATGGTTCGCATGGTGCACATCAATTCGGCTTCGACGGCCAATTCTTCTCCCACTGTGGCCCAAGCTTTGAATTTAAAAATACCAGCTTTCATGCGACTGAGTTCGACATTCAAAATGAGTTGATCGCCGGGCTCAACAGGACGCTTGAAACGCGCCGCATCAATGCCTGCAAAATAATAAACCGTCTTTTCGTCTGGCACGACATCGAGCGTTTCGAAAGCCAACAAAGCGGCTGTTTGCGCCAAGGCTTCCAACATCAAGACGCCTGGCATGACGGGTCGATGCGGAAAATGCCCTTCAAAAAAAGGTTCATTGATTGTGACATTTTTAAGTGCTTGGATCGATTTTCCTTTTTCGATCTGCAACACGCGATCGACCAACAAGATGGGATAGCGATGGGGTAATTTTTTTAAGATTTGATGGATATCCATGGTTTTTTCTTTAAGTGTTACCTTTTTCAAGACCTTTCAATCGATGTCGCAATTGATTCAACTGACGCAGGCTTGCTGCATTTTTTTCCCAAGTCGCATTGTGGTCGATTGGAAAAAAGCCCGTGTAATTACCCGCTTGAAGAATGGAGCGCGTCACTACAGAGGCGGCCGATATATGAACATGGTCGACCAATTGCAGATGACCTAAAACCACAGCGCCTCCACCAATGGTGCAATGCGCACCGATACGCGCACTGCCTGCCACCCCCACACATCCAGCCATTGCCGTATGGGCGCCGACGTGCACGTTGTGTCCGATTTGAACCAAGTTATCGAGTTTGACGCCGTTTTCAATCACTGTGTCTTCGAGAGCACCGCGATCAACGCATGAATTGGCACCTATTTCGACGTCATCTCCAATGTGCACGCCCCCTAGTTGCTCGATCTTGATCCAATGGCTATTTTCGGGTGCGAAACCAAATCCGTCGGCACCAATGACAACGCCCGAATGAATGATGCAATTTGCACCGACCTTGCATTGTCGAGAAACGCTGACATGTGACTTGAGCCAAGTGTTAGCGCCAATAGTAGCACCCGCATCAACCCAACAAAATGGACCGATGCGCGCACTCGGATGAACTTGCGCCAAGGGATCAATCCATGCCGTTGGATGAACGAAAGCTTGCGGCTCAGGGGAGTGCTGTGATTTCCATAATTGCGTTAATCGTGCATAGTAAGCATAAGGGTTATCAACAACAATGCACGCACCTCGTTGTGATGCCAAGTCTTGAAACTGTGGAAAAACAATCACGCAAGACGCTTGCGTCTTTTGAAGTTGATCGGCAAATTGGGGATGACTTAAAAAAGTAATGTCTCCAGCCTTGGCTGATGCAATGGGCGCCAAGCCCACTATCTCTATGCTCTTAGAACCGATTAATGCTCCACCGAGCGCTTGATGAATCTGACCTAGGAGCAAGAGCACTGAGGCATCACTTGGTTGCGTTGATGGTCTTGATCACCTTGTCAGTGATGTCGTGCTTGGGGTTGATCCAAACCGCTTCTTGAATAATCAAATCATATTTTTCGGCTTCGGCCACTTGCTTGACGATGCGGTTGGCTCTTTCTAAAACAATTTGAAACTCTTCATTTTTACGTGCATTTAAATCTTCTTGAAACTCACGACGTTTGCGTTGTAAATCACGGTCTAAATCGCTGAATTGCCTTTGTCTTGTGGCCCTTTGTGTTTCAGACAAAGTGGGCGCATCACGTTCGAATTTTTCGGAATTGTTTTTAAGCGTGTTGCCCATGTCGACCATTTCTTTTTCGCGCTTAGAAAATTCTTGCTCCAAGCGAGTCTGAGCGGCCTTGGCTGTATTGGCCTCACGGAAAATTCGGTCGGTATTGATAAAACCAATACGAAATTCTTGTGCCAAAGCTGCCCCAGACACAAAACCTGCCAAAAGAAAAGTAATGAAATATCTCATAAATTGACTCGTTTAAAAAGTGGATCCAATTTGCAATTGGAACTTCTCGATTCTATCCCCAGAATGCTTGGTAACTGGTCTTGCAAAACCAATACGCAAAGGCCCCATGGGCGATACCCAATTGAGACCAATACCTGTTGAAGTACGCAACTCCTTGACTAACATCGGTTGATCGGCGCCAAATACATTTCCTACATCGTAAAAACCAAACAATCGAAGCGTTCTGTCATTGCCAGCACCGGGGAAAGGCAATTGAAATTCGGTGTTGAGTAATATTTTTTTAGTACCCCCAATAGCCAAGCCTGTAACATCTCTCGGACCCATACTTCCTTGTGTAAATCCTCTAACAGAGCCCAAACCTCCCGAATAAAAGTTTTTAAATACAGGAAATGGTTGACCTTTTAAACCCTCTCCATACCCAAACTCCGCATTAAATGCCAATGTGTATTTTTTGGATAGAGGCATATAGTTTTGCATTTGCGCACTGGTTTTTAGATAGTGGATATCACCCGCAACACCCATTTCACCACTCAGTCGGGCATATCGCCCCTTGGTTGGTGCAAGTGCACTATCTCTAGAGTCATTTGCCCAACCCAAAGTAAGTGGCAAGGTATTACTTTTGCAACCAAATGAATTGCAATAATCTATATAAGCTGAGGGAATATTGTTGCCCTTATAGATGGTAGTTTGCTCCAAACCTGCCCCTACAAAAACCCTGTCTTTTTCGCTATAGGGCAAGCCAAAACGAATACCTGCTCCAGAAGTGGCCAACCTGAAGTTACCCAATTCGGCATTGTAGGGTTTTGACTCTCGATGGTACAGATCGTAGGTGCGAGAAATGCCGCCCACGGTGAAATAGGGGTCAGTTGCACTCAAAACAAAGATTTGATTGAATTTACTAAGGTTAACGTTAAACCCCAAATAATTACCCGAACCTAAAAAATTATCCTGCGTGATTCCAAAATTAAAAATAATTTTTTCTACGCTTGAAAACCCCGCACCCAATGTTAGTGCACCTGTAGGTTTTTCAACCAGCGATAAATTGATATCTATGAGATCAGCCGAGCCTGGAACCTCTTGCGTTTCAATATTGACGTCCTTGAAGTAACCCAAACGATCGATGCGATCACGCGAGAGTCGAATTTTTTCTCCGTCGTACCATGAAGACTCCATTTGTCGAAATTCGCGCCTCACAATTTCATCACGCGTTTTGGAGTTTCCAGTGATATTGATCCGTCGAACATAAGCGCGCCTAGAAGGATCGGCTCGTAAAACAATTGAAACCAAATTGCGCTCTCGATCAATTTGAGTAATAGGATCGACTCTGGCAAATGCGAATCCAAAATTTCCAAAATATTCAACAAAGGCTTTGCTTGTTTGCGTCACATCGTTGATGTTGTATTGACTACCTGGCTTGATGGTGATTAGAGATTTAAATTCGTCTTCACGTCCTAAATAATAGCCTTCTAATTTGATGTCAGATACCACATATTTTTGGCCCTCGGTGATATTGATAGTGATCGCAATATCTTGCTTGTTGGATGAAATCGAAACTTGTGTGCTATCAATATTGAACTCTAAAAACCCTCGGGTCAGGTAGTAGGATCTGAGGGTTTCAATGTCAGCATTAAGTTTGGACTGAGAGTAGCGATCGGTTTTGGTGTACCAAGAAAGCCAATTGGGCGTGGACAAATCCAGTTGATCGAGCAATTCAGATTCTGAAAAGTATTTATTTCCAATGATGCGTAAGCTTTTAATTTTGGACACATCGCCTTCGATCACGTTAAAGGATAAATTAACGCGATTGCGATCAATAGGGGTAATAGTTGTAACGACCTCGGCACCATAAAGGCTTCGATTGATGTATTGCCTTTTAAGTTCTTGTTCGGCTTTATCAGCTAACGATTTATCAAAAGCCCGTCCCTCAGCCAATCCAATATCACGCAAAGCTTTTCTTAAAGTAGAAGCATCGAACTCTTTGGCACCCACAAAATCAACGCTCGCAATTGTGGGGCGCTCCTCAATCACAACCAACACAGCCGTGCCATTGACTTCAATTCGAATATCTTTAAACAGGCCCAAATTAAACAATGCACGAATCGACTGCGTGCCTTTTTCGTCGTTATAGCTGTCACCCACACGAAAAGGCAAGGTGGCAAAAATAGTTCCTGGCTCAACTCTTTGTAATCCTTCAACGCGAATATCAGAAACAGTGAATGGTTCAACCGCCCATGCCGATTGAGCGAGCACCAAAACCAAAAACAAGGAGCGAACCAGTTTCTGTATAAAAGAAGAATTACAGAAATTCATTTTGTTTGTTGTTGAATGATTAAAAAGCACCAATCCAGCGTTGGAGATCGTTAAATAAAGCAAAGGACATCAGCATCAAGATAACGCCTAAACCCAATTTCTGAAACCGCTCCAACCAAACCTCAGAAGGTGAAGTACCTACAACGGCCTCCCAAAGATAATACAACAGGTGTCCGCCATCTAATACGGGAATGGGCAAAAGGTTCAAAATACCCACGCTGACACTCACCAAGGCCAAAAACTGCAGATAAGACTGCCAGCCTGACTCGGCAGATTTTCCAGCGGCGTCTGCCATGGTGATGGGGCCGCTTAAATGCTGCCAAGAGGCCAATCCCACTAATATTTGGCCCATGAGTTCTAGAGTGAGCCACGACTGCTCCCAAGTCTTCTCCGCACCCATCTGCAAGCTGGTGAAAAAGTCGTAGCGAATCGTTTCTAAAGTAGGAGCCTCACCTATTTTTGCTTCAATTCGACCAAAGGGCTCTTCATTAATCCATACTCTTTTGGGCTTAATTTCGATCAAGACAAGGCCTTGGCCGCGCCTATTGACTTCCCACAACTGCATCTCTGGGTCACCCAGTCGCCCCGATTGTCTAATTTTTTCTCTTAACTGGCCGGCGTCTTCAATGGCTTCGCCCTGCACTTTGAGGACAACGTCGCCACGCTTCAAACCCGCTAATTGAGCCACTCCGCCTTGCAAAGGCTCAGCAATGACTGGCGCAGTCCATGGGCCCGTGAGGCCGATATCTTTGAGTGAAAAATCTTTGGATTTATCCGCTGGCAATTGACTCAGGGGAACAATGATTTCTCTTGCGGACTTTCCACGCGATTGAACCTCGAGCAAGACATCGCTACCAGACATTCTCGCTTTGATCATCAACCAATTGAGACTGCTGTAACCTTGCAATGCCCTGAACTCATCATTGATAAGCGCGCCTTTGGTAATGAGGTCCCCACTGCGTAACCCCACTTCATGCATCAATGAATGGGTTGACGGCGCTGACAAAATCGCACGCGGTTGTATTTCTCCGTAAATGAAACAGGCTGAATAAATCAAAATGGCCAGGGCGAAATTAGCCAAAGGACCAGCAGAAACAACAACCACTCTTTTCCACAATCTTTGTGTATCTAAGGCCCATTTTTGCTCATCGGGCAAACAGGTTTTGCTGTCGAGCATTTGTACATAACCGCCAAATGGAAGTGCAGAAATCACAAATTCAGTTTGTTGTTGAACCGAGTGTTGACGAACCTGCCAACTCATCAATGGTTTTCCAAAGCCCAAAGAAAAACGAGTAACCTTGACGCCACAAGCCAATGCTGCACGGTAGTGCCCATATTCATGCACAAAAATAATAACGACGAGCGCTAAAAGAAAAGAAAGAAAGGTCAGCATGTTTTTAGGCGCTCCACTGCTTCACAAACGAGTTAGCGTAAAGTCTTGCTTCATGATCGATTTGAAGCAAATGACCTAATTCTGTAGGCGCTGAATAGGCAAGGGTCGATAGAGTTTGAATGGTGACATGATGGATTTGATCAAATCGAATCTGCCCCGCCAAAAACGCCGCCACCCCCACCTCATTGGCCGCATTTAAAACAGCAGTTGTTCCACCTTTGGCATTGAGCGAATCCCAAGCTAATTGCAATCCAGGAAAACGCAAACGATGTTGATTGGACTCAATCGATTCAAAAGTCATAGGCGGCAAATTCACGAAGTCGAGCTTGGATGCGCCCGAACTCAAACGATCGGGCCAACCCAGGCCATAAGAAATAGGCATTCGCATATCAGGCGTACCCAATTGAGCCATCACCGAGGTGTCTTTGTATTCCACCATTGAATGAATAATGCTTTCTGGGTGAATCACCACTTCAATTTTTTGGGGCATCCAATCGAACAAATAACGTGCCTCAATCACTTCTAAGGCCTTGTTCATCATGGTGGCTGAATCCACGGATATTTTTCTGCCCATGACCCAATTGGGATGAGCGCAGGCTTGATCAGGCTTTACATTTTTGAGATGTTCAATCGCCATCTGACGAAACGGTCCGCCAGAAGCGGTGAGAATGATTTTTTCGACACGATCTATCCAAGTGGAACGATCTTCTGGCATCGATTGAAAAATAGCAGAATGCTCGCTATCAATGGGCAACAACAAGGCACCACCTTCACGCACCGCACTTAAAAAGACTTGACCGCCAACAACCAAGGCTTCCTTGTTGGCCAACAACAAGCGCTTGCCTGCTTTGGCAGCAGATATGCAAGAGGAAAGACCCACTGCACCCACAATAGCTGCCATGACCATATCGACTTGCGGGTCACTTGCCACCTCGTCTAATGAATGCGAGCCCGACAATACATTAACCGATGAGCCTGCATTTTTAAGTTTTTCTTTTAATGATTTTGCACAGTCATCTTGAACCATCACTGCATACTTCGGTTTAAATTGCATGCATTGCGAAAACATCAAATCGACTTGTTGAGCGCCCGTGAGCGCAAACAATTCAAAGCGATCCAAATGATGACTGACAACATTCAATGTGTTTTTACCAATGGAGCCTGTAGAACCCAAAATGGTGAGTTGTTTTTTTGACTGATTCATAAAAGCACCAACATCATGGAAAGTGGCAATGCAGTAAGCAATGCATCCACTCGGTCTAATACGCCGCCGTGCCCCGGCAGTAACTGGCTGCTATCTTTGGCGCCAGTACTTCGCTTGACCAATGATTCAAACAGATCACCGACAACGCTCATGGCTGATAAAAAAAACAAGGACATCAAACCATAAAGCCAACCATGCTTCCACAATAATTTAAACAAACTAGGGGAGTTCCAAGCCAATGATTCTTCAATCTGCATCCAAATCAAGGCCAGTACGAAGACGCAAAACATACCACCCCAAACGCCTTCCCAACTTTTGCCAGGGCTAATGGCAGGAGCGAGTTTGCGCTTACCCCATGCGCGACCAAAAAAATAAGCACCAATGTCTGCAACCCATACTAAAGCCAACATTGTAAATATTAAATTGGTGCTCATCGATTTGGCTTGGTAAATAGCACACCAAGTAAAAATCAAAACCATTAATCCAACAATGACTCGCACAATTGGATTGATTGACTGCCAACCACTCACACCGATTCGAATGATGTAGAGACTACCCATCACCCATAAACAACCAACACCTAACCATAGTTGGCGCCAATTGCTATCTAGCATACCGCGATCCCAAATAAACAAACAAATCAAGACGCACAATGCTGCCAAGACCATAGATACAAAGGTTTTGAGTTGATTGAGTTTTGCCCACTCCCAAACAGCAGCTCCAATGAAGGCCAACGACAAAGCACCCAATAAGCTGGCGTCTGGATAAAAAAATGCTGGCAAAAATAAGGCCAACAAAATAACAGCAGTGATGATACGTTGCTTGAGCATACGGGCTTATACAGCCATTATGTCTTGCTCTTTGCCAGCAATCATTTTGTCAATATCGACAATGTGTTTATCGGTTACTTTTTGGACATCGGCTTCAGCGCGTTTTTGTTCGTCCTCAGAAGCCAACTTGTCTTTGACTATTTTTTTGACAGCGTCGTTGGCATCGCGTCTTAAATTTCTGATTGCAATTTTGGCGCTCTCACCTTCGTTTCGAACAACCTTGGTTAATTCTTTTCGACGCTCTTCGGTCATTGCGGGCATCGGCACACGAATCAAGTCACCCATCGCCGATGGATTTAAACCCAAATCGCTATCGCGAATGGCTTTTTCAATTTTGGCTCCCATGCCTTTTTCCCATGGCTGAACGCTGATGGTTCTAGTGTCGAGCAATGAAACATTGGCGACTTGATTGAGTGGCGTTGGATTTCCATAATAGTCGACAATCACGCTATCGAGAAACACAGGGTTGGCGCGACCTGTTCTGATTTTTGTGAGATTACTGCTAAAAGCCGCAATGGTTTGATCCATTTTGGTTTCCATGCTTTTTTTGAGTTCGGCAATCGTAGCCATTTTTTTCTCCTTGCATCAATTGATTATTTAGGCATAAACCAAAGTGCCTTCGTCTTCACCCATCACAACCCGCTTCAGCGCGCCATTTTTAAAAATAGAAAAAACTTTGATTGGTAGTTTTTGATCGCGACACAACGCAAATGCAGTGGCGTCCATGATGCCTAAATTTTTTCCAATGGCTTCATCAAAACTGATACTGCTGTAACGCGTTGCATGGGGATCTTTTTTGGGATCTGCAGAATAAACACCATCGACTTTAGTGGCTTTGAGCACAACTTCTGCGCCAATTTCTGCGCCCCTTAATGCAGCAGCGGTGTCGGTTGTAAAAAATGGATTGCCTGTTCCTGCCGCAAATATCACAACCTTGCCTTCTTCTAAATATTGCAGTGCCTTGGGCCTGACATAGGGCTCAACCACTTGTTCAATACCAATCGCAGACATGACGCGAGCTGTCAAACCCGCTTTGTTCATGGTGTCGGCTAGAGCTAAGGCATTCATCACGGTGGCCAACATACCCATGTAATCGGCTGTGGCTCTATCCATTCCGACGGCACCACCTGCAACACCTCTAAATATATTTCCACCACCAATAACAACCGCCACCTCAACGCCTAAACGTGTGACCTCTGCAATTTCTTCAACCATCCGAACAATGGTTGCTCGGTTAATTCCAAATGCATCGTCCCCCATCAAGGCCTCGCCAGAGAGTTTTAACAAAATTCTCTTATGGGGGGTCTTGTCAGCCTTCATTGATTACTCCTATATGTGCAAGTTTAGCGTTGTTATGGTCTGCAAGGTAAAAAAAAAGGGGACCTGAGTCCCCATGAATGGTTTAAGCCGATTGTTTGGCGGCAGCTACTTGAGCGGCCACTTCGGCGGCAAAATCATCGGTCTTTTTCTCAATGCCCTCACCCACAATATAGAGCGTAAATCCCTTGACCGTGGTGTTAGTAGCCTTGAGCATTTGCTCTACAGATTGCTTGTCGTTTTTGACAAAGGTCTGATTAAACAAAGAGACTTCTTTGAGGTATTTTTGAACCGAACCCTCGACCATTTTTTGAATGATGTCTGCAGGCTTATTGGTTTCAGCAGCCTTTGCAACTGCAACCGAACGCTCACGGTCAATGAATTCTGCAGGAACATCCGCACTGGTGAGCGACACGGGTTTCATGGCCGCCACGTGCATTGCCACGTCGCGCGCGGCGACTTCGTCGCCTGTGTATTCGACCATCACGCCAATGCGTGTCCCATGCAAATAAGAGGTAACGGGTGTGGCGCCAGAAAAAAGTTGGAAGCGACGAAAGCTCATGTTCTCGCCGATTTTTCCAATGAGCCCTTTTCTGACGTCTTCTAGTGTTGGACCGAATCCATCTTGGCTATACGAAAGTGCGCCGAGAGCTTCAAGAGTAGCAGGCTTATGTTGAACAATCAGTTGCGCGGCGGCTTGAGCCATGGCCAAAAAACTGTCGTTTTTGGTGACGAAATCAGTTTCGCAATTGACTTCAAGTAATGAGCCCACATGGCCACTGATAGAACTGGTGACTACACCTTCCGCAGTGACGCGTGATGCAGCCTTACCCGCTTTACTACCCAACTTGACGCGCAAAATTTCTTCTGCTTTGTTCATATCGCCTTCGGCTTCGGTGAGTGCTTTTTTGCACTCCATCATGGGCGCATCTGTTTTTGCGCGAAGCTCTGCAACCATGCTTGCTGTTATTGCTGCCATATGCCTTCTCCAGTTTCAGTTCAAATATTCATTCAATAGAAATTAAGAAAAAGGGGCTCACAAGCCCCTATGATCTAGACGATGAAGAGATTAGGCAGAAGCCTCATCCTCAACTTCGACAAACTCATCCGAGTCAGTTTCTGATACCGCTTTGACCACGTCGTTGACCGCATTGGCACGTCCTTCAAGAATGGCGTCAGCGATTCCACGTGCATACAAAGTAACAGCCTTGGAAGAGTCGTCGTTACCAGGAATGACGTAGTCGATGCCTTCGGGCGAATGGTTAGTATCCACAACACCAATGAGAGGAATGCTTAATTTTTTAGCTTCTGCAATGGCGATTTTGTGATAGCCCACGTCGATGATGAAAATTGCATCTGGCAATGTGGCCATGTCTTGAATGCCACCGATGTCTTTTTCTAGCTTTTCGAGTTCGCGCGAGAACATGAGTTGCTCTTTTTTGGACAAAGCGTCAAGACCCGACTCTTGCTGGATCTTCATTTCTTTGAGACGCTTGATAGAAGCTTTGACGGTTTTGAAGTTGGTGAGCATGCCACCCAACCATCTTTGGTCGACAAAAGGAACGCCTGCGCGCTTAGCTTCTGTTGCGACGATTTCACGCGCTTGTCGTTTGGTGCCCACCATCAAAATGGTTCCGCGGTTGGCACTGAGTTGTTTGGCAAATTTGGTTGCTTCTTGATACAGGGGAAGCGTTTTTTCCAAATTAATAATATGGATTTTGTTGCGATGGCCAAAGATGTACTGGGCCATTTTAGGATTCCAAAAGCGGGTTTGGTGACCAAAATGGACGCCCGCCTCTAACATTTCACGCATAGTAGTTGACATTTTAAAAACTCCGAAGGTTAGGTCTAAAATCCGGCTCATGATTGAGATTCAAACAAATAATGAAATTTGCACGAAACACAACACCTTGAAAGAACCGGTTTGTGATTTACCCTGCAAATAAAACAAAAAGTCTCTCAATGCAAAGCTTGAACATTGTAGCACAGACATCCCATCCCAATCAGGGGCCTGCCAAATGAAAATTGCCGTTATCGGTGCTGGAATTGTGGGCGTTACGACCGCATTTGAATTGGCTCAAAAAGGCCATTCTGTTAGCGTCTACGAGGAACACAGCTTCTGCGCAGAAGGAGCAAGTTTTGCCAATGCCGGCGTGCTCGCTCCAGGTTACGTGACGCCTTGGGCCGCTCCTGGCATGCCTGCCAAGGTTCTTCGCTACCTTTTTTCAAAACACGCACCCGTTCGGGTCAAGGGCTTGGGTTCTGCCGAACTCAAATGGATTTGGCATTGGTTGCGCGCTTGCCGAAAAGAAACCTATTTAGGTCAAAAACACCATCTCCACAGGCTGGCTTTTTATAGTCGTAAAATTTTGCACGACATCACGATTCGACACAGATTAGATTACGAAAAAACCCAAGGCTACATGGTTTTATTGCGCGGCGATCAAGAAGTTAATTTGATGGCGCCCGCCCTAGAAATGCTCAAGGAAACAGGAAACAGCGCCAAACAACTCAGCGCGCAAGAAGCCTATGCGATCGAACCCGCGCTCAACACCGACACCAAGCTCAAAGCTGCTATTTATTTGCCCGATGATGAGGTTGCTAATTGCCGACAGTTTGCTATTCTTTTAAAAGATTTTTGTGAACAACGGTTTGGCGTTGAATTTAAATTTGGTCAAAAAATTGCACCACTGCAATCGACCCATCCACTGGAAATTCGCACATCGAGCGGTCAGGTCTCTTATGAATCCGTAGTTATTTGTACAGGCATATCGAGCGCGCAATTGCTCGCTCCACTGGGCATCAAAATTCCCATGCTGCCTGTTTACGGTTACTCGATCAGTGCAGCCATCAAAGAACCGATGGACGCGCCCCACAGTGGCTTGATGGATGAGCGATACAAAGTATCTATTTCTCGATTAGGACAACGCGTTCGAATTGCGGGTGGCGCACAAATAGGTGGTGACCCAAAAGGGCAAGATCAAAAAGCGATTTCAACTTTGTATAAAGTTTTAAACGATTGGTTTCCCAGTGCTGCGCGACACAACGACAACCTTCAGGTCTGGAAAGGCGCTCGACCCATGTTTGCAAATCGTCCGCCTATGATTGGCGAAACGCATATCCCTGGTTTATGGCTCAATACGGGACACGGATCGAGTGGTTGGGCACTCAGTAATGGCAGTGCTCGCATCATTGCAGACTTAATGAGCGGACTGCCAACTGAAATTAACACCCAAGGCTTTACATTTAAAAAACCTTGAAGTGGAAATTAGCCTCTTCCAACAAATGGCATCTTGGTGGCCATCACGGTATGGAACAACACGTTAGCGCTAAGAGGTAAGTTAGCCATGTACAAAACGGATTGGCCCACAATATTAACGTCCATCAACGGTTCAATCTTGATTTCTAAATTGGCTTGCGGAACACCTTTGGCCATGCGAGCGGCCATCTCAGTTGCAGCATTGCCAATATCAATTTGCCCCACACAAATATCGTACTTGCGTCCATCGAGCGCCGCAGTTTTCGTCAAACCCGTGACAGCGTGTTTGGTTGCCGTATAGGCAATCGAGTTTGGTCTTGGTGCGTGGGCAGATATAGATCCGTTGTTGATGATGCGACCGCCCATGGGCGATTGTGATTTCATTGTTTTGAATGCATGCTGAATGCAATAAAACATGCCATTGAGATTGATATCAACTACATTCCTCCATTGCTCAACGGTGAGGTCTTCTAACAAAATACCAGGCGCATTGACGCCCGCATTGTTGAATAAAACATCCAATCGACCCCATTTTTTTACAGTTTGATCGAATAAATTTTTGACAGAATCAGGGTTGGCTACATCGGTAGAAACAGCGAAAGCCCGATCTTTTGCGCCCGACTCTTGAGCCACCTCTTGAAGAGGTTCTAGCCTGCGACCCGCCAAGGCAACGCTCCAACCATCTTTGAGCAAAGCCAACGCAGCAGCTTTTCCTACACCCGAACCTGCGCCTGTCACAATTGCAATTTTTGAGTTTGTCATGTTTTACCTTTCAAAAGATTTAGCGTCGCGACTTGCGACTTTTGAGTTTTTTGGCTACGGCTTTTTTAACTTGTGCTGTTAATTGAGTCAACGGTGATTTTCCTCTAATTGAGGAATTGTTTTTGTCACCTGAGCTAATATCATCCCGCGCCGTGGCTTTCTTCTTTTTGGAACTCGACTTGCTTTCACAATCTATTGCACCGGAACCACTTGAGCTGCGTGAAGAATAGGTCGACGGCTCTTCGTAATTGACCAATCGAAAGTCAATTTTGCGACCGTCGAGATCAACACGACTGACTTGCACGCGAACGCGCGAACCAATGGCATAACGAATGCCTGAGCGTTCCCCGCGAAGCTCTTGTCTGGCCTCATCAAAACGGAAATACTCGCTACCCAATTCGGTGATATGAATCAAGCCTTCAACATACATAGCGTCAAGCGTGACAAACAATCCGAAATTGGTTGCTGAAGAAACAACTCCACCGAATTCTTCGCCCAAATGCTCGCGCATGTATTGACATTTGAGCCATGACTCCACATCGCGACTGGCTTCGTCTGCCCTGCGCTCATTGGCACTGCAATGCAAACCTGCCGCTTCCCAAGCCAACAAATCTGGACTGGTTTTTTTGGGTTTTTTATTTTCTTTTGACGCCTGTTGTACCGCTAAGCGTCTGGCCAACTTGGCGTGCGCCTCACCTGGCAAAGGCAAGGCAGGTAGGTTGTAAGTTTTTTTAGCCAAGATCGCTTTGATGACTCGATGAACCAATAAATCAGGGTATCGACGAATTGGACTGGTGAAATGGGTGTAGGCCTCATAAGCCAATCCAAAGTGACCACTATTAAAAGGCGTGTAGATGGCTTGTTGCATGCAGCGCAACAGCATTGTGTGAATTTGTTTTGCGTCGGGTCGGTCTTTGGTGGCCAAAGCAATGGCTTGAAATTGTGCGGTGGTGGGCTCTTCGCTCAGCGCCGCAGTCACACCCATGGCCTTGAGATAGTTGCGCAAGGTTTCGCGTTTTTCTGGCGTTGGACCTTCGTGCACACGAAAAACTGCGGGATGCTTGCTCTGCAAAATAAAATCTGCACTCGACACATTGGCCGCTAGCATGGCCTCTTCAATCAATCGATGCGCTTCATTGCGAACACACGGCACGATTTTTTCGATACGACCACTTTCATCGCACACAATTTGAGTTTCAGTGGTTTCAAAGTCAACGGCGCCACGGCGATGTCTGCTTTTTAACAATGCGCGATAAACATCATATAAATTTAGAAGATCAGGGACTCGTGCTTTTCGCTTCGCAGCCTCGGGGCCGCGGGTATTTGTCAAAATAGCAGCCACTTCTGTGTAAGTGAATCGAGCATGACTAAACATGACTGCAGAATAAAATTGATAGGCGTAGATATCGCCCTCTTCTGAAATCAACATGTCACAAACCATGCATAAGCGTTCCACATCGGGATTGAGTGAACACAAACCATTGGATATTTTTTCGGGCAACATGGGGATCACACGTCGAGGAAAATAAACGCTGGTTGCACGATCGTAAGCGTCGATATCAATCGGACTATTGGTATCGACATAATGACTCACATCTGCAATTGCAACCAATAATCGCCAACCTTTTCCCTTGCCTACTTTGGCGGGCTCGCAATAAACAGCATCATCAAAATCTCTTGCATCTTCTCCATCAATCGTCACCAATGGCACATCGGTGAGATCGATTCGATTTTTTTTATCAGTAGGACGCACTTGATCAGGTAATGTTTTGGCCAATTCCAAACAAGCATCAGAAAATTGATGGGGCACACCATATTTGCGCACCGCAATTTCAATTTCCATTCCAGGGTCGTCCATCTCACCGAGTACTTCGATCACGCGCCCCACGGGTTGACCATACAAACTAGGCGGCTCAGTGAGTTCAACCACAACCACTTGACCGATCTTGGCTTCACCCGTTGCACCTTTAGGTATCAATACATCTTGACCGTATCGCCTATCTTCTGGCGCAACCAACCAAACGCCGCTTTCTTGAAGCAACCTTCCAATAATGGCTAGTGCAGGTCTTTCAATAATTTCTAAGATGCGACCTTCGGGTCGGCCTTTGCGATCCATACGAGCAATACGCACACGAACCAAATCGCGATGCAACACAGCGCGCATTTCGTTGGGAGGTAAATAAACATCGGATTGTCCATCGTCGCGTTGAACAAACCCATGTCCATCGCGATGTCCTTGAACGATGCCATCAAACTCATCGAGGAGATTGATACGTGTTGTATTCATTTGTTTGATAGAATTTCTTTCTTTCCTGAATGCCCAGGTGGCGGAATTGGTAGACGCACTAGTTTCAGGTACTAGCGAGTTACATCATGGGGGTTCGAGTCCCTTCCTGGGCACCAATATAGGGTTTACCCTAGTACAAAAACCCTTACAAATCAACAACTTAGCGTACGGTGGCGTACAGAAAAAGACCCCAAATTACACACGAACTACACATAGATTACACATATTTCGTACGCGAAATGACCCTTTTTCAAAGTCTTGATCGCCTTTTGCAACTACACAAAAATTAATTTAAAAAGGTCTTAAATTATTGTCGTGCATTCACACGAGATGATACTAGTTTTTCATGGTTAGATTAAAGTGCCATCACTAGTTGACCCAACGACCGCATCAACCTTCTTATCGAGCATGGTGGTAAAAAGATGCGGTCTTCGGACGGCCAAAATTTGTTTTAATTCGTTTTAGCATTTGACTAATCATTGGGGTGCACTATTCAATTGCCAGCCAACCCAGACCCCATCGCAGCCTCACCTCCTGTTTTGGGAATAGCCCTGACCTGAGTTAAATGTTGAAACAATCTAAGTAAGATTTTTTAGTCTAACTGATTTCACTGCAAACAGAATCGTTGTTGTCCACCTCACTTTTGAACCGTATCAGGAGTAGAACTTTTGCCAAAATAAGTTCGAGCCCCAAACCTGCGTCTAACTTTTTTCTTTTTGGATTCGAACCCTAATTGCTATGTCGCAGCGTTTTATTGCGAAAGGCTTCAATGTAATCAAATACATCAGCTCGGACTTTAATCCAACGCCTTTTGGCATAAATTAATCCTTTCGAGTGATAAAAAATAAAGTTTCTCTCACTCAAATTGGATCAGTTTTTAAACGCAGGTCACATCTGTTTTAACTTGAATCAAAGCCCGGGTTGACAGCGTTGTGCAGGCTCTGTTGTTAAGTTTTGCAAGGGCGAGGCAGTGATTGAATATCCCACAATCAGTTGATCAAAAGCCACTTGTTGCAATGCTTTCACTTCTGAGACAGATAATCCGAGCTCAAAACCCGAGCATTCATTACCCCCCAATGATCGTGGATCGCGAAGCGTCAAAGCGCCAAACACAACCAAGGCTTTTAAGTAATACCCTGCTGTACTTGCATGGTAGTTGTCGTAGGTCCATAAATTTAATTTTCCAGCATCAACACCATCTAAAGAATTTTTATCAGCGACACCCGCATCCATCGCTCTCACCCATGCCTCTCCAACAGGGATGACGCCCTTGATGGCGGGATGCGATTTGGCAGCTTGGTCATAGCCAGTGCGAATATCTTTGGCCATGTCCCCAATTGTTTTTCCATACCAAGCGCCTTTAGGTCCGTATGTTTCATCTGCACGCGGAAAAGTTGCTTCAAGTCTTAAATCTGCTTTTGGATTTCTTTGCACAAGAGCCGTCGCCAATTGCTTGGATGTCTCAATTAATTTTGTTGCATCACCTGGCTTTTGAGAATCAAGCGTACTAAAACCATGAGCAACAACAATATCCCATGGCTTTTGCGTAATCACACTGAGTTTATTGGCAAGATGCCAGTCGATACCTGTTCCACCGCGCGTTTCGATAGCCACATCAAAATCCAAACCGACTTGTTGCGTAAAGGATTTAAACAAAGCGGGCACACCGCCTTGCCCTTCAAGATTCAGATCCTTGACCGTATGCGGTCTGTAATATCTGACAGGGGAACCATGCCCATAAGTGAAGCTATTGCCAATGAATAATACGCTTGTACCCGCATAGCTCGACACACTAAAAAGTAAAGAAGCGATGAAGGGTATGGCGCACGTGATTTTGAACGTGCCGCCTTTGTTGATATTGAATTGATTCATTGCCATTCGTCCTTTAAAAATAGATGAAACACCTAGCTTAGATTCGATTGTGGTGTTAAATCATCATTCGCCTCTAGGCATCAGAGTCCCTCAGGCGACAAACCGCAAATTAACTGCAAATGGACTAGCGTAATCCCTTAGTGAATCGTTGACATGACCCCAACCCTTTCCATAATAATTTAAACGGTCGATTCATTGATATCCATACCATTCAACCGAAGGACTCCCTTATGAAAATTATTTACAAATGGTTGAACGTTTTATTTTTGGTTTTATGCGCACAAGCATTTGCACAAAATACAGCAACACCACAAAGTGATGTTTGGGTCGCAAAAGACTTTCGGCTTCACACTGGTGAAATCATGCCATCCATGAATATTGGATACACGACCTTAGGTAACCCCTCAGGAGAACCCGTTGTGATACTGCACGGTACAACGGGCAGTGGCATCGGAATGCTCAATACCGCATTTGGTGGCGAATTATTTGGACCGGGTCAACCCTTAGATGCCAACAAATACTTCATCATCTTGCCTGATTCGATTGGTACAGGCAAATCAAGCAAGCCATCTGATGGATTAAAAGCCAAATTTCCAAAATACAACTATGACGATATGGTATTGGCTCAATATCGCTTGATAACAGAAGGACTCAAACTCAAACACGTGCGCATGATTTTAGGAAATTCAATGGGTGGTATGCATACGTGGCTTTGGGGTATTTATTACCCAGAGTTCATGGATATTTTGGTTCCCATGGCGTCAACACCTTCAGAGATGTCAGGGCGCAATTGGATGATGCGTCGACTCATCATTGACTCGATTCGTAACGATCCAGAATGGATGAATGGTAATTACGTCAAGCAACCGCGCAGTCTGCAATTTGCGTCTGTTTTTTATGCAATTGGAACCAGTGGCGGCAACCAGGCATTACAACGAGTAGCACCAACACGCGCCAAAGCCGATCAACTGATAGATCAACGATTGAATGCAAAGTTTGACGGCGATGCCAACGATCAACTTTATCAGTGGGACTCATCCAGAGACTTCAGTCCGTTTGACAAGGTCCAGCAAATCAAGGCAACTGTTCTTGCGATCAACTCAGCAGACGACGAGCGAAATCCGCCCGAGCTCAAAATCATGGAACTTGCATTGGCAAAAATTCCTCGTTCACGCTTGTTGCTTATTCCCGCAAGCGATCAAACAGCAGGTCACGGCACAACAGGACAAGCCAAATGGTGGAAAAATGAAGTTGGCTCACTGATTCAATCTGCACCTCGTTTGAAATAACCCTTAGGTACAAATGAAAAATTCAATTACGCATCACGCGTCACGTCAACTTTGTTTTTTATTATTAACAGCTTGTGCTTTTTCTGCGCATGCGCGCATCACCAAAATCGTTATCGATGAAGTGAAACCTTTTGCAGCGGCAGAATCAGGGGGCGTCGCCACCGAACAAATTGCGGGACGTGCATTTGGAGAAATTGACCCCACAAGTCGTGTGAATCGAATCATCAACGACATTCAATTCATCAACGACAAAGATGGAAAGGTTCGATATGTCGCAACGTTTGTCATCACCAAACCTGTGGATTCCAAACAAAGCAGTGGCTTGTTGTGGCACGAAGTACCGAATAGAGGATTGAAACGTCCCAACGTGATTGCTGAACGTGCCAACGGCGACATCGATTTAACCAGTGCATGGCAAGGCGATAACTCTGGCGCAACCGCTGTTCGAGCTTACGCAGGTGTGGATCAGCCACACTGGTTGCAGTTGCCAATTGCAAAGCAATTAGACGGCAGTCCCATCACAGGCAATGTTCTCGCAAGAATTGTCAACAAAAGCGGCCCCGCCTCTCAACCACTGATTATTCAATCCAATCCTGTTCCATACAAACCCAATACCTTGGATACACAAAAATCAAAGTTGGTGTCGCGTGTTGGCGAGTCCAGTCGCGGTGAAGTCATTGGTGAAACAGAAATTGCTTCTGCCGATTGGGCTTGGGCAAAATGCGACGCCAACAATCCTTTTCCGGGTACATCCGACGCCACACAGATTTGTTTAAAAAATGGATTTGATGCGTCTAAGTTGTATCAAGTTGTTTTTCCATCCGATGATGCCTATGCACTAGGCGTTGGCTTTGCAGCATGGCGCGATGTGGGCACTTTTTTTAAAACTGCAAAGACCGACGACGCTGGAACACCCAACCCCATTGCCAATCTTGTTTCTCACAGCATAGGACGTGGCGTTTCACAATCAGGAAATTTTTTACGCGGTTGGTTGCATTTAGGCTTCAATCAAAATGAAGCGGGCAAACAAGTTCACGATGGTCTTTGGCCCATCATTGCAGGACGTCGCATTGCACTGAACTTTCGGTGGGCGCAACCCGATGGTGTTTTAGAGTTGTATCAAGCTGGCAGCGAAGGACCACAATGGTGGTTACCTCACCCTGATCCTGTCAGAGGAATTCGATCAATCGGTTTATTGGATCGTTGTCAAGCAACGCGCACCTGTCCAAAAATCATGGAACATTTTGGATCAGCCGAAGTATGGGCTCTCAAACTCACACCTGAGTGGATAGGAACCGACGCGAAAAAAGATTTGCCCTTGCCTTCCAATGTGCGTCGTTACTACATCGCCAGTTCCGCGCATGGCGGTGGCGCGGGTGGATTCAATACCAGTTTGCCTGGCGTTGCCTTGCCGGCGCAGCCGCCAACGTGCCCAGGCAACAACTATGGGAGCGCAATTTATCCTGCCAATCCTGTGCCCCATACAGAAACAGTCAATGCATTGCGTGTTCACTTTCGCAATTGGGTGATGCGAAATGTTGCACCACCACCAAGTCAATGGCCCAAGTTATCTAATAAAACATTAGTACCCGCAAATAAAACAGCAATAGGTTTTCCAACACTCAAACAACTTCGATCGACTGCGCCAGAAATAGATTTCATCATGCCCGTGATTGATTACGACTGGGGTGAAGGTTTCAATGCAGCCGATGGTTCTGGGGTCATCAGTCGCACACCACCATCCATCAAACAAGTTTTACCGATGTACGCACCCAAAGTGGATGGTGACGGCAATGAATACGGTGGTGTACCTGTTGTTTTACTCGATGCGCCATTGGGTACCTACATGGGTTGGAACATCACAGCAGGTGGTGCGAGACCATTTCATCAAGGACAAATTTGCAACTACGTTGGCGGGATGATTCCATTTGCAAAAACCGCGCAAGAACGCCAATCCAATAGCGATCCACGTCCATCACTCGAAGAACGCTATGTGAACCATGAGGGCTATGTAGAAGCCGTGAAAAAAGCCACGACGAGAGCCATTCGCGCTGGTTTTTTATTAAAAGACGACGCGAATCGTTTGATCAATGAAGCCCAAGAGAGCAAAGTATTAAAATAAAGTAGTACTTTTGGTGATTACGACCATCACCAAAAGTAATTTATTCATACTCATTAAATACTCGACTAGGACAATTACTAGTTTTATTTTATTATTTTTTGATTACATTTCCGTGTTGAATTTATAAAAAATATCAACTCGAGGAAAACCAATGACCAAAATCAATGTAAACGGAAAAATTCACACAGTCGATGCAGACCCCAACACGCCACTTCTTTGGGTCATCCGAGAACAATTGGGCATGACAGGTACCAAATATGGATGCGGTGTTGCGCAATGCGGTGCATGCACTGTGTTGATGGATGGTGAAGCCGTTCGTACTTGTGTGATTCCTTTAAGCGCCATTAGCAACCAAAAAATCGAAACCATTGAGAGTTTAGAAAAACAAGGTCAACTCTCGAAAATTCAAAAAGCTTGGGTGCAACACGAAGTGCCCCAGTGCGGTTATTGCCAAAGCGGCATGGTGATGGCCACCACTGCTTTACTCAGAAAAAAACCAAAACCAACCGATGCAGATATTGATGAAGCGATCACCAATATTTGTCGTTGTGGAACTTTTCAAGAAGTTCGTGCAGCCATTCACAGCGTTTCCAAGTCTTGAAAGGAAAAACAATCATGAACGAAATTCTTTCAACACCAACGCGTCGTCAATTCATGGGCGGTACAGCAGCCATGGGCTCTGGCCTGGCATTGGGAATCCCCATGCTTTTAAACCCCACACAAGCAGTTGCCGCTGATGCCGCACCCGAAATCGGCGTATGGGTAGTCATTCAACCCGATGAAACAGTTGTTGTGCGCATTGTTCGCTCTGAAATGGGGCAAGGCACCCTCACAGGTTTGGCTCAACTCGTTGCAGAAGAGCTCGAATGCGATTGGAGCAAAGTCACAACCGAATATCCAACGCCTGGTGAAAGTCTCAAACGCAAACGCGTATGGGGCAGTTACTCCACAGGAGGCAGTCGTGGTATTCGTGAATCACAAGAATACGTTCGCCAAGGCGGTGCTGCTGCGCGCATGATGTTGATTCAAGCCGCCGCCAATACTTGGGGTGTAAGTCCTGATCAATGCACCGCTGCAAAAGGCGTCATCATGCATTCAGCAAGCGCACGCAAAATTTCTTACGGCAAAGTTGCAGATGCAGCCGCCAAGCTACCCGTTCCAGCGCCTGCACAAATTAAATTAAAAGATCCCAAAGAATGGAAAATCATTGGCAAGCGTATACGTCGATTAGATACTCGCAACAAAGTCAATGGCAAACAAATTTACGGCATCGACCTTCAATTCCCGAATATGTTGGTTGCCAATATCAAAGAGTGTCCTGTGTTTGGCGGCAAAGTCAAAAGCTTTGATGCAACGCAAGCCTCTTCAATGAAAGGTGTTAAAAACGTACTGCAAGTGGGCGAAACCGCAGTGGCCGTGGTTGCAGAAACATTTTGGCAAGCCAAAACTGCTTTAGATAAAGTCAATATCGTTTGGGACGAAGGTCCCAATGCACAAGTATCAAGCGAAAGCATTGGCGCCATGCTTCAAGAAGGCTTAACGGCTCAACAAGCTTTTGTGGGCAACAAAGCGGGCGATATGCCTGCTGCGCTGACATCTGCAGTACACAAAACAGAAGGCGTTTATTTCTACCCCTTCTTGAATCACGCCCCCATGGAGCCGATGAATGCAACTGCACGTTGGACGCCAGAGCGTTGTGATGCATGGGTTCCCACACAAGATGGTGAAGCGTCTTTAGCGGCGGTGATTGCTGCAGCGGGTATTCCATCCGATCGATGCGATGTTCACAAAATCAATTTGGGTGGTGGCTTTGGTCGTCGTGGTGCATTCCAAGACTACACCACACAAGCGGTGTTAATTGCCAAGCAAATACCTGGCATTCACATCAAACTCATTTGGACGCGTGAAGAAGACATGACGCAAGGTCGCTATCACCCCGTCATGGCTTGCAAACTCACAGGTACTTTTGACGCCAATAAAAACCTCACAGGCGTTCACATGCG